>Ga0172382_10013518_pt1 | contig 10506 bp, 9 predicted proteins | sample Leawel138RmetaG_FD_122245 | JGI IMG/M metagenome (GOLD analysis project Ga0172382, IMG submission 122245) | Leachate microbial communities from a municipal landfill in Southern Ontario, Canada - Leachate well 138R metaG | ecosystem: Engineered > Solid waste > Landfill > Unclassified | place...
AATTTGTCTGGCGCCGGCATTGCCGATGTCAAATGGTCGCCTGCACGTAAAGAAATACTCGAAGACAGCCGTCTGATTCCTATCGAGAAGCTGGTGGAACTGTTAAAAAGGGCCAACATCAAACTTAAAGTGGTGTTGCAAGCCTCCGCTGTTGGCATCTACGGCAACCACGAAGAGAAATTGTTTACGGAAAAAGATGTTGCCGGCCACAATTATCTGGCCGAGCTTTCTAAGATGTGGGAACACAAAGCCACTGAATTCTTGCCTCACACCGAACGCCTGGTGCTTTTGCGTACTGGTGTGGTCTTAACACCGGAAGGCGGTGCTCTCAAGCCTTTGATGGTGCCTTTCAAGCTGTTTGCCGGCGGCAAGATGGGCTCGGGAAAGCAATGGATATCCTGGATCGACCTCGAAGATCAGCTCGGCGCGATACTTTTCCTGCTGATGAAAAACGACAGCAAGGGCGCTTACAACCTCACCGCTCCGCAAGCTTTGCGTCAGCACAGTTTGGCCACCGCCATTGGCAAAGCGCTCGGTCGCCCCAGCTGGTTGCCTGTTCCCGGTTTTGTGCTAAAACTCCTGATGGGACAAATGGCAGTGGAAATGCTGCTCGAAGGCAATCACGTTAAGCCCCACCGCTTAATTGAAGCGGGCTATGAATTTCAGTCGCCGGATATCGAAACCGCACTAAAACATCTGATTGGATAACGCAACGCATCAATACGCACAATGGAACCCTACGATACTTTACCCGAATTTGAATTGCTTAACCAAAACAACGAGCGTATTCGCAGTGCTGATCTTGTTGGTAAGTCCGCGCTCGTTATTTATTTCTATCCCAAAGATGATACGTCTGGCTGTACTGCTGAAGCCTGTGCTTTTCGCGATCAGTTTGAAGCCTTCGCTGACGCTGGTGCACGGGTGTTTGGCGTAAGCGCCGACTCCGTGGAATCGCACAAACAATTTGCTGAAAAACACCGGCTGTCTTTCGACCTGCTGAGCGATCCCGGCAATAAAATCCGTAGACAATTTGGGGTACCGCGAAGCATGTTTGGTTTGCTGCCGGGCAGGGTTACTTATATATTTAATAAGGAAGGCAAACTCATCCATCAGTTCAGCTCACAGCTCAAGGCCGAAAAACACATCACCGAAGCATTGGCAGCCTTGCGCTAAATGGGATTTATTCTGTAGCAAAAACCTTAGGATAACATAAAAAATATTTCGTCACCGGATGCGACAACACGCTGATATTAAGCTGATCCGAAGCCTCTGAAATATCTTTGATGCTGCCGTCTTTGTAAATGATATTTATGCTCGCCTGCTGCGGATGGTAGGCATGATTGGAAGTTTTTCCACTGATCAGCAGGTATTCCGATTCACTGTCGGGAAACTGAAAATGCCTGCTAATCTGGTGCTTCAAGGCCGCAATTCGTTCTTCCGAAAATTCACCGTTGGACAGTTCAACCTTAAAAAGCTGTCGGTTTACAATCGCATTGCTCAAATAACTCAAAATGGGATCTGGATGCGAACACCAGGTCTTCAGTGCCGTAAACACATCAAAATCATCTAACTGGCAATATAAACTCAATGTTTGTTTGTCGTTATGCAGGTCTTCAAATCCTTCTTTTTTTAGTAGGAAATAGGCCAGCGGATCGGTAACTTTCTGGATTACCTCGGGTGCAATTTCGCGGGCGCGCAACAGCACTTTCATCAGGACATTCTCGGCGCTCAACACCGTTTTGTGCAGATAAACCTGCCAATACATCAGCCGGCGGGCTACCAAAAACTTCTCCACCGAATAAATGCCTTTGGCTTCGATACACAGCTCATTGTCAACAATTTCAAGCATCGCCAGCAGCCTGTCGGCATTGATATTGCCTTCTGTTACGCCTGTATAAAAGCTGTCGCGCTTCAAATAGTCCATCCTGTCCATATCCAATTGACTGGATACCAACTTGTTCAGAAACTTCTTAGGATGCGTATCGTCAAAAATTGCTAGCGTTTCATCCAGCGCTCCCTGATATTCGATGTTGAGTTGCTTCATCAGCAGTTGAGAGATAGTTTCGTGCGAAACACCTTGAATGATAGTCTGTTCCAGCGTATGAGAATAAGGGCCGTGGCCAATATCATGCAATAAAATCGCCAATGATGCGGCACGAGCTTCCTCGCGGCTGATGGTGTAGCCTTTGTTGCGCAAAATATAGATGGCCTGCTGCATCAGGTGCATGGCGCCCAGGCTGTGATGAAAACGCGTGTGCAGTGCTCCCGGATAAACCAAATGCGTAAGCCCAAGTTGTTTGATGCGCCGCAAACGCTGGAAATAGGGATGTTCCACCAAATCAAAATGGAGCGCATCAGGAATGCTGATAAAGCCGTAAACGGGATCGTTGAATATTTTCTTCTTGTTGGAGCGTTCTGGAGGCATAATAATTGTTAATTTTGTATAAACGGCCAGGGGTTAAACAATAAAACCGGCCTTTTACGCATTTGAACTACAAAATTAAGATTATCGCCGACATCTCTACCCTTTTTGAATAATTGTAAACCGTAGCTGAAGTGTATTCAACTACACAGAATTAAAAAAAACTTATGGATAAAATTCGTATTCTTTGGGCTGATGATGAGATTGATTTGCTAAAACCGCATATCCTATTTTTAGAACAGAAAGGCTATGAGCTGGTGGCTGTAAATAATGGCGATGAAGCACTTGATTTTATTAGAGAACAGCCTTTCGACATCATCTTTTTAGATGAAAATATGCCCGGCCTTTCCGGCATCGAGACCTTGGAAAAAATCAAAGCCGACTTCCCAAACCTGCCGGTGGTGATGATCACCAAAAGTGAGGAAGAGTCAATAATGGAAGACGCCATCGGCAGCAATATTGCGGATTACCTCATAAAACCGGTCAAGCCAAACCAGATTCTGCTGAGCCTGAAACGCAACCTCGAAAACCGCAAATTGGTCAGCGAGAAATCGACCATGAGCTACCAACAGGAATTCCGAAATATTGGCATGAAACTCAATAACAAGCTCGATTTTCAGGAATGGACGGAGGTGTTTAAAAAACTCAACCGCTGGGAACTTGAGCTGGAACGCGCTGCAGATGAAGGCATCCGGGAGGTGCTTAATATGCAAAAGGACGAAGCCAATACCCAGTTTTCGCGCTTTATCGAAAAAAATTATATCAACTGGCTCAACGGCACCGGTCAGGAAAAGCCTGTGCTTTCGCATACTTTGGTACGTGATAAATTGTTGCCACTGCTCAATAATGCCCAAAATCCTGTGTTTTTTCTTGTCATCGACAACCTGCGCTACGACCAATGGAAAGTCATTCAGCCGCTAATTGAACAGTATTTCAGGGTGGAAAAAGACGAAATCTATTGCAGCATCCTGCCCACAACGACGCAATATGCCCGCAATGCAATTTTCGCGGGCTTGATGCCCAATGAGATACGCAAGAAATACCCGCAATATTGGATTGATGAGGAAGTTGAAGGCACGAAAAATCAGTTTGAATCGGAATTGTTGGGCGAGCAACTGCGCCGCCATGGCAAAGATGTGAAATTTTCTTACCATAAAATTCTCAATCTCAACGCCGGAAAACGCCTGGCCGAAAACATGTCTAACCTGATGACCAACGAGCTAAACGTGATCGTTTACAACTTCGTGGATATGTTGTCACATGCCCGAACCGAAATGGAAATGATACGCGAACTGGCTGAAGATGAGCCTGCTTACCGCTCCCTGATGAGGTCTTGGTTTGAACATTCCAGCCTTTTTGAAATTATCCGTTTTATCGCCCAGAAAAAGTCGGAAATTATACTTACCACAGATCATGGGTCAGTGTATGTTAAAGATCCGGTTAAGATTTTAGGCGACAGAAATGTCAATACAAACCTGCGTTATAAATATGGTAAAAGCCTAAAATACAACTCAAAAGAAGTTTTTGAGGTGCGCAATCCCGAGGATGTTTTTCTGCCACGCATCAATGTGAGTACGGCTTATGTTTTTGCCCGTGCTGGAGATTTTTTCGCCTACCCAAACAATTACAATCATTACGTCAACTATTACCGAAACACTTTTCAGCATGGCGGAATCTCTATGTATGAGATGATGGTACCTGTGATTCACCTAAAGCCCAAATCATTGGTATGACAACCGCAAAGTTTGTTGCCGCTCAGCCCGAAGCGCTAAATGCCGCCGCCCAATGGCTTATTAAACATAAAGAAATTGCGCCAGTAATGGCTTTTTACGGGCCAATGGGCGCTGGCAAAACCACCCTTATCAAAAGCCTGTGCAAGCTGCTTCAAGTGTCAGATGAGGTAAATAGTCCTACCTTTTCTATTGTAAATGAGTATCTTACAGCTGATGATGCTTCGGTATTTCATTTCGACTTCTACCGCATCAATAAGCTGGAAGAGGCATACGACATTGGTTATGAGAACTATTTTTACAGCGGAAATCTTTGTCTGATTGAATGGCCTGAAAAAATAGCGCAACTTTTGCCCGAAAAACACGTAGAAGTGCTTATTGATCCGGATGAAGAAACCGGAATTCGAAATATAACCTGCAAACTCATCGGAGTTTAAGCACATCAACTATGAACGAAGGAAAGCAATACATCAAATTTGCCGGCAGCACAGCAATCATGCCGCAGGAGGAAAAGCTGGAAGTGGCTAACCGCAAAAATCAATTGACTATTGGTATTCCGGCTGAACAAAATCCTGATGAACGCCGTATAGCGCTCATCCCGGAAGCGGTAAAGCTGCTTACAAATCATGGCCACCGCATCCTGTTCCAGCGGGGCGCCGGTATCCCTTCGCATTTCTCGGATCACGAATTTGCTGAGTCAGGCGCTGAGGTGGTGGAAACAATTGGTGAGGTTTATGAAGCAGATTTAATTCTGAAAGTTGCGCCGCCACGAGAGGAGGAGCTTCGCTATCTAAAGAAAGGGCAGTCGCTTTTTTCTGTTCTGCAGCTCAGAAATCACGATAAGGACTGGTATCAATCCTTGATGACTAAAAAGCTAACAGCCGTTGCTTTCGAGTATATTCAGGATAAAACCGGTGCTTTGCCGCTGTTGCGCTCCATGAGCGAAATCATCGGAAACCTGTCGATGCTGATCGCTGCCGAATACCTTTGCCATCCAAAATACGGAAACGGTACAATGCTGGGTGGTTTTCCGGGTGTTGCGCCAACAGAAGTGGTGATTATCGGCTCTGGAAATGTTGCGGAATACGCTACCAGAGCGGCTTTAGGAATGGGTTGTCTGGTAAAGATTTTCGACAATTCCATGTACAAACTGCGTATTCTTCAAAATAATGTCGGCCAACGTTTATTCACCTCTGCGCTCCAGCCGAACCTTATTGGCGAAGCACTTAAAACAGCCGATGTCGTTATTGCTGCGAAGCATATTCAGGATGGAATTGCACCTTGTTTTATCAGTGAAGAGATGGTCAGGTCGATGAAGAAGGGTGCTGTTATTATCGACGTTAGCATCGATCAGGGCGGCTGTTTCGAAACCATCAAAGCTACCTCACACCACGATCCGGTTTATCAGGTTCACGGCGTTACACATTATGGCGTCCCAAATATGGCTTCGCGTGTTCCACGAACAGCCTCCATTTCCTTTAGTAATTTCTTTATGCCTTTGCTGCTGCAGATTGGCGAAAGCGGAGGTCTCGAAAATTTGTTGCGCATCAATAGGGCTCTGGCCAAAGGCGTTTATATCTACAACGGCAAACTCACCAACCATGATGTCAGTCGTTTATACGGTATTCCTTTCAGTCACCTTGAGCTGCTGATGGCTGCCTTTTATTGATTTATTGCTTTTTTAATCTGAATTTTTCAGATTCAGACTTTCCTATACCTTAATAGCTTAGCTTTGCAAGTAAACAGATTCTATACGATGTCAAGTAAAAATACTATTCTTTTCGGTAAGGCGGCCATTGAGGATTTAAAGCAGGAACTTTCATTGTTTCGCAGCGATGGGCGTGAACTCTTTTTATTGGTTGATGAAAACACCAACAAACATTGTTTTCCGGTTCTGAAATCCTTGGTTGGCAAAAAATACTTCAACCCTGCTGTGCTGGAGATTTCTTCAGGTGAACAAAACAAGAACCTGCGAACAGCCGGTGACTTGTGGTCGCAACTGACGATTGCCGGCGTAAAACGTGATGCTGTGCTGCTCACTTTGGGCGGTGGCGTGATTTCTGATATGGGCGGTTTTGTGGCAGCTACTTATAAAAGGGGTATCGCCGTTATGCATATTCCAACAACGCTGCTTGGCATGATTGACGCGGCTATTGGCGGCAAAACCGGGATTGACTTTATGGGATATAAAAACCATATCGGAGCTTTTTATCAGCCTGAAAAAGTATTTGTGATTCCTGAATTTCTAAAATCACTCGACCAGCGATATTGGCGTTCAGGTATGGGTGAGCTGCTGAAATATGGCTTTATAAAACATCCCGAGCTGTTAAAATCTGATGCTTATTTTGACGAAAACAGGGAAGAAGCGATGGCACTGATTGAGCTGGCAGCAACAGCTAAACTTGAAATTATTACTAAAGATCCACTCGAAAAAGGCCTTAGGAAAATCCTGAACTTCGGCCACACTATGGGTCATGCTTTTGAAAGTTTTGCGCTGGCCAAAGGCCAGGATTTGCTGCACGGAGAAGCTATTGCAGCAGGAATGTTGGCTGAACTTTGGCTATCGGTTAAATACTGCAAACTGAATGTGCAAGTTTTAGAGGAGTATAAAGAGCTGTACCTGAAATTGTTTCAGCCATTTTTAATCGACGAGGAAGCAATTGACGAATTGATGCAGCTGATACTGCACGACAAAAAAAATGCGGCACAAAAGCTGAACTTTGTGTTGTTGAAAACGCCCGGGAAAGCAGTTTTTGATATAGCCGTTGAACCATCTGACATAGATGCCTGTTTAAGGTGGTATATTGAACTACTGAATGAAGATGACGAATCATAAAAAATTAACGGCTAATCACTTTGATTTTAAATCCACGGTGCAGCTGAGCAGCAGTAAAAGCGAGAGCAACCGCGCGCTGATGATTAGGGCTTACGGGAATTTTGACCGGCATATCAAAAAGCTCTCCGATGCTGACGATACCATTTTACTGCGTGATAATCTCGAATTGATTGACGACTGCGCTAAATCCTCTATCCCGTTGGTAATTGACTGTGCCAATGCCGGCACGACTTTTCGCTTCTTGTTGACTCATATGGCGTCCAAACTCGGAACATGGATGTTGACCGGATCAGATCGCATGAAGGAACGTCCTGTAGGCGAGTTGGTTGAGGCTTTGCGAACGCTCGGCGCCGAAATTGATTATATTGGCGAACAGGGATTCCCACCGCTGCGCATTCAGGGAAAAAACATCACTGGCGGAAAGCTTTCGTTAAGTACTTCCAAGAGTAGTCAGTTTGCTTCTTCGTTGCTGCTGGCAGCTCCTACATGGCCTCAGGGTCTTGAGCTGGAACTTGTTGGAGATCAAAGCTCAACACCATATCTTGAAATGACAATAGCGATTATGCAGCATTTCAAAGCTGACGTCAGCCAGACAGGAAATCGTATTGTTGTAAAACCAAGACCCTACCAAAATATTGCTTTTACCGCTCAGCCCGACTGGAGCAGCGCTTCCTATTGGTATGAAATGGTGGCACTTAGCAATGGCGGCGAGCTGTTGTTGCAGCAGTTAGACACGCAAAGTATTCAGGGCGACAAGGTAGTTGTGGATATTTTTGAGAAACTGGGCGTGCATTCACATCAGGAACCCAATGGCGTTAGGATTTTTAAGAAGGAAAACTTTATGCCAGAGCCTTTTAGCTTTAATTTCAGACATTCACCGGATTTATTGCCTACCGTGGCGGCTACTTGCTCTGGCTTGGGTGTCGAAGGCCATTTTTCCGGACTTAAAAACTTAAAGTATAAGGAATCTGATCGCATTTTAGCGATGAAAAACGAGCTAAATAAAATCGGTGTACGGATGGAAGCCCTTTCTGAAGATGAATACAAACTGATTCCGGCTAAAAAACTGCCTGATTTCACGAAAGATACTGCTGTTGTTTTTGATACCTGGGCTGATCACCGGCTCGCAATGTCGCTGGCGCCTTTGGCTTTGAAAGTAGGTGCTGTGCAAATTAATAACCCCGATGTGGTGTCAAAGTCTTATCCAAACTTCTGGAACGTTTTACGTAAAACTGGAATTCTGAAATAGGGCTAAACATTTTTGCTATTTTTGCGGAAAAATTACCATGACTATAGATTTATTCATCCCTTGTTTTATTGATCAGTTTTATCCTGAGACAGGAATGAATATGGTAAAGCTGTTGGAAAAGGCTGGGGTAAAAGTCAATTATAATCCCGAACAAACCTGTTGCGGACAGCTTGCATTCAACAGCGGTTTCACCGATGAAGCAAAAAAACTAGGCAATAAATTCCTAAAAGATTTTCCTAATAACCGCCCTGTGGTTAGTCCGTCAGCTTCCTGTGCCGGTTACGTAAAAAACTATTATCAGGAGCTTTTTCATAACACAGCCAACCATCTTGAATACAAGCGTTTAACGCGCAATATGTTTGAAATCACTGATTTTCTGGTCAATAAATTAAATTTCACTGATTTTGGTGCGGTATTCCCACACAAAGTAACCTATCACGATAGTTGCGCCGGATTAAGAGAGTATAAATTGAAAGCGGAAGGTCGGTTGCTCTTGTCAAAAGTGAAAGACCTGGAAATTGTTGAAATGAAGGAACGTGAAGTGTGCTGCGGCTTTGGTGGTTCTTTTAGTGTGAAACATGAGGCCATTTCGACGGCTATGGCCCAACAAAAAGTTCAAAACGCACTGGAAACTGATGCCGAATATATCGTTTCGACCGATCTTTCGTGCCTGATGCACCTGGAAGGTTATATCAACAAACAAAAAATTCCTCTTAAAGTCATTCATATCGTTGATATACTGGCAGCCGGCTGGTGAGAAATTCAAAACTTTAGTATCAAATACTGTGAGTAAAATACTATTCTTTTAACTGAAGCTTTTCACGTAAATCGGTGTTTAGCAATCCTTCAAGTTTCGCATAAGGCAGAAATAAATCACTCTGGCCATAGGAATAGGGCGCTAGCTCGTAACTGTTATAATAAAACCCGATTCCTGAATTACTGATCCAGAAATTGTTATTGGGTTCAACCACTTCAACGAATAATCCAAAAGACTGCAGGCTGCTGTCGCTATGAATTTCATAACGACTTCTAATTTCATTTGTGAGCAGCTCAGTCAAAATGCTGTCAGATTGTGCTAAAAAAATATCTTCCATTTTCAACCGTTTACCACTTTTGATATCGAACACGTAAAACAGCCGATTGAGCATACCATGTGCGCCGCCGCTAAAAACGTATTCGCTGGTTTCGATGCACAACAGCTCATGCTGATTCATCACAACGCCAACCTCCCCGCTTTTAATCCATTGCATTGAATGTGAGGGCAGACTGTCGTATGTGCTCAGTTTTTTGTAGTTGTTAAAAAATGTATCCGCTTGCTGCTGAAGTACTTGGATAGGTATTAATAAAGCGTTGTTTTGATCTCCCTCCAAAAAAGCCTGAGAAAGTATTGAATCCTTAAGCTGACCTAAAGCTTCTGCTTGTGGCACAATTAACTCACTTTCAAAGATAGCCGAAGGACTTTCTTCCCGCTCTTCAAAAAGTTTTTTGTCAACACTTAAACCATAAGGCATCAGTGCGATGCTTCCAGCTTCATCACGAGTAGAAAATGCAAGCCGCTGTAGCTCATGAGATGTTGTAAAATAGAAGCCTTCCAGCTGACTGGAGCTCATGCGGCCTTTGATTAAGGTATCGGATTTGTATTCATTTTTTAAGAAAAAATCTCCCTGATCATTTAGCATTCCTGTCAGCACGGCGTGGGAAGCAGTATTATCTTCCGTGAAAAATAAGTATGCCCGTAACTTGCTGTTTACCTGCACCAAATTCAATAGTGCGGGATTGTTATTTAAGATACCCGTATAGCGGCTATAAAAGTTTTCTTGTGCAAAAACACCAGTGAAAGCAATGCTAAAAAGGCAAAAAAGCAATATAAATCGTTTGGTTTTCATATACGTTAGTTTAATTGTTGTCGTTGATGAGCTAATAAATCAAAGATAGTTTTATTGATAAGATTGAGTGCATTTGTAAATAGCGAATCCCAGAAACTTATTGAAGTAGGATTGAATAGCGCGCATTCATTTTGTTTTTTGCAAAAGTAATTCAATTAGTATTATGATGTCAGAGCGCTACTAAAGTCAGGGCGCGACTGTTTGGCGTCGCTGTTTAGTCGCACCCTGACTAGCCTCCATAGCCAGTTCTCTAAACCCTAAAAGCTTCTTTTAAAAGTGTATCTAAAAAGCGTGCCAACTCTGGAATATGTGGTCTCAAAATCCCAATAAGTTGTAGTATTTGAGGTAGGTAGCGTTTTTGAAATCCATATTGCAGACTTCCG
>Ga0172382_10013519_pt1 | contig 10505 bp, 9 predicted proteins | sample Leawel138RmetaG_FD_122245 | JGI IMG/M metagenome (GOLD analysis project Ga0172382, IMG submission 122245) | Leachate microbial communities from a municipal landfill in Southern Ontario, Canada - Leachate well 138R metaG | ecosystem: Engineered > Solid waste > Landfill > Unclassified | place...
CACGGCGGCGAGCCTGATCGAGCTGAAGGGCAAGGTGAACCGCCGGGTGTTCCAGATCACTGTTCCGTCCGGCCGCATGATCGCGCCCGGCATCGGCATGCAGATCGACGGCGGCCAGACCCAGAAGATCGACTACATGATCTGCCTGCCCGACCGCTGCATCGCCGAGGCGCCGCTGACCGACCAGCTCGTCGCCGCCTTCAAGCGCGGCCAGCAGGTGACGCTGACCTCGGTCAACTTCCAGAACCAGCCGAACCCGATCACCGTCACGCTCGCCGGCTTCACCGGCGCGTTCGACGGCGAGCCGCTCCAGCAGTCCGACATCGAGGACCGCCAGCGCAAGATCCAGGAATTCGTCTCCAAGAACACCGACGACTTCGCCAAGAAGCTCAAGGAAGAGCAGGAGCGCGCCAAGCAGGCCGAGTAAGCGGCCGCTGGCAGGACGATGCAGGAAAGGCGGGCCTCGTGCCCGCCTTTTTCATGCCGGTTGCTGCTGATCGTCGCTCGCCGCGCTGCCCCTCATCCGGCCTTCGGCCACCTTCTCCCCGTGAACGGGGAGAAGGGGAAGTGGAAACGTTGCGGCTAGTCTCCCTTCTCCCCGTTCACGGGGAGAAGGTCCCGGCAGGGGGATGAGGGGCGGCGTGAACGGACGGAAATCTAGTGCCGGATGCTGCGGCGCGGGGCGTAGCCGCCATCGCTGGTCATCTCGAAGAACTCGCTCAGTTGCGGGTGGCGCAGCGGTTCGCCGGAGGTGTCGTCGAGCAGGTTCTGCTCCGAGACATAGGCGACGTAGTCGGTTTCCTCGTTCTCGGCGAGGAGGTGGTAGAAGGGCTGGTCCTTGCGCGGGCGCACCTCGGCGGGAATGGCGTCGTACCATTCCTGCGTGTTGGCGAATTCGGGATCGACGTCGAAGATGACGCCGCGAAACGGGAACAGGCGGTGACGCACGACCTGTCCGATCCTGAATTTTGCCGTCTTGGTTTCACGCATGGCCCTTCTTTGCCGCATCGGCGCGTGCAATTCAACCTTTGCGAGGCTTGACCCCCGCGCCGGCGGGCGCTAGCGCCCGGATTGGTTTCGTTTTCACGCCGTCCGGACGGCGCTACAAGGTCGTCATGGCCAACATCATCGGTCTCCTGCTGCCGTTCTTCGGCATGATCCTCATCGGCGCGGTCGCCGCGCGCGTCGCCAGGCTGCCGGTCGAGGCGCTCGGCTGGCTCAACGTCTTCGTCATCTACATCGCGCTGCCGGCGCTGTTCTTCCTGTTCATGGCGCGCACGCCGATCGAGGAACTGACCGAATGGCGCTTCATCGCCGGTTCGCTGACCGCGACGCTGATCGTCTTTTCGCTGATGTTCGCCGGCTCGTTCATCGTCTCGCGCGGCAACATCGCGGAAAGCACGATCAAGGGGCTGTGCGCCGCCTACGGCAATATCGGCTATCTCGGGCCGGGCGTGGCGCTGCTGGTGCTGGGGCCGGAGGCGGCGGTGCCGGTGGCGCTGATCGCCGCGCTCGAGAACGTCATGCACTTCACCGTCACGCCGCTGATGATGGCGCTGGCCGGCAGCGAGAAGGCCAGCGGCCTGAAGCTCGCGGCCAGCGTCGTCCGGCGCATCGTGTTCCATCCGTTCATCGTCGCTACCATGCTGGGGGCGCTGGCCGCGTGGGCGCAGTTCACGCCGCCGGAGCCGGTGTCGCGGCTGCTCGACTATCTGGCGGCGGCGGCCGCGCCCTGCGCGCTGTTCGCCATGGGGGTGACGCTGGCGCTCAACCCGATCCGGCGCGTGCCGCGCGAGGTCGGCGCGATCGTCACGCTCAAGCTCGTCGTGCACCCGGTCCTGTGCTGGGTGGTGCTCAGCCTGTTCGGCGACTTCTCCGAGGTTTGGGTCTATGCGGCGGTCCTGCTCGCCGGCCTGCCGACCGCCGCCAACGCCTTCGTCATCGCCCAGCAATACGACACATGGGTGCAGCGCGCCTCGGCCAGCGTGCTGATCAACACCGTGCTTTCGGTGGTGACGCTGACGGTGATCACCTATTTCATCGTCAGCGGCATCGTGCCGGCCGACCTTTTTCCCTGAGGCTCACTTCCAGGGGAGAAGACTGGCGACGCCGCCGCCGGTGCGCAGGCCCTCGCGCATGAAGAAGGCGCGCAGCGGCGGCGCGATCCTGAGAAGGGACAGGCCCGCCGCGCGCGCGGCCTGCGCCGGCAGCATGGCCGACAGGAGCGAGCGGTTGAGCATGTCGACGGCCGAGGAGCGGGCGAGGATGTCGGGCCGGCGGGCGCGGTCATAGGCGGACAGCGCGGCTTTCGCGCCGGGATCGGCCGCATGGGCGGCCGCAACCCGCGCCAGATCCTCGGCGTCGCGGATGCCGAGATTCAGCCCCTGCGCGCCGATGGGCGGGAAGATGTGGGCCGCCTCGCCGACGAGGGCGATGCGCCGGGCGGCGAAGCGCGCCGGCAGCGCCGAGGCGAGCGGGAACACCTGCCGGGCGTTCGCGCCGCCGGGCTCGACCGTGACGCGGCCGAGCATCGACTGCATCCGCTCCTCGATCATCCGCGACAGCGTGGCGTCGGCGAGCGTGGCAAGCTCGTCGGCGCGGCGGCGGCGCGTGACCCAGACGAGGCTGGAGCGCAGGCCGGGCAGCGGCACCTGCGTGAACGGACCGTCCTCGGTGTGGAACTCGGTCGAGGTGTCGTCGTGGGGGCGCGTATGGGAGAAGTTGAGCACCAGCGCCGACTGCCCAGCCTGCCATGACTTGACCGCGATTCCCGCGGCCTCGCGCGCCGGCGAGCGGCGACCGTCGGCGGCGGCCGCCAGCTTCGCCGTCACTACCGTGCCGTCCGCCAGCTCGGCCTCGATCGCCTCGTCGCGCGGCGTCCAGCGCGCGACCAGCGCCGGCAGGGGCCGGATCGCCGCCGTTTCCTTCACCGCCGCGGCAAGCGCGGCGTTCAGATGCGCGTTGGGGATGTTCATGCCGAACATCTCCTCGCCGATTTCGGCGGCGCGGAAGGTGACTGTCGGGCTGCGCAGCAGGCGCGCCGTGGCATCGACGATGCGCATGGCGCGCAGGGGCGCGGCCTGCGGCCGGATGGCCTCGAGCAGGCGGAGGCGGTCGAGGACGTCGAGCGAGGGCTTCATCAGCGCCGTGGTGCGGCGGTCGCCCAACCCTGCCGAGGGGGCGACGGGCGGCCCGGCGAGCGCGACGGAGAAGCCTTCCGCCGCCAGCGCCAGCGCGGCGACGAGGCCGGCCGGGCCGGTGCCGGCAACGATGATGTCGGTGTCGATCTTCATGTTTTCGTCTCCGCAGCGTCGCGTTCTCCGGATATAGGCCGGGCGAGGGCGCGCTTTCAACAGGACGGATCGGCGCGGCGCGCGCGGGCTAAGCGCGCAAGGCGATTTTCCGTGCATTCAGCGGCCGACAGAGCTTGTGCCGGCGGTCGCGCTGCCTGTAGTTTCGGGCCTTCTCCCAGGGACGGAAGGAGCGACGCCGCGACATGAAGGACGGGAAGGATGGGCCAGAGGCGCCGGCGCGGAAGCGGCTGGCGGCGCGCATCCCGCGCCCGGCGAAGAAGGTGACGTGGCCGCAGACCCGCGCCTTCTCCGTCCATCTCCTGACCGCGTCCGGCTCCTTCCTCGCCTTCCTGTCGCTGGTGGCGGCGGCGGAGAAGGAGTGGACGGCGATGTTCCTGTGGCTGGGGCTGGCGCTGTTCGTGGACGGCATCGACGGGCCGATCGCCCGCCGGCTCGACGTCAAGGCGGTGCTGCCGACATGGTCGGGCGAGATGCTCGACAACATCATCGACTATGTCACCTATGTGCTGATCCCGGCCTTCGCGCTCTACCAGAGCGGCTTCATGGGGGCGGGGCTGTCCTTCCTGTCGGCGGCGATCATCGTCGTGTCGAGCGCGATCTACTACGCCGACACCGGGATGAAGACGTCGGAGAACTTCTTCAAGGGATTCCCGGTGGTGTGGAACATGGTGGTCTTCACCCTGTTCGTGGTCCAGACCGGGGAGTGGACCTCGTTCGCCGTGGTCGTCTTCGCAGCCGCGCTCTCCTTCGTGCCGATCCATTTCCTGCACCCGGTGCGCGTCAGGCGGCTGCGCCCCGTCAACCTCGCGGTGTTCTCGGCCTGGTGCGCGCTCGGCCTCGTCGCGCTGGCGCAGGACATGGACGCCTCGACGCCGGTGCGAGTCGGCGTGGCGGCGGCGGCGGTCTATCTCTTCGTCATCGGCGGCGTGATGCAGCTTTTCCCCAAACTCGGACTGAGGAAGGAATGACATGGTCAAGGCAATTCGTATCCACGAGCATGGCGGGCCGGAGGTTCTGCGCTACGAGGATGTCGACCCCGGCAAGCCCGGCAAGGGCGAGGTGCTGGTGCGCCACACGGCGATCGGGCTGAACTTCATCGACACCTATTTCCGCACCGGGCTCTACCCCGCGCCCAACGGCCTGCCGCTGACGCCGGGCGGCGAGGCGGCCGGCGTGGTCGTCGCGCTGGGCGAAGGCGTGACGGGGCTACAAGAGGGCGACCGCGTCGCCTATGCCGGCGCGCCGGGCTCCTATGCCGAGCAGCGGGTGATGCCGGCCGAGCGGCTGGTGACGATACCGGACGGCGTCAGCGACGAGGAAGCCGCCGGCATGATGCTGAAGGGCATGACGGCCGAGTATCTCCTGCGCCGCACCTATGCGGTGAAGCCCGGCGACAACGTGCTCTATCACGCCGCTGCCGGCGGCGTCGGGCTGATCTTCGGCCAGTGGGCGAAGCATCTCGGCGTCGAGGTGATCGGCACCGTCGGCTCGGAAGAGAAGGCGGAGCTCGCGCGCGCCCATGGCTATGCCCATGTCGTCAACTATCGCGAGGCCGACTTCGTCAAGGCGGTCCACGAGATCACGGGCGGCAGGAAATGCGACGTGGTCTACGATTCGGTCGGCAAGGACACGTTCGACGGCTCGCTCGACTGCCTGCGCCCGCGCGGGATGCTCGTTTCCTTCGGCCAGTCGTCGGGCGCGGTGCCGCCGTTCAATCTCGGCGTGCTGTCGCAGAAGGGGTCGCTCTATCTGACGCGGCCGACGCTGTTCGGCTATATCGCGACGCGGGCCGAGCTGGAGGAGAGCGCGGCGGCGCTGTTCGACGTGGTGCGCTCCGGCGCGGTCAAGATCAGGATCAACCAGCGTTACAAGCTGTCGGAAGCGGCGCAGGCGCATCGCGACCTCGAAGGCCGCAAGACCACCGGCACCACGGTCCTGATACCCTGAAGCATCGACGGGGGCGATCGCTGTTGCGATTGCCCCTGTTTTCATTGAAAGACTTCACGGACTTTCAACAAAGGTAAGAGTTTGCGCCGGGGCGGGCCGATGCCTACCATGGCTTTCGGGAACAAAAGAAAATGTCCGAACCGGAACCGGGAGGCTCTGTGATCGAAACGCGCGAAACCGGCGCCGCGCCTCTGCTCGAGGTGCGCGGGCTGACGAAGGTGTTCGGCCAGCTCAAGGCGTGCGACGCGATCGACCTGACGATCGCCAAGGGCGAGATCCACGCGCTGCTCGGCGAGAACGGGGCGGGAAAGTCCACCTTCGTCAAGATGCTGTTCGGCTCGCTGGAGCCGGCCGCCGGCGACATCTTCTGGAACGGGACCAAGGTGGCGGTCACCAGCCCCGGCCATGCCCGCAAGCTCGGCATCGGCATGGTGTTCCAGCACTTCTCGCTGTTCGACGCGCTGACGGCAGCCGAGAACATCCTGCTTTCGCTCGACGACGACACCTCGATCGTCGAGATCGCGGAAAAGGCGCGGCAGCTTGCCGCCGCCTACGGCCTGCCGCTCGACCCCTACGCGCTGGTCGGCGACCTCTCGGTCGGCGAGCGCCAGCGCATCGAGATCATCCGCTGCCTGTTGCAGAAGCCCGAGCTGATCATCCTCGACGAGCCGACCTCGGTGCTGACGCCGCAGGAGGCCGACAAGCTGTTCGAGACGCTGGAGCGGCTGCGCGAGGAGGGCAAGTCGATCCTCTACATCTCGCACCGGCTGGAGGAGGTGAAGCGGTTGTGCGATCGCGCCACCGTGCTGCGCCATGGCAAGGTGGTGGGCCATTGCGACCCGCGCCGGGAGACCGCCGCCTCGCTGGCGCGGATGATGGTGGGCTCGGAGGTGCACGGGGTGCGCCGCGAGACGGCGGATGCGGGGGGCGGCGAGGCGTTGCTGGAGGTGAGCGGCCTGTCGCGGCGTCCGGCCGGGCCGTTCTCGGTGCCGCTGCGCGACATCACGCTCAAGGTTCGCGCCGGCGAGGTGGTCGGCATCGCCGGCGTCGCCGGCAACGGGCAGGGCGAGTTCTTCGAGGCGGTGTCGGGCGAGGTCGTGCAGGACGCGGCGTCAGTGGTGCGCCTGCGCGGCCGCGACGCCGGCCGGCTCGACATTTCCGGCCGGCGCATGATCGGCGCGGCCTTCGTGCCGGAGGAGCGGCTGGGCCACGGCGCGGCTCCCTACATGAAGCTGTCGGAGAACCTGCTGCTGTCGCGCTTCAGGACCGACGCGAAGGCGTTCCTGGGCAGGCTCGGTATCATCCGCACCGGCACGATCGCGGCGGCCGCGCAGCGCATCGTCACGGCGATGGATGTGAGGAAAAGCGCGGAAGACCCTGAAGCCGCTTCGCTTTCCGGCGGCAACCTGCAAAAGTTCATCATCGGCCGCGAGCTGGACCGCGAGCCCGCCGTCTTCGTCGTCAACCAGCCGACATGGGGCGTCGACGCAGGCGCGGCCGCGCACATACGCCAGGCGCTGGTCGATCTGGCGCGCGCCGGCTCGGCGGTGCTGGTCATCAGTCAGGACCTCGACGAGCTGTTCGAGGTGTGCGACGCCATCGCGGTGATGCATGACGGGCGGCTGTCGGCGCCGATCCCGGTCGCGGAGGCGACGCCGGAGCGGCTCGGCCTGCTGATGGGCGGGGCCGAGCCCGGCCACACGACAAGCGGAGAGGCCGCCTGATGCGTATCGAACTCGTCAAGCGCCCGCAGCACTCGCGCCTGTTCTCGGCGCTGTCGCCCTTCATCGCCTTCGCGCTGACGCTGGCGGCGGGCGCCGTGCTGTTCGCGCTGCTCGGCAAGAACCCGGCGACGACGCTCTACTACTATTTCATCGACCCGCTGATGGAGGTGTGGTCGCTGCACGAGCTGGCGATCAAGGCCGCGCCGCTGATCCTGATCGCGGTCGGGCTTTCGGTCTGTTTCCTGTCCAACAACTGGAACATCGGCGCGGAAGGGCAGTTCATCGTCGGCGGCATCGTCGGCTCGATGCTGCCGGTGCTGTTTCCCGACCTGCGGGCGTGGTTCGTGCTGCCGCTGATGCTTCTGATGGGCATGGCCGGCGGGGCGGCCTATGCCGCCATTCCCGCCGTGCTCAAGGTGCGCTTCAACACCAACGAGATATTAACCAGCCTGATGCTGGTCTATGTCGCGCAGCTTTTCCTCGACTGGCTGGTGCGCGGGCCGTGGCGCAACCCGGCCGGCATGAATTTTCCGGGCACGGTGCGCTTTCACGAATACGCGGTGCTGCCGGAAATCCTGCCGGCCTCGGGGCGGGCGCATTGGGGCTTCGTCTTCGCGCTGGTCGCGGCGGTGGTGGTCTGGTTCGTGCTGGCGCGCACGCTCAAGGGCTTCGAGGTCAAGGTTTTGGGGCAAAGCCCGCGGGCAGGGCGCTTCGCCGGCTTTTCCGCCGGGCGGGTGGTGATGTTCGCCTTCCTCGTCTCGGGCGCGCTGGCGGGGCTTGCCGGCATCTCGGAAGTGTCGGGCGCGGTGCGGCACCTGAACGAGAAGCTGTCTGTCGGCTACGGCTTCGCCGCTATCATCGTCGCCTTCCTCGGCCGGTTGAACCCGCTCGGCATCGTCGCGGCCGGCCTCGTGCTGGCGCTGACCTATCTCGGCGGCGAGGCGGCGCAGATCTCGGTCGGCCTGTCGGACAAGGTGGTGCGCGCCTTCCAGGGGCTGATCCTGTTCTTCGTGCTCGCCTGCGACACGCTGATCCATTACCGCATTCGCATCGCGCGCCCGAAAGCGGCCGTGGCCGGGGAGGCCGACCATGCTTGAATCGATCCTCATCACCATCGCCACCGCCGCCACGCCGCTCCTGATCGCGGCGATGGGCGAGCTGGTCGTCGAGCGCTCCGGCGTGCTCAATCTCGGCGTCGAGGGCATGATGATCATGGGCGCGGTGACGGGTTTCGCCGTGGCGCAGACCACCGGCTCGCCATGGCTCGGCGTGTTCGCGGCCATCGTCGTCGGCGCGGCATTCTCGCTGCTGTTCGCCTTCCTGACGCTGACGCTGGTGACCAACCAGGTGGCGACGGGGCTGGCGCTGACGCTGCTCGGCCTCGGCCTGTCGGGCATGATCGGCGAGGCGTTCATCGGCGCGCCCGGCGTCAAGCTGGGCACGCTCTATATCCCCTATCTCACCGACCTGCCTTATGTCGGACGCCTCGTCTTCGGCCAGGACCCGATCTTCTACCTTTCGATCCTGCTGACGGCGGGGGTGGCGTGGTTCCTGTTCTCCACCCGCGCCGGGCTGACGCTGCGCGCCGTCGGCGGCAACCACGGCTCGGCCCATGCGCTCGGCATCAACGTCGTCGCCATCCGCTACCTCGCGGTGATGTTCGGCGGCGCCTGCGCCGGGCTTGCCGGCGGCTTCCTGGCGCTGGTCTACGTGCCGCAATGGGTCGAGGGCATGAGCGCGGGCCGCGGCTGGATCGCGCTGGCGCTGGTGGTGTTCGCGTCGTGGCGGCCGTGGCGGGTGCTGGCGGGGGCCTATCTGTTCGGCGCGGTGTCGATCGGCCAGCTCCATGCCCAGGCGCTCGGTTGGCCGATCCCTTCTCAACTGCTTTCTTCGCTGCCCTATCTGGCAACCATCGTCGTTCTCGTTCTAATCTCGCGCAACAGGAGACTGACGATGGTGAACACGCCGGCCTGCCTCGGCCAGCGTTTCGTGCCAGATCGCTAGATCGACCCGCTTTTCATCTCAACAGAGGACGGATCCATGAGAAAGACACTTCTGGCGCTTGCGGCATCGGCTGCCGTGCTCATTCCCGGCGCGGCATTGGCGCAGGACAAGACCAAGGCCTGCTTCATCTATGTCGGCCCGATCGGCGATTTCGGCTATTCCTACCAGCACCATCAGGGGCTGCTCGAGGCGCAGGAGCACTTCGGCGACAAGCTGGAAACCGCCTATCTGGAGAGCGTGCCGGAGGGCGCCGACACCGAGCGCGCGCTCGAGCGCCTGGCGCGTTCGGGCTGCGACATCATCTTCGCCACCTCGTTCGGCTTCATGGACGGCACCAACGCGGTGGCCGGCCGCTTCCCCGACATCAAGTTCGAGCACGCCACCGGCTACAAGCGCGAGCATCCGAACGTCTCGACCTACAACTCCAAGTTCCATGAAGGCCGCTACGTCCAGGGCGTGATCGCGGCCAAGATGTCGAAGGCGGGCGTCGCCGGCTACATCGCCTCGTTCCCGATTCCGGAAGTGGTGATGGGCATCAACGCCTTCGTGCTCGGCGCGCAGTCGGTCAACCCCGACTTCAAGGTCAAGGTGGTGTGGGCGAACACCTGGTTCGACGCCGGCAAGGAAGCCGATGCGGCCAAGGCGCTGATCGACCAGGGCGTCGACATCATCACCCAGCACACCGACTCGACCGCGCCGCTCCAGGTCGCGGCCGAGCGCGGCATCAAGGGCTTCGGCCAGGCGACCGACATGATCAAGTTCGGCCCCGAAACGCAGCTGACCGCCATCGTCGACGACTGGGGCCCGTACTATATCGAGCGCATCCAGAAGGTCATGGACGGCACCTGGGAGCAGTCCGACATCTGGGGCGGCATGAAGGAGGGCCACGTGGTGATGGCGCCCTACACCAACATGCCCGACGACGTGAAGGCGCTGGCCGAGGAAACCGAAGCCAAGATCAAGTCCGGCGAATTCAACCCCTATACCGGCCCGATCAACAAGCAGGACGGCACGCCGTGGCTGGCCGAGGGCGAGGTGGCGGAAGACAGCGTCCTGCTCGGCCTGAACTTCTATGTCCAGGGCGTGGACGACCAGCTCCCGCAATAGGGCGCGGAAATCGTCAAGCCTGTGATTTCAACCGTCGGCGCCGCCCCTCACCTGCCTGCCGGCGTCCTCTCCCCGTGAACGGGGAGAGGAGGACCTGCCGCAATGCCTCCCCTTCTCCCCGTTCACGGGGAGAAGGTGGCCCGAAGGGCCGGATGAGGGGCAGCGCGACGATTGACGATCATGCCGCTTCGCAGCAGACGATACGCTTCAGGATCCGACAATCGCATCGAAAACCGGAAGGGCGGCTTGCGAGGGCCGCCCTTTTTGGTATCCGTCCGACTCTTTCAGGCCGCGGAATAGAGGCCAGCGATCTCGGCGGCGTATTTGGTCTGGATGTTGGCGCGGCGCACCTTCATCGTCGCCGTCACCTCGTCGTCGTCGTGGTCCAGCTCCTTGGCGAGCAGGTGGA
>Ga0172382_10013520_pt1 | contig 10505 bp, 9 predicted proteins | sample Leawel138RmetaG_FD_122245 | JGI IMG/M metagenome (GOLD analysis project Ga0172382, IMG submission 122245) | Leachate microbial communities from a municipal landfill in Southern Ontario, Canada - Leachate well 138R metaG | ecosystem: Engineered > Solid waste > Landfill > Unclassified | place...
AGATGCCTCTGTGCGGATAACTGAAAACGGATATGAATCACTGTATGATTTTCCGATTGAGCTGTTTATCAAGAAATAAGTTTCCTTTTCAAGATGAGAAAGGAGGCGATAACTATAGCTATGTTATATCATGCCAGAAGAGGCCAGGCAAGTTATGGCGAAGCCATTGGAATATTATTATTGGATACATCCTTTGCACCATATATACCGGGTGATGTTGCTAATGCCAGCAGTTACTCTTTCCCGGTGAGATATCAGGTGGTAAAAGGGATTACTGTGGAAAAAATTTTTAAGAAGGATAGCAGCTTTTTAGATAAATTTATAAAAGCGGGTCAGGAATTAGTGGATAGCGGTGTTCGGGCAATTACCGGCAATTGTGGTTTTATGGCAATTTATCAAAAAGAGTTAGCCCGACAACTGGCAGTTCCTGTATTTCTATCCAGTCTTCTCCAGCTTTCTTTTATGAAAAGTATGATTGGTAATAGTGAAAAGATTGGCATTATCACAGCTAATGCAGGTATTCTGGATGAGTCCCTGTTACAAGAGGTCGGTTTGCAGGATGCCAGTTCTGTTATTATAGAAGGTATGGAGAACCAGGAACATTTCAAGGAGGCAATTATCGAAGAAGCCGGATGGCTTGATGATGAAAAAATGGAAAGGGAAGTTGTTTCCGTTGTACAAAAAATGGTTAAAGAGAATCCTGCTATAAAGATGATTTTATTGGAATGTGCCTGCCTTCCTTCTTATGGGGCGGCAGTGCAGGAAGCTGTACATCTACCGGTTTTTGATTTTATTACTATGATAAATTATGTTTATTCGGCAGTTGTTAAGAAAGAGTTCCAGGGCTTTATGTAAAAAAAGAAGATAATTTTCGAGAAAGGAAAAACATAGTCATTTCAATGAATATCAATGAGGAGATAAATAATTTAAAAGATGAGCTAATCCAGCTCAGAAGAGATTTTCATAAACATCCTGAGTTGGGGTTTAAGGAATTTCGAACCTCAAAGATTGTTGCTGATTATCTTGAGAAATGCGGATTAAAAGTAACCCGGGGGATTGCAGAAACAGGGGTTATGGGCTTGTTGGAAGGCAAAAATCCGGGACCAACCATACTTCTACGGGCTGACATGGATGCACTGCCTATCCAGGAAGAAAATGAAGTTCCCTACAGATCAGTTAACAAAGGTATTATGCATGCCTGTGGGCATGATGCTCACACAGCCATACTCTTGATTACCGCTAAAATACTTTCATCTTATCAGAATAAGATAAGAGGAAATATTAAATTTATATTTCAACCAAACGAAGAAATTGGCGGGGCAGAATCAATGATAAAGGAAGGAATATTGGAAAACCCTCAGGTAGATGCTGCGATGGCCCTTCATCTATGGACACCTTTGGAAAGCGGTGTTATAGGTGTAAAAGCAGGTCCGATTACAGGAGCGCTGGATGTATTTCATCTTATTGTTAAAGGAGAAGGAGGACATACAGGCTACCCTGAGAAGACAATTGACCCGATTATCACATCTGCAAATATTATCCAGAGTATTCAAGCCATACAAACAAGAGAGATTAGTGTATTTAAACCGACCATTATTATGTTTACTAAGATTAATAGTGGTACAAAATCAAATATTATACCGGATACAGTTAGTCTGGAAGGCTCTATAAGATATTTTAATAAGCAGGAAGACAAAGACCAGGAGAGCCTAAATAGAAAATTTAAAAGAATCGTAGATGCAACCTGTAAATCCTACAGGGCAAAATATGAATTAAAATTTGAAAATGAAAATAAGTCTGTAGTTAATAACACTCAAATGACAGAACTGGTTATTGACAGTGCTGAAGAAATATTGGGTCATCGTGATAAAGTTTTATCCTATCAAACGATTGCCGGCGAGGATTTTTCTGAGTTTGCTGATAGAGTTCCCAGTGCCTTCTATTTTGTTGGTACCGGGAACAGAGAAAAAGAATCTCATTATCCCCACCACAATTCAAGGTTTAATATTGATGAAGACACCATGTTAACCGGTGTAGAAATGCATATTTTGAGTGCATTAAATTGGAGTGGAGCTAATTTTTCTCATTAATTCCTAATTTTCTATTTCTATGATGACAATGCCAGGACTCCCGTCTGTTCCGGCATCAACCAAGGTTGATATTGATAAAGACGGAAATACAGTAGGACTTTTTTAGGAAAAATAAGCTAGAGTAGGTAACCTGCGTCCAAGTGTTAGAGAATGGGACGTTGTCTCTAAACGAAAGGGTATTTTATCCTGCGGTAGGTTATCGCGTCCGCTGCTACATCGAAAATGATATTTTTTAACATTCTACTTGATGTAGCAGAAATTAAAGCTATATCAAGGAGAATGAATATGAAAATATCATCACGTATTATAACCAATATTGGTTTATTAATTGCATTGAGTATAATTTTAACAAGAATAGCAAGTATTCGAATCGCTATTGGAGGAATAGAGGGTGTAAGGATTGGTTTTGGTGGATTGCCGATAATTTTAGGTGGAATAATGTTTGGCCCTTTAGCCGGAGGTATTGTCGGGGGCGTATCTGATATATTAGGGTATATTGTTAATCCCATAGGGGCATATATGCCACACTTTACTCTTAGCTCTGCCCTGACCGGTATAATCCCTGTGCTTTTTTTACACATTAGCCGGAAAGATAGCCTGAACATTTTAAATTTAATTTTAGCAATTGCCATTGGGCAGATTATAACCACAGCCATAATGGTGCCTTACTTTTTACATATTTTATTTAGTATACCCTGGAAGGTATTAATTATACCGAGGTTAGTATCTGTACCGATTAATATATTAATATATTCCTTGCTTATAAGAATAATTCTGACAAGATATCAAAAAATATTTCCTCAACCCAGAGATTGACAATTTGGAAGGTTAAGATGCAATGATAAAAGTAACTTTTTTACCTGAACAAAGAAATATTGAAGTAAAAAAAGAGACCAGAATACTTGATGCCCTAAATAAAGCCGGGATAGATATTGATGTACCCTGTGGTGGAGAGGGAACTTGTGGCAAATGTAAGATTTTAATAGTAAAAGGTGCACCACCTGCAGGTTCTGTAGAGAAGAAATTCTTAACAGATAAAGAAATAGCGGAAGGTTACAGGTTAGCCTGTCAGACAAAATTAATCCAGGATACAATAATAGAGATTCCTTCGGAGGTCAGGTTAAATCTCAAGGAATTTCTTTTATCAAGGGCAAAAGGTGATGTATGCAATACGAGTAATGTTTTTCATCCAGATAATAATTTGAGGAAAATATATATTGAGTTAGAAAGGCCTTCTATCAATAATCAGGTATCTGATTGGGAAAATATTAAGGATGTATTATCTCAAAAAAAGATAAACAATGAACCAGTTCCAGCTAATTTATCAGTTCCTTTACAAATTTTGCAAAAAATTCCCATATTAATTAGAGAAGCTGATTATAAGATTACAGTCACTCTTTTTCAGAATAGGATTATTGATATTGAAAAAGGTGATACTACTGATGATAATTATGGTATTGCTTTTGACATTGGGACAACAACAGTAGCAGGATATTTGATTAACCTGATAACCGGAAAAGAAATTGCTGTTGTTGCAAAATCAAACCCCCAGATTAAATATGGCGATGATACTATTTCAAGGATTGGATTTATTAAGAAAGCCAATCATGGCTTACAAAAGTTACAGGAAGAGATTATTGGAGTTATCAATGAAATTATAACTGAATCTTCCCGGAAGGCAAAAATAGATAAAAAAAACATCTATAAAAGTGTATTTGTCGGAAATACCTGTATGCATCATATATTATTAGGAATTAACCCTGTCAATTTAGCGCCATCACCTTATATCCCTGTTATCAGAGAAAGTCTCAATTTGAAAGCAGCAGATATCTCCGGTCTCTGCCTTAATCAGACTGCCGAAGTTTTTATACTTCCCAATATTTCCGCCTTTGTGGGAGCGGATATTACAGCCGGTATTATTGCTAATAGTCTGTACAAGAAAGGCAAAGCTGTTTTGCTGGTCGATTTAGGAACTAACGGAGAAATTGTGCTAGGAGCTCAGGGGGAATTATTGGCTTGTTCAACAGCAGTAGGTCCGGCTTTTGAAGGTGCCAGGATTTCCTCAGGCATGAGAGCAGCAAAAGGAGCTATCGATAAAGTAAAAATTGAAAATGATGCAATTGTTTACAGGGTTATTGAAGACGGAAAGATAAGGGGACTGTGCGGTGCAGGGCTGATTGATATAATTGCCGAATTGCTTAGATTAGGAATTATAAATAGAAGTGGAAAGCTTCTTGATAGAAAAGAGTGTAGTTCCATAGTAAACAAAGAAATAAAAAAAAGAATATTAGAAGGCGAAAATGGAAATAAATTTCTTTTAGCCAAAGGTGAGAAGACTTTGAAAGGAAAAGATATTTATCTGACTCAAAAGGATATTAGAGAAGTTCAATTAGCCAAAGCTGCGGTAAATGCAGGAATCAAAATTCTGTTAAGAGAAGCAGGTATTTCTGCAGCTGATATTAATGAGATATTGGTAGCAGGAGCTTTTGGTAATTTTATTGACAAGAAAAATGCTGTAAGGATAGGATTAATACCTGATTTATCATTAATAAAAATAAAAAATGTTGGCAATGCAGCTGGGAAAGGTGCTGAGCTTGCTCTATGTTCTGATGAGAAAAGACTATTATCTGAAAGAATTTACAAGCAGGTAAATTATATTGAATTATCTTCCAACCCCGATTTTCAAAAGGAATTTATTAGCGAAATATTTTTTAATAAAAGCAAATAAATGATAATAAAATTAATTAATTTATTAGAGCATAGTTCACTTTAACAGTAAAAAGGTTATGTTTAAATGGAAATTATAGAAAATATCAGATTAAGGATAGATAAAGAGGAGGTGTTGCGTTACCTGGGATGTTTTAAGAAAGAGGCTTCGGATATCAACCCATTAATTATAAAACTGACCAGGGAAGAAATAGCCCAGGCATATAGTTTGATTGAACCAAAAGGAATTTATGATTTTGTTAAAGTCAAACAGTTTTGTCTGGGAAGTGGAAAAATTCTTCTTTCAAATAAACAATCCTTGCAGTTTGATAATAAGTTGGTTGAGCAATTAGCAGATATAAAATATGCTGTTTTTTGTATAGTGAGCGTCGGACATTTTTTAGAGGATAAGATATCCGAATATTTCTCTTCAGGTGAAGCTCCAAAGGCTATGGCTCTTGATGCTGCGGGAACTGTTGCAATTAGAAATTTCCGCGATTGTATGTGTAAACTGATTCGTCAAAAAGCTGAGGATATGGGATTGAAGGTTATTGGATCTTTTAGTCCCGGTGAAGAAGGATGGACAATAGATCAACAAAAAACTATCTTTCAAATTATACCCGCCGACAAAATCGGAGTAAATATAACTGATTCCTATATGATGTTACCCAAAAAGTCATTATCTTTTATGATAGGAATAGGGATAAAGCCAAAAATATTCAAAAATAAAGAAAATTCCTGCAAAACATGCAAGGCAGTTAATTGTCAATTCAGAAAAAACTGAAATTTAATTAAAATAGTCATACCACAAAAATATAAAAAGAGTATGTATTATTAATATTATAGCTTGACAGGCATGAAAAAATTTGACAATCCCCCAAATAAGATTTAGTATTTATGGAAATATTTAAAAACCTTAATTAATACATTTCATAAAAGATAGAAGAGGAGTATTTTGATGGGGAAGGTCAAGAGAACATTTCAAGAAATTAATGATAAAATAGCCAGAAAAGAAGCAATAGTAATGACAGCCGAGGAAGTAATTTCCTTAAAGGAAGAGCAGGGAATTGCCAAAGCAACGGAAATGGTAGATGTGGTAACTACCGGAACTTTCGGTCCAATGTGTTCTTCAGGGGCTTTCTTTAATGTAGGACATAGTGACCCACCCATTCGCATGCAGAAAGTATGGCTTAATGATGTAATGGCTTATGCCGGATTAGCTGCTGTTGATTTCTATTTAGGTGCTACCCAGTTATCTGAAACAGAGAGAAACGATTATGGTGGAGCACATGTAATTGAAGATTTTGTAAAAGGAAAAAATATTCGCTTAAAGGCAATTTCTGGCGGAACAGATTGCTATCCTGCCCGAGAAGTAGAGGCTACGATTTCTAAAAATACAGTTAACCAGGCGTTTATGGTTAACCCCAGGAATTCTTATCAGAATTACAATGTGGCAGTTAACCAGTCATCCAAAAAAATATACACCTATATGGGAATACTGCTCCCTGAGCTGGGAAATGCAAGTTATTCTACCAGTGGCCAGTTAAGTCCATTACTAAATGATCCTGATTTAAGAACTATCGGCATTGGAACAAGGATTTTTATTGGTGGTGCGCAAGGCTATGTGATCTGGGAAGGAACTCAGTTTAATCCTCAACCAATTTTTGGCAAAGATGACAAAGAGAAGATAATTGGTAAAAAAGGAGCAGTCTTGTCTTTAATAGGTGACTTAAAAGAAATGAATCCGGACTTTTTACAGGCTGCTTTTTTCTCAGGTTATGGAGTGACTCTTTATATGGGAATCGGGGTTCCCATACCTATACTTGATGAAGAGATGCTGAAGGCAGTTAGTATTAAAGATGAAGAGATATATACAGAGATAACCGATTACAGCTACCCACATCTCAATAAACCTTCACTGGGTGTTGTAAATTATAACCAATTAAGAAGTGGACAGATAGAGATTAAAGGGAAAAAAATACCCACTTCATCAGTTTCGAGTTATGCAAAGGCAAGAGAGATTGCCTCTACACTAAAAGATTTGATAGTAAAAGGACAATTTCTCCTGCAGGAACCTATTCAGCCTTTTCCTTCTAAGAGAGAATTTAAACAATTAAAGACTAAACGGGTCCAATAATATTCCAGAAAATTTTACCAAAATTCCGGAGGTATCATGATTAAACAAAAAGCAATTTTAAGATTTACTTCTTCCACTGTGGAAGAACCGATTACATATCTATTAATTAAAAAATATGACTTGTGGATTAATATACTGCAAGCAAAATTTGAACCTGGTATTGGCGGAAAGCTGGTTATTGAAATTCGTGGAGACCGGAAGCAGATAGATAAGGCATTTCATTTTTTAAAAGAACATAATGTGAAAGTTGAATTTCTTGAACAGGAAATTTTCTGGAATGAAAAAAAATGTAATCATTGCGGTGCCTGTGTTTCCATCTGTCCTGTTGGGGCTATAAAAATGAATAAAGAAAACTATCACCTGGAATTCAATTATCAGGATTGTGTGGTATGTGGTTATTGTGCAGATGCCTGTCCCGTAGGGGCTATTGAATATATTTTTTAGCCTGATTTAATTATGGATAATCAAAATATTAATTACAGCAATTTTTTCGATGTGAAGCATTATAATCGCTCATATCGACAAAGAATTAAAAGTCGGGATTTAATTTCTTTTCAGGTGAAGGAAGCAGAAAGTGATTTACTGATTCAAGCACCTGTTCTTCTACAAAAAGAGGGGTTATCTGCCCTGAGGCATTTTCGGAATGTGCTGGAGGAATATATCAGGAAAAACCTGGAGTTTAAGGATACATTAAAGCCATATCCTTTTGATAATTTCGCACACCCCATGATAAAGGAAATGATTAAAGCTTCTGCAATCTGTCAGGTAGGCCCGATGGCAGCCGTTGCCGGCTGTATATCCCAGTATACTGCAGAAAGACTGTTAACCAAAACCGATGAGGTAATTATTGAAAATGGCGGAGACCTTTATCTTAAAAGCTCTCACATCAGAAAAGTAATCATTTATGCCGGATTGTCTCCATTGAGTAATAAAATATATCTGAAAATTGATTCCCGTAAGAAAGGTATTGGTTTATGTACCTCCTCCGGTACCGTAGGACCCTCTTTCAGTATGGGAAAGGCAGATGCAGTAACCGTTCTTTCCAATTCTGCTGCCCTGGCAGATGCTGCTGCTACGGCTATCGGTAATATAATTCTTACCAAAGCAGATATTAAAAAAGGATTAAAGGTTGCAAAGAATATTGATGGAATTCTTGGATTGGTTATTATCAAAGATGACCGGATAGGCATGTGGGGAGAAATAGATTATGGATTGGTTTAATATAATTGTTTTTCATTGAAGTATGGTAAAATAATATTATTCCAATTATCTGGACATTAATGACTACAGAGGTTTTTAGATGTATTTACCTACTACCCGGGAAGAAATGGCAAAATTATCCTGGGAAAAACTGGACATAATCATAGTAACCGGAGATACCTATATTGATAGTCCCTATATGGGAATTTCTGTGATAGGGAAGATCTTACTCAAAGCCGGTTACAGGGTAGGTATTATTGCCCAGCCTGACATAAATTCTCCTGATGATATTTGCAGATTAGGAGAGCCATGCCTTTTTTGGGGAGTAACCGCCGGATCCGTAGATTCAATGATAGCCAATTATACCGCTACCGGGAAAAAAAGAAAAAAAGATGATTATACCCCGGGAGGAATAAATAACCGCCGGCCTGACCGGGCAACTATCGTCTATGTCAACCTCATCAAGCGCTATTTTAAAAACACTTGTCCCATTGTGCTTGGAGGTATCGAGGCAAGCCTGAGAAGAATAGCCCATTATGATTTTTGGGATGATTGTATAAGGCGATCAATTTTATTTGACAGTAAAGCTGATATCTTAGTTTATGGGATGGCTGAGAATAGTATCTTAGAATTAACCAAACGGCTTGCTAAAAAAGAATCCATTAGCGATATTCGTGGTATCTGTTATATTTCTGATAATCCTGTTGAAAAAAGCATTCTTCTTCCTTCTTTTTCGGAAGTAAAACAGGATAAAGAGAAATTTATCCAGATGTTTCACCTGTTTTATCAAAATCAGGACCCTTTCCACGGTAAGATTCTGGCACAACAACAGGATAATCGCTATCTTATCCATAATCCACCTTCCTTCCCTTTATCAACAAAAAAACTGGATAAGATATACGAAATTGATTATGAAAATGATGTTCATCCTTTCTATTTTAAGGATGGACCTGTCAGGGCTATGGATACCATTAAATTTTCAGTAACATCTCACAGAGGATGTTTTGGTGAATGTAATTTTTGTGCAATTACTGTTCACCAGGGGAAATATATCCAGTCAAGGAGTGAAAAATCAATTATCAATGAGATTAAACAGCTGGCAACTGATAAGGATTTCAAGGGATATATTCTGGATGTAGGTGGTCCCACTGCTAATATGTATGGTATGGGATGTTCTGATCCCAGGCGAGATAGTCATTGTCTAAAAAAACGTTGTCTGTTTCCAGTAATATGCAATAACCTTGCACTAAGTCATCAACCACAGATGAGGTTATTGAGAAAAATCAGAAAAATTAAAGGAATTAAGAAAATTTTTGTTGCCTCCGGGATTCGTTATGATTTAGTGGTGGCAGATAAAAAAAATGGTACAAACTACCTGAGGGAAATAATACAACATCATATTTCCGGACAATTAAAAATAGCACCTGAACATATTGAGAAAAAGGTACTCTCTTTAATGGGAAAAGGAGACAACAAATATTTATCCAGTTTTAAGAAACTATTTGACCGTATTAACCGACAGACAGGCCAAAAGCAATATTTAACCTATTATTTTATTGCAGCACATCCAGGCTGCAGAGAGAAAGATATGATTCTGCTTAAACAATTTATTCAAAAAGAGTTGCATATTTATCCAGAACAGGTGCAGATATTTATTCCTACACCTTCCACTTATTCTTCAGTAATGTATTATACCGGCATGGATCCTTTTACAGGAGATAATATTTTTGTAGAAAAAAAGGTAAAAAATAAAGAAAAACAAAAAAAATTAATTATAAATTAATAATTCGGGTGTATTATTTAATGTATAAAATTTATTATAACTATATACATACATAATCACAATTTTTATCTTTAGAAATTACAATAATAGAGAAAACAGTCTTTAGACATTAATTATTAAAATAATTCTCTTAGAAATAGAAAGGTTTTAAAATTCATGTTGCCTTTGATCTACATAGTTGATGATGAACAGGATATAGTTGATTTAATTTCACTTCACTTAAACAAATACTCTTTTCAAACCAAGGGTTTTCTGGATGCTGCCACATTTTACCAGCAGCTGGCTATTAAAATTCCTGATTTGATTATTCTTGACATTATGCTTCCTGATGAAGGAGGTTTTGAGGTGTGTAAATATCTTAAAAGAGATGAACGCTATATGGATATACCGGTTATCATCCTTTCTGCCCGGACTGGAGAGACAGATAAAATTTTGGGATTAGAGCTGGGTGCTGATGATTATGTGTCAAAGCCATTTTCGCCAGGGGAAATGGTTGCCAGGATAAAAGCAGTATTAAGGAGAAAAAAAGCAAAATCAGAAGATAAAAAAATTGTGATTGATGAAACTTTAACTATTGAGCTGGAGAAAT
>Ga0172382_10013522_pt1 | contig 10504 bp, 8 predicted proteins | sample Leawel138RmetaG_FD_122245 | JGI IMG/M metagenome (GOLD analysis project Ga0172382, IMG submission 122245) | Leachate microbial communities from a municipal landfill in Southern Ontario, Canada - Leachate well 138R metaG | ecosystem: Engineered > Solid waste > Landfill > Unclassified | place...
CGAGGATGCCGCAGATCTCGTGCAGGAGACATACTATCGACTCATGCGGCGCCCTTTGACCAGCCAGTTCGAGTCCGCCGCTCGAGCTTACCTGTTTCAAACGATTCGGAACCTCGCCAAGGACTCGTACCGGCGAAACGGCAGGCGCTTTGCGAGCTCCCACGTCACTCTCGACGAAGACCTTTCCGACGACACCCGAACGCCCGAGGAATTTGTCGCGTCGCAACAAATCGTGACCGAGCTGCTGCTGGCGGTGCGCCGCCTGCCTGCCGAACAGCGCATCGTGCTTTTGCTGAACCGCGATCGGGGCATGACCTTGGAGGACATTGCCGAGCATCTGGGCATCAGCAAGCGTACGGCCGAACGCCGGCTCCGGGCAGCCATCGAGTGTCTGACGCAGGCAATGGAGTTTGTGCGATGAATGTATTTCATCGACTCACCACGCGCTCCCGGACGGCAACGGAGTGGTTCGCGAGCCTGCAGCGGCGTGAAATACCCGCAGATGAGTGGGCTCGGTTCCGACAGTGGATAGAGGCCGCCCCTGGGAACCGGGAGGAGTTTCGCCGCCGCGAACAGCTCTGGGAACTGTTGGGATCGGTGGTCCAGGACGAGCAACTGGCCGAGGAAACCCGGCAGGCGCTCGCTCATCCGCCGGCGGCCAGGCGCTATCGTGCCCGTCTCGGCGGCAGCTTCGCGCTGGCGGCCAGCGTGGTGCTTGCCGCTTTCGGAGCATGGTGGGCCGTCCAGTTCGCCGACGTCCGCGATGTGAAGACCGCAGTCGGTGAACGGCAGGTGATCGTTTTGCCCGACAACTCAAGAATCGCGGTCAATACCGCCACTCACCTGCGCATCGACTATCGCCTCGGCCGGCGCAGAATCCACCTCAAGCAAGGCGAGGCGCTATTCGACGTTGCGCGCGACGCCTCCCACCCCTTCATCGTACGGACGACACGGGCGACCGTCACCGCATTGGGAACGGAATTTACCGTTGCTCAGTCCACTGGCGGCGTCAAGGTGGATGTTCTCGAGGGCCGGGTGCGCGCGGCAATGCCCATGACCGGCCAAGGCACGCCACCCTCGATCCTGTTGGCTGCAGGCCAAGCCGGACACCTTTCATCACAGAGTCGGCAGTGGACGCGAGGCCAGGCCGACGTGACTCGGATCAGGGCTTGGCAAGCCGGTCGCCTCGAGTTTCAGCATGAAACACTCGAAACCGTCGTCGCCGAATTCAATAGATACAGCCACCCACAGCTGGTACTCGCAGACCAGCATCTCGCCTCCCTACGAGTGAGTGGCGTATTTCGTATCGGGCACACGGAATCCCTGGTGCGCGCGCTCATGGCCGTCTATCCCATCGAGGCTTACTGGGAATCGAATCAGGTGATTCTGCGATACACACCGCGACCCATCATCCCCACCCAGAATTTCGTTCAACGTAGCAAGCACGGATCGCGTTCCGGCGCTGCTCAGCCGCTGGAATCCGGCACCCGCGAGTAGGGAGATTCCCGGCAGGCAGAGTGAAAACATCTTTATTGTAAGGGCAACAATCGACAAATTTCCCCCGGGAACAAATGCGCGTCGCAGCTGTTTGCGACAGTAGCGCAGATGTACTTCACCGTAGCCGGTGTCGCTACTGCCCTACTTGTTGTCGTCTCGGGAAGAAAGGCTCATGAGCGTCAATTCTCTGCGCTCCGTTCCGTTCTGGCACGATGGTGTGCAGCCCCCTCTGTGGCCGGCGCTGCGCGACAATGTCACTACCGATGTGTGTGTGATCGGCGCGGGAATCGCCGGCCTCACAACGGCCTGGATGCTGGCGAAGGCAGGCATGAGCGTCGCCGTGCTGGAAGCGTTGGATCTCGCCGCAGGTGAAACCAGCCGCAGCACTGCGCACATCGCCGTCCCCGATGATGGCTATTGGGAGATCGAACGCGAACATGGCATCGTTGCGGCCCGGCACGTCGCAGACAGTTTCGGCAAGGCGATCGACACGATCGAATCGATCGTCACCGAAGACAGCATCGCGTGTGACTTCGAACGAGTCGATGGCCTGCTCGTTTCCTGTGCCGCCGATCCTGGTACAGCCTTGACCCGAGAGCTCGAAGCAGCACGTCGTGCCGATGTCGAGGTCGAACTACTGTCGCAGACACCGGAAGGTTATGCCGGCTTCGAAGGCCCGTGCCTGCGCTTTCCCCGTCAGGGTCAGCTTCATCCGTTCAAGTATCTTCTGGGACTCGCGGCCGCATTACCACGGCGTTGTGCCCTGTTCACGGGAACGCGGGCCACCGCCATCGAGGACATCGGCGACGGTGTCGTCGTCCGCACCGACGGCGGCACCGTGCACGCCGGGGCCGCGGTCGTCGCCACCAACACCCCCTTCAACGAACGTCTCGGCCTGCACCTGCGTCAAGCGGCTTACCAGACGTATGTAGTGGCCGGACTCATCCATAAAGACACGCTGCCACGCCGTCTCTTCTGGGACGATGGCGATCCTTATCACTATGTACGGCTCGCACCTTACGATGCCAGTCACGACGTGCTGATCGTGGGTGGCGAAGATCACCGGACGGGCCAGGAAGACAATACCGCGTCTGCTTTCGACGAACTGGAAGACTGGGTTGCGCGCCATCTGCCGGCGCCCGATACCTTTCGGTGGCGCTGGTCGGGCGAAATCATCGAACCGGTCGACTACCTGGCAAGCCTCGGACGCGAGCCGGGCAGCAGAAATGTCTACCTGATCAGCGGCGATTCCGGCAACGGCATCACGCACGGAACCATCGGTGCGAGAATCGTCAGCTCGCTCGTTCTGGGCCAATCCGAGCCATGGGCCGAAGTCTACGACCCTGCGCGCTCACGCACGCAGCAGGTCGTAAAGCTTGCCCAGCAACAGGCAGACATCGCAGCGCAATACACCCGCTGGCTGACCGCAGGCGATGTCCCTGACGTCAGTGAGATCGGTTACGAATGTGGGGCGATCATTCGCCGTGGTCTGCATAAAATTGCGGTGTATCGTAATAACGAAGGCGACCTGTACGCGAACTCCGCCGTCTGCCCTCACATGGGATGCATCGTGCAATGGAACTGCGCCGAGCGAACCTGGGACTGCCCTTGTCACGGATCGCGCTTCACGGCCTATGGTGCACTACTACACGGCCCCGCCGACCGGCGGCTTACCTCGTTCAATCAGCCCCATCGTCTGCAGCGTCTCATCGGCGATGCCGACGCCAGTAACGACCGCAACAAGACAACGCGAACCGATCGGCATAACTGACCATCGAAAACCGATTCAGCGAGGGGCGGCTGACCCGGTCAATTCCGCGAGCGCAGCCTGGGCAAGGCGCAAGTGCTCATGCACAATGGGCATCATCTCCGTAGAATACTCCACCAGCGCCTGATTCTGCCCGTAGCTCAGCTCCCATTGCAGCAGATTCAGAGTGCGCTGATGATCGCCGATCTGTTTGAGCAGGTAACGTTGATCGAAGGGCGTCCCCTGCGCCTGCTGCAGTTCTTCGCGAAATGCCGCATCGCTTGGATCGAGGCCCTTCGGCACTTCGGAGTTGACGGAGCGTCCGATACGAGTCAGCTGATCATTCGCCCGAGTATGGTCCGCTGTCATTTTCTCCCCGAACGATCGTATCTGCGGCGATTTCGAGCGGCTCTGGGCCAGCTTCCCCAGTTCGACTTCCGCACGCCCGCCGAGCGTCGCCTGGCGTACGAAAAGCCTGTCCTGCGCATTCGCGTGATCCGCTGTCGGCTTACCATTTTCGATTCCAGGCGTATCGGCAATCAAGCCACCGGCATTACCGATGCTCGCTGCCTGTGCACCGGCGCCGAAAACCATGACCGGCACGGCCACCATGAAGATGAGCGATCTCATCAGAGCTTCTCCTATAGTGTCAAAAGATAGGCGAGAAGCTGCTGCTTTTCCTCGCTCGTCAGCTTCACACCGAGCACCAGATTGAAATACTCCACCGTATCCGCCAACGTCATCAGGCGACCGTCGTGCAGATAGGGTGGTGAATCCTTGATTGCGCGCAGCGTAAAGGTCTTGATGGGACCGTCCGGAATCGCCACCAGATCATTGGCCACCATGCCAACCTTGTAGAAACGCTCCAACCGCAGGTCGTGCATCATCTGATCCATGAACTCCAGGTGCGGCACATGACACTCGGCACAGCGACCCTTACCCATGAAGACTTGCTCTCCAGCCAATTCCTGCGGCGCGGCTTTGGACGGATCGAGTTTTCCTAGTGGATCGAGTTTCGGTGCTGGCGGAAAGTCGATGATGTTCTGCATCTGCGCCATCATCGCCACCTGATTTGCCCGGTCCGGCAGATGGACGCCCTTGCGCGCCGCACTTACATGGTCGCCGTTGAAGTACGCCGTGCGCTGCTCGAACTCCGTAAAATCCTCGATCGAGCGCAACGACCGCTTGGAGCCGTGAATCTGCTGATTGAACATGCCGCGCAGGCTAGGGGTATCCAGACGGAATCGCACCGTCTGGGGGCGAAGATCCGGCGTCAGATGAAAAGCAGCGTTGGTATGGAGGTTGGCGTGACAGTCGAGGCATGCGACCCCGAGACTCGGATCCGCCACCTTTCGATCCTCGGTCTGGTTGAACTCCTCCTGCGGAAACGGGGTCAGCAGCAACCGCAGACCTTCCATCTGCACCGGCGTCACGATACCGACCATCATTTCGTAGAATGAACGAATCGTAAGCAGCTTGCCGCCTGAAACATCGCCTAGTTCAGGACGGGTAGTGAGAAAAATCGGCGGCGGAAACTCCGGTGTCAGGTGATCGGGAAGATCGAAATCGACATCGAAGCGCCTCAGGTCGCGTTGCTCGAAGTTACGGATCGAATCGATCTGGTTCTGCGGGAATACCTGTCCGCCGGCGAGCTGCTTGGTATGCGGCAACGGTCGGAAGCCGTCCGGCAGCAGATCGCGATCGCGGATTTCCTCCGGTGTGAGCTTTGCCAGTTCGTCCCAGCTCGTTCCCGATTTCAGACGCACGCGCACACCCTCCTGTACCGCCTTGCGGCCGCCGGACATCATGACTCCCTGCATCGGTTTGTCCGACAGATCGTAGCGTTCTTGCAGCAATGCCTGCTGGCGCGCCATGACCGCCGGCTTGGCGGCCTCGTCATTGCGCTTGACGACGCTGGGCGGAACCGTGGGCAACGGTCGATACGTGGCACCCGGTGGCAGGGGATCCGCGGCCTGTGCCTGCCATGCAACGGTGGAGCACAACATCAGCACGGCCGAGTAGACGGGGTACTTATTCATGGATCGTCACTCCGGCTTATGGAATGTACCGACGATACGAATGTAATGTCGGGAGGAACAATGGAACCGGCAGCCACGAACAAACGTGGAGCGACAGGCGCATAAGGCAATCCTCGCGAGCGAGCGCAAGTCCTGGGTCAGCGACCTACCGTCAATCTTCGACCCTCGTTGAAAGTTCCGATCCAACGACAGTTTTCGCCCCACGATCGTCCGATCCCGCGCTCATCTCGGGAAACATTCGCGCTTCGATGGAACATCCGAGTATGGCCGGGTACTTCATCGAGGCTTGTTCAACGCGTCATGTGCCCTTGGTTCAACGCGTCATGCGCCCTTGGCCGAACATCGTTTCGAGACGGAACCGACTGAACCTCCTTCGTGATTTGACATTTCCATGAAACGTCTCCCGTGAGATCCATGACGCTCAGCAAACGACACATCGCCATGGTTCTCGTTCTGCTCGCGTCCTGCGGGGAAAACGAGAGCCCTTCACCCGTCCAACCCCCTGGCTCGCCGACGACCACCCGCACCGACGCGCTTGAAGCAGGTGCAACACTGCTGCAGCGCAAGGAACCGCTCGACGCGCTGAACACCTATCTCGACGGCTTTCATTTTTACAACGGGAGCATGGAGCAACAGATGGAAGCGCACCACTACTGTAGCCTGCTCAACGAGGACGTCACTCAATGCGTAATCTATGATGGGAACGGCAGCGACGCCAAGATCATGGGAGTGGAATACATCGTGAGCGGCAAGGTGTTCGAGACTCTGCCGCCGAATGAAAAGCATCTATGGCATAGCCACGTTTACGAGGTTCGATCCGGACAACTCATCGCACCAGGCATCCCGGAAACCGCCGAGAAGGCGCTCATGGCAAAGATTGCCGGAACGTACGGCAAAACCTGGCATACATGGCATACGGATCAGGACCATGCCCTGCCGCTCGGCACGCCGATGCTGATGATGGGTTTCACGCAGGATGGACAGGCGCACGCGCAGAGGGTGGAGGCGCGCGACCAACGCCTCGGCATCGCAAGTGCGGACCGGCGCGAGTCGCGCGCCGATCTCGAATATCCGCAAATCGATAGCGATGCCGACGCATGGCAGAAGGGAATCGTCGTGCAGCTGCAGGCGGTTCGAAAAGACCGAAAAGGAAACGGCCGAAAAGGAAACGATGAGTTCAACCCACCTCAGCCGGTCCCCTTGCCAGCCGACGGCCAATAGTGGGAATCCGGCGTATCCCGTGCACCGAAGATGGCCTGCCCGACGCGCACGATGGTCGCGCCTTCTTCGATGGCGATCTCGTAATCGCCGGACATGCCCATCGACAGTTCATCCAGCATGATTCCGTCCGGCGCCTCCTGCCGCAGTTGGTCGCGCAGCTCGCGCAGCCGCACGAAGCACCGGCGTACCGGTGCGGCGTCAGCCGACAGCAGCGCCAGCGTCATGAAGCCGCGCACCCGCAGAGCTGAAAAGGCCGGCAGTTCGCGCAGAAATGCCGCCACCTCGTCCGGCGGCAGGCCGTACTTGCTCGCCTCCTCCGACGTGTTGACCTGAACGAGTACATCCAAGCCGCGGCCTTCGGCTTGCAGACGCCGCTCCAGCGCTTCAGCCAGACGCAGGCTGTCCAGCGCCTGAAATTCCGCCGCACAGCGCGCCACCAGCTTGGCCTTGTTGGTCTGCAAATGGCCGATGACCGACCAGCGCAGGTCGGTCAGATCCGCCATCGCCTCCCATTTTCGATGAGCCTCCTGCGGCTTGTTCTCACCGAACAGTCGGCAACCCGCGGCATAACACAAGCGGATGCTGGCCTCGGTCTTGGTCTTGCTCACCGGCAGCAGACGCACACCGGCCGGATCGCGTCCGGCCCGTCGGCAGGCTGCCGCGATACGCGTCCGAACTGCCGCCAGATTGCGCCGGAAATCCTCCATGGATTCGGCCTGCGGCCATCGTCCATGCAAATCGTGCAAATCACTCGAATGCAAGCGTACCTCGTCTGCCGCCCGGCCAGGCCCGAGCGAGCTCATTTCAGCGCGACCCTCGGAAAATCGACCGGGACGTCCAAAGCGACATTGATGTAATTGGTAAACAAGTTCAAGGCGACATGCGCCATGATCTCGACGATCTGTTCGTCACCGAAGCCGGCTTCCCGCAGATGAGCGACATCGGCATCCGTGATCTGGGCACGCTGCTCGACCACCTTCAGGGCAAAGACCAGCGCCGCGGCGGTCCTGGTGTCTTCGGACCGGCCCAGTTGAGCCGCTGCCATCTCGGCAGGAAGCGCACCGGCATTCTGGCCGAGCACGGTATGAGCCGCCAGACAGTACTCGCAGCGATTCCGGTTGGCGATCGCCACGGCAATCTGCTCACCGAGCTTGGCGCCCAGGGTACCCTGGCCCAATGCGCCGAAGGCCGTCCACATGCTTTGCAAGGCTGCCGGCGAGTTGGCCACCGCCTTGAACATGTTGGGCAGGGTACCAAAGGCCTGCTGAATTTGGGTGAGCAGGGGCTGGCTGGCGGAGGGGGCGGATCGGGACTCGATGTTGACGCGGGGCATGTGTCGATCTCCTGGTGTTTCGAACAGGTCGTGGGAAAACAGCGGATATGTGCAGTATGCCTGCCCGGCCTGTACCATTAGAAACAATATATCCACAAAACATACCCATTCGTTCATGCCGTCCCCTACTCCCATCGACCGTCTCTCGGGCATCCTCGAACGCTTCCGGATACGTGCCCGGTTGCATTACTCCGGCGCGCTCTGCGGCATACACCACTTCGAAGCTTGCGAAGGACACGGCTACTTGCATGTGCTTCGTCGCGGCCGCCTGGAGGTGACCCACCCGGGCTCGCGACTCCTGCCCAAGCGTTTTCACTTCGACGAACCAGCCCTGTTGCTCTACCCGCGCCCCTTCACCCACCGCTTTCACAACCCGCCGGTGGAGGGCGCCGATTTCACTTGTGCGCGGCTGATCTTCGATGGCGGCCCGGAAAATCCCCTGGCGCGGGCGCTGCCCCCCTTGATCGCACTGCCGCTGGCGCGGGTACCCGGACTGGATTCGGCGCTGGCGCTGTTGTTCGCCGAGACCGACCAGGTTCACTGCGGCCAGCGGCTGCTGGCCGACCGGCTATTCGAGGTGGTGATGCTCCTGTTGTTGCGCTGGCTACTGGACCACCCGCGGGAAGCGGGCGTGCGTCCCGGGCTCATTACCGGCCTTTCGCACCCGCGCCTGGCACGTGCGCTGGTGGCCATGCACGATTGCCCGAACGAACCCTGGACGCTGGAACGCATGGCGGAACGCGCCGGCATGTCGCGCACGGCATTCGCCAATGCCTTCCGCGAACGGGTGGGCCAGACCCCGGCCGACTATTTGACCAGTTGGCGCATTGCGCTGGCGCAAAGCCGGCTGCGCGAAGGTCGCCCGATCAAGATCCTGGCCGAAGAACTTGGGTATGCGAATCCTTCAGCGCTATCGCGCGCGTTCTCGGCCCGGGTTGGAATGTCTCCACGTGATTGGTTGGCGAAAACACTTTCCTGAAGACGCCGCCTGTCCGGTTCAGCGCCCCCAACGACCGATGTCGCCGGGCCGCGCACGCCGAACTATCCGCTGTCCGCCTCCCGGCTCAGCAACAGCATCGACCTGCCGGTGACCTCGTACTGCGCGCCGCTCTGGAACACCGATCCTTTCGCCAACGGCTCCGGCAGATGGGTGTCCATCCACAACCGCCAGTGCACTTCCTCATCGGCATGTATGGGCAACGTGAAGTTGACCGTGTCGTGATAGGCGTTGAGGATGATGAGCATGGTTACATCGTTGGCGCGTTCGCGAATACCGGTTGCCTGCGCACGTCCGTCGAGAATCAATCCGAAGCAGCGCATCAACGGATCATCCCAATGCTCCTGCTGCATCTCCTGACCGGTGGCATTGATCCAGGTGAGCTCCCGCACACCGATACGATCGTTGAGTTCCCCCGAAAGAAACCGGCTGCGCCGCAGGATCGGGTAACGTGATCTGAACGCGGTCAATTGGCGCACGAAATCCTGCTGTCGCGCGGCCGCGGATGTCCGCTGCCAATCGAGCCAGCTGATCTCGTTGTCCTGGCAGTAGGCATTGTTGTTCCCGAGCTGTGTCCGCCCCATCTCATCGCCGGCCAGCAACATCGGCGTTCCCTGGGAAAGCAACAAGGTCGCGAGGAAATTGCGCATCTGGCGCTCGCGCAAGGCATTGATGGCAGCATCGTCGGCCGGACCTTCCGCTCCGCAGTTCCAGGACCTGTTCTCGCTTGTGCCGTCACGATTGTCCTCGCCGTTTGCATCGTTGTGCCGCTCGTTGTAGGTGACGAGATCCTTCAGGGTGAAGCCATCATGCGCCGTGATGAAATTGATGCTGGCATAGGGTTTGCGGCCAAATTTATCGAAAATGTCCGCAGATCCGCACAGGCGCGGCGCGATTTGCGCCGCCGACGCTTCTCCGCGCCAGTAATCCCGCACCATATCGCGGAACCTGTCGTTCCATTCCGCCCAGCCTGGCGGAAACTGGCCGACCTGGTAGCCGCCGGGCCCGCAATCCCAAGGTTCTGCGATCAGCTTCACCCGCGATAACACGGGATCCTGGGCGCAGACTTTGAGGAATGCGCTGCGGCTGTCGAAACCCTCCGGCGACCTCGCGAGCACGGTCCCCAGATCGAACCTGAAGCCATCGACGTGCATGTCCTGAGCCCAGTAGCGCAGGCTATCGGCGACCAACTGGATCACGCGCGGATGACTGAGGTCGAGGGTGTTGCCGGTACCGGTATCGTTGACGTAGTAACGTCGCTGCTCGGGCAGTAATTTATAGAACGAGAAATTGTCGAGACCTTTGAAGCATAGGGTTGGCCCAAGTTCGTTACCTTCGGCCGTGTGGTTGTAGACCACGTCCAGAATGACTTCCAACTCCGCCTCGTGGAAACGAGCGACCATCTCCTTGAATTCCTGTACGCCACCCAGGGGATCTGCGAGATAGCGGGGATCGATAGCAAAAAACCCGATGCTATTGTATCCCCAGTAGTTGGTGAGCCCTCGATCGAGCAGATGGCTGTCGTTCAGAAAAGCATGCACCGGCAACAGCTCGACCGAAGTCACGCCTAACGAGCGGATGTGCTCGATAACGGCCGGCGTCGCCATGCCGGAGAAAGTCCCGCGCACCTGCGTCGGAACGTCGGGGTGGCGCATGGTGTAACCGCGGAC
>Ga0172382_10013523_pt1 | contig 10503 bp, 7 predicted proteins | sample Leawel138RmetaG_FD_122245 | JGI IMG/M metagenome (GOLD analysis project Ga0172382, IMG submission 122245) | Leachate microbial communities from a municipal landfill in Southern Ontario, Canada - Leachate well 138R metaG | ecosystem: Engineered > Solid waste > Landfill > Unclassified | place...
ATTATTTATTCTTCTATAAAGAAAAATTATTCAGCATGGACAATACTACGAGAAGGTGTTAAAGTAAATAAATTGTCTAATACAGGATTAGCATTAACAGGATCTAATATTAATCCTTATGTTAAAAAATGTTTAGATGATTTAATTTTAAATGAAATTCATAAAGTAAAAGACGTATCTATTACAAGAATAATGAAAAGAATTTATGATTTAGAAAATGATATAAGGAATAAAATATTAAAAGACCGCGATTTAAGTTTTACTAAATATACTTCCTATAAAAGTAATAATAATGCTAAACCGTATTCTGATAGTAGAATACGTGGTGTTTTAATATGGAATCACTTATATCCTGATAATAAAATAGAATTTTATAATAAAATATATGTATTAAACACAATTCTTGAAAAAGAAGATCAATTATATTTAATTAAAGATCCTGAAATGAGAGAATATTTAAGAGATAAGATATTTAATAATCCTGTAAATATTTTAGCTAAACCATTTGGATTAAGAACTTTGGCATTACCAGATAGTATTAAACAATATCCAGAATGGTTAGTGAATATTGTTGATATAAATAAATTAGTAGAACATCATATAAATTCATTTACTAGTTTATTGCCATCAATCGGGGTTTATATTAATAGAATAAGTTCTACTCGAAATCATATGTCATCTATGATAAATTTAAAATAAATAAATTCAAAATATAGTATAAATTATATATTATATTTTGAATTTTATTAATAAAAATTTGGAGGATAAGAGAGATGTTTATTACCCCTAAAAAAGAGGAAAATATATGTAAAGATGAATTTGAATCTTTATATAAATCTAAATTTTCATCTTCTATAGATATTATAAATTGTAAACGATCAATTATTATTCATAATGATTTTGATTATGAAAAATCATTATATGAAGGGATTTGTACTACTAAATGTACAATTATCAATTTATCGGTTTTAGATGGAAAATATCAAATAGATACTCATTATAATCCTGAAAAAGTTTTGGTAAAAACAGTTTACAATGGATGTTTAATAACTTCTTTAAATGATATTCATAATAAAAAGTTAAAATTAAATTATGATTTCTTAAAAAATAGTAAATTTAGATTAATTAATGCTCATACTTCTTATATAGGAATATGGTCTATATATCAATTTAATGATAATTTTTCACCTTTTGGTGTAAGTATACTTGATATGATAGATTTAAAAAACGCATTAATTAATTCTAGAAATCACATTTCTATTTATGATAATAATATATCTGTAAAAATGGAAATATCTTTTGATGGCGATAGTTATCAAACAGTATTACCTTTACCATTACCACAATATTATTCTAGAATGCATAGTGAATTAAATAAAGATAATCCAATAATTACAAATATAGTATTAATACCATTTATAGATATATGTGATGAACATACTAAAATTAGCGGAATAAAAATAAAACATAAAAATATTGATACACTCTTATCTAATAATAATAATTTTTATAAATCGACTGCAGAATTTCTTACATGTGATGGAAATATCTTAGTTCAAAATGAGAATACATATCCATTACATGTAAAATATGGTTTATTAAGAGGATTATTATGTGATGATTTGTTTGTACAACTCTTTAAATTGTATTGTAGATATCAATTATCATCATTAAATTTTATAGCAGATATGTCTAGAGATAAATTTATGATTTCATCAATGACATTTTCTTATGATAATCCTCCAGTTAATTTTTCAGAAACAATAATACATGAAATGGTATGTAATGATGATATTTTAAATTCTTTAAAAGACATTAAAATAGCATATGAAAATATTAAAATATTTGGAAGGATAACCGATTTAAAATATGATATAACTGTTTTATTTGAAAATAATGATAATCAAATTAAATATATTAAATATCATAATTTAGTTTTTGATATATTTAATTCAAATTGTAATACTGATACTAGTATATTGCAGCCAATTATTTCATATTAATTTTAACTTAAGGAGTATAAAAGATGGCACAAACTACATCTTCAACTTTTAAAAGGATTTCAATGGGTGTTAATTTAGAAAACGGGTTCTTTTCAGAAGATGGAAGTACTGGTTTTAATATATCCTCATTTGGTGGAAGAGTTACATTATCATTTTGGAAAAAAGGTGAAACACAAGCAAATTTAACTTCACCAAATGATAATAAAATATCCATAAATATTAACCAAGCTATAATTTTAAATAAAGTTTTAGCTCATATTATTACTTCTCGAACAACTCAATTTCGTGAAAAAGGTGTTGAATCTTATTCTGATATTACAAATTTATCAGTTTCAATTCAAGGAATTATAAATAATCAAGCAGTAACTTTCGGTATTTTACGATTCGATACTATTGAAATTGATGGTATAAAACGTGTAAAAATATCATTAATAAAAGAAAATTATAATGTTAGTGTAGTTTTCTGTGATAAAATTATGAAAAATATTGTTAATGAAAATGTAAAAACAAATTTTGATATTTATGATACATCTTTTTATAGATTTTGTACAGAAATAAATAATTTTGTAAACTTTTCATGGATGCAAGGAGCATTTAATAAAATTTATGCTCGTATGATTGGTAATAATAATCAACAATATAATAATCGATCATCAGCGAATACAAGATATGAATCGTCAAATAATGAAAATGATAATTCAGAATTATTTGATGATAATAATTTTTAAATTATAAATAGGAGGAATAATCCTCCTATTTTTTTTATCATAAAAAGTTGAACAATATAATGGAGGAATTATGAATGAAGAAAGAAAAGAAATAAATATAATAAAACGATTACTCAGTGATGAAAAAAAGATAACTTTAAATAATGAATCTATTGAAATTAAAGAATTAAGAAAATTAGAATCTAAATTTAAACCTAAAGAAGATTCATTAAAAAATGTTGTAGTTTTTTGGAGAAATTTAATTCAATTTAGTACTATTGGTTTAATTGATTGTATTTTAGAAGAACAAACTGATATTATAGATAAAACATATGATTTTGATTTATTTTTTTATAGAACTAATGAATATGTTGATCATATATTATTTGTAAAAACTTTATTTAAAAATATTTTTAATAAAAATCTTAGCGAAGAATATATTAAATCAGTGTATAAAAATAATTTTGTAGAAATAATTAAAAAATCTCCTGCTTCATCATTTTTTTATACACTTTTAAAATGTGTACCATTGTATAAATCTGTTTTATTTTGTTTTGATCATTATTTTAATGGAATAGATAATTTTGTTAGATCTATAGGTGATAGATTTATTAAAAAAATAGAATTAAAATGTGCTGTATTAGATAGTTATAAAGATGAATGTGATTTTTTAGTAAAACATGGTAAAGATTATGACATATTTATAATGGAACGATTAGATAAAGGAATAGAATATTTAGAAAAAAGTGAACATAATGGTACTGCTTTTATAACACCTTATGGTCACAATGGTATTAATGATGATTTTTTCTCAGTGTTAACAATGTTATATGGTAATTCTAGATATGGACCATATAATAGTGAAATTATATTATTTAATGAAGGTATTTACGTGAGTTGAAAGAAAGGTTCAAAATAAATGATAACATACGATATATTAAGTATAACTGATGAATTAATAGAAAATGAAAATATAAAAGAAGTAACTTCTTCTAAAATATTCATAAGAGCTGGTGAACCTGATCCTGAAGGATTAGCTTCATATGAAATATTTGGTTATCCAGGAACTGATGAACGTAAAAAACGATATGGATATATAAATTTAAATAGTGTTTTTGTAAATCCACATGTATTTTTTGAATTAAAATCAATAAAAAAAATATATTATGATTTAGTATATGGTAATGGGGAATTTTATTTAAAAAATGGTGATATATTTCGTGTAGAAGATAATACAGATATATCAGATAATTTTGAAAAAGGAACAGGTATAAAATTTTTATATAAGATATGGGATAAGTTAAATTTTGATTATAAAGATTTAAAATCAGGTATACGATATAATAGATTAAGATTTCTTAAATCTCTTGATAAAAAACAAGTTTTTATGAATAAAATTTTAGTAATTCCACCATATTATAGAGACATTGATGTAAGACAAGGTGGTAATAAAAATGAAGTTAATTCAATTTATATAAAAATACTTAATCTTTCACAAACTATAAAAACTACAGAAGATTTGTTTAAAACTATTAGTAATGAAACTACTGATGCTTATCGTAATATAATGGATACATTAGTAGAATTTCATCAAAAAATGATAAAAATGTATGGTGGAAGAAAAGGTTTTATTCATAAATATATAATGGGTAAAAATATAGATTTTTCTGCAAGATTGGTTATTTCTGGTTTAGATGTAACTCAAATTGAAAAACCGGAAGATTTAAATGTTACATTTGAAAAATGTAGAGTTCCATTATTTGCTATAATTAAATGTTTTTCACCTTTTATAGTAAATGGAGTTAGAGATATAATATTAGATTATTTAAAAGGAAGTGAATATATTATAGTACATACTGGTAAAAATGCTGGAGTTTCTGATAATAATGTAAAAAATTCTTCAAAAATTAAAAATACTCCACATTTAAAACGAGTTAAATTAGCAGATGATTGGCAAACTGTATTAACTTCTAATTATATTTATAATTTGATAGAATTATACCATGAAAGTCCAGAACATAGATTAGATATCTTTACATTACCAACAGAAGATGGTGATGAAGTTAATGTAGGTTTTTATATTGATGATGGTACAGATATTGAACTTGAAAGTGATATTTTAACAGCTAAATCAAAAATTCAACCATTAAGACTTATTCATCTTTTTTATATGGCTGCTTATGAAAAAGTAAAAGATAAACATATTTATATAACAAGATATCCTATTGAAGATCATAATAATACATATCCATCAGGAATTACAATTATTCCTTATAAAAATACTGCAAAAATGAAAATAGGAGATACTGAATATCCTTATTTTCCAGTAGTAAAAGAAGACGATAGGAAAAAAATAAGTGGAATGTTTACTGATTCATTAGTATTATTTCCAATATATTTATCAGCTCTTGATGGAGATCACGATGGTGATCAATTAAGTATTATTGGTGTATTTACTAAGGAAGCTAATGAAGATGCTAGAAAACATATTAAAAGTATTGGAAATATGACGGCTATTGATGGTACTTCTACAAGATCCGTAACAGCTTTAACAGAACAAGTTATACACGCATTTACTTATTAATTCTTTAAACAGGGTATTTATTACCCTGTTTTTATTTTAAACAATAATAACACATCTTAATGTAGAACTTAGAAATTGATATTTTAGAATAAAGGAGTTTATACTACATGAATAAAAATAAAAATAAAATTGAAAAACCTGATAACTCTTTAAATGATTCTTCATTAAAAGAAGTAACAGATATTTTATATTCTAGTACTTATGGAATATCTCCAGAATTTATCAAAAATAATGATGATTTATTAGATAAAACTAGAAAAATTTTATCTGAAAAATTAACTATTAAAAATAACTCAACTAAAGAAAAAAATACAAATTCATCTAATGTGGCTGAATATGTAAGATTAATTTCTTCTGTAATGAATGATTCAGAAAGAATGAATCTTTTACAAAATTTAAAAGATAATGAAAAATTTATAAATCCAAGTGGTTCTCATAGTATAATGGAGAATTCAAATTTTATAGATAAATTAAGTGATTCATCAGTGATAGATGAATTAATGCATGATATTCAAAATCATTTTGTTCTAATGCCAGAATATTCAAAAGTATGTGAATTAATACCGGAATTAGGCAAATGTATTGAAATTTTAGTAAAAGATATTATAAATAGAGATGAATTTACACATTCTTTTATTAATAATTTTTATAAAGATAATGATGGTGAAAGAAAAACTATCATAGAAACACGTATAAAAGAGTTATTAAAAGAATATGATTTTGAAGGAAAAATAAGAAAGTGGATTAAAGATGCTGAAATAATAGGTGTAAAACCTTTTAGTGTTTTACCACAAAAAGATGTTATAACTATGATAAACAATGAAATTACTGGTAGATATCAACATGGTCGTTCAATAGAATCTTTAACAGTTGAAGATATTTTTAAAGTAGATGAAATGTTAATAAAAAGTCCAATTGAATCTACATATGTTAATTATGTGAAATATAAATTAAATATAAAAAGTTTAGAATCTGATGATGATATAAGATTATTCCAAAGTATCGAAAGTGATATCGATAAGTTTGTTGACAGTGTATTAACACCAGATATAATTGATGAATGGTCTGATATTTGTATTGAAAATTTAAGAGAAATGTTTGAAGAAGAAAAAATTAATAAAGCTAATGATTTAGAAAAATTTAATGATATATGTTCTTCAATGGAATCTTTTGAAAAAAGTATAAATGATCCAAAAAATCTATTTAATAAACAAGATATATTAAAAAAACAATTAAAAGATATGGTTGTTTGTTTTGATAGAAGTGTTGAAGTTGTTGATCCAATGAAAACTCCTATTTATCAAGCTTCTAAAAAATTAAAAAATAATAAATATGGAAATGCTCAACATTTGGTTGATAAAGGTATCATAGAAGATTTTTATAGAACTAGTGATAATATAGAAGGTTTTAATAAAAAAGAAAAAGTGTTCAATATCGATGGATTTGATATAAATATATCAGATAAACCTATAGATATTGATAAATATGTTAAAAATATTAAAAATAAAAGAGCTATTCTTACAGAATATGAACCTGAACATGTAATTCCTGTAAGTTCTGGTGGAACTCATATCGGATATTATGTGGTAGAATATATAAGGACTAGCGGAGATAATTTTCTATTATTAAAGAAAGATCGAGGTTCTTTTTTAGATATAATTAGACGATTAGGTGTAGGAGAAGATAAAGCATTAGTATCTAATACAGGAACAACAGCTGTTGATACTAGTAATCCTTTTTCATCTGGAGCTTTTTCTCCTAGTACAATAATGAATCCTTTAATTAACAATGGTTTTACCGGAAGTAGTTCTCCGGCATATTCCGGTGTAAATTATGAATCTGGGTTATATGGGATAAGTAATAGAAAAACGGAATTAATTAAAACATTGATGATAAAAACTATTTCTAAACGTTTAGGTGATGATACATTATCTGATAATGGGACTTTTCAATCAGCTTTAATGAATCTTATTAGAGATGATATAATGTTTAGAAATAAAGTAAGATTCACTTTTATTCCAGAATCTCATATGGTATATATGAGTAGAGAATTAGATAGTGGAGGATACCCATTAAGTATTTTTAATGGTACACTTTTTAACTGTTATATTTATATTGCTTCATTAATTTCTTCTATTATGATGAAAGTTATGAAATCTAGTGATACTGAAGTAATGGAAGTAAATGTAGGAAAAAGTAAAAATTTAGGATTAACAATCGGAAGTATATCTCAAAATGCTTCAACAAGAAATGTAACAGCTCGTTCATTATTTGGAGGAACTGACAATATAGTAAGAACTGTTGGTAATTTTAAAAGATTGATAGTTCCTGTAATAGATGGAGAAAAATTATATGATATTAATCAAGTTGAACATGTGAATAATGTTGATATTGATGATGAGTTTACAGATCGTATAATTAAATCTATTGTTTTAAAAATAGGTATACCTCCAACATCGTTAGATATGTTAAGCCAAGATGAATATGTAGCATCTCAAACTCAACATAGATTGGATTATAGAAATTTGGTTGTTGATAGAGGTGTTAATTATGCTAAATTTATAACAAAAGCTATTAAATTACTTGTTTATTATTCAGATATTATAATTCCTGATTTGGATATTGATAATACTGATGAGGGTAATGATAAAAATAAAACTAAAAGAGATGAAGGTATTAATATAGATATTGGTAATATAGATTTTTCATTTGCTATACCTAAAAGTCTTTCTATTATTAAAATTGCAGATGAATTAAATGGAATTAGTGATTTAGTAGATAATATTATTAAAATATATTTTGGAGAAGAAGATGTTGATAATGAAGAATATAAAAAGATGTTAGTAGTTATAAAGAAAAATTTAATGAAAGCATTATCATCATCAACAGATTGGTCTATGATAGATGATATTGTTGAAAATTCTCGTAGAGAAAATTCAAAAGAGTTTAATGATTCTAATAAAATACCTCCAGTAAAAGATAATGAAGATCCTTCAGTTACTGATGATGAAGGAAGTGGAGATGATTACGGATATTAATTAATATTAGTAGGAGATTTATTCTCCTACTAATTATTTTATTATAAAAAAAAATGTGTTTAACATAATTATAGAGGAAATTTTTTGTAAATATTCAATTAAACTATATTTAAGAGGTGCATCATGAGTATTGATAATGGTAAAAAACAAGAATTAGAAAATCTTGTAAAAATGAGACGTGAAAAAAGAGAAAAAGAAACTAAAGAAATAAACAATGCTACTAATAAACCTGTTACTAAATCTACTAATACAGAAGAAAAATATGATCAAAAAGAAATAAATTCTAATACAATTAATGTTACTGAAGAATCGATGACAAATGAAACTAATGATACCTCAAAAAATACATCTATTACAGATAATACAGAAAAAGAAAAAGATTTTATTGATAAATTTGCGTTTTCTCCTAAACCTACAAATTTACCTACAATAACAAATAAAGAAAATGCAGAAATTAAAATAAAAGAAAATAATGATGATGAAGTTTTTGTTACCGAAGAACCTATAATTAAAGAAAATTTTTCTGATAATATAATAGAAGAAAACGAATCAGAAAACACAGAAATAAAATCAAAAACAGATAGTATTGAAGATGATTTTATAGAAGATACTACAGATAATGAAAATATAGATATAGATATTGATATTGATATTGAAAATACTTCTAAAACTGATGAAAATATTAAAAAATCTTCTCCAGTTAAAATCGGTTCAACTGGTAGTAAGAAATCTATAAAAAAAATATCATCTTTTAATCCTGGAAATAATATAAAAGTTGTTGAAGATGATGATTATCAAAGAGCAGTAGTTGAACAATATATAACTAAAACATCTTCAGAAACATTTACAGGTCCAAAAAGTGTAACAAGGGTTATTTTACCATATTCTGGAATATATTTGGATATATCTAGTTATACTAATAATGAAATGTTAGGAATACATCGTTCAACAACAGAGATTTCTTTTGTTGAAAAAATTGAAAAAGAATTATATAGTGCTTGGGAACATACTGTAAATAACTCTTTTAAGAAAAAAATGGAATTTGATGAATGGTTAAGAAATATTAAATATCCTGATTTATGGTGTATATATTGGGCTATTTATAATGTAAATCATCCAGGAATTAATACATATACTTCGAAATGTGATTATTGTTCTGAAATATTTGAAGAAAAAAGAGATAATTATAATATCTCTTATGTATCAGAAAATTCAGAAGATGATATTAGTCAAGATGTAATTAATAAAATAAGAAATGGTGCTGATAAAGAAGTTATTAAATCATATAAAATAGCATCTACATTAATTGAAAAAGAGGAATATCTTCCAGATAAAAAATTTAAAGTTTTTCATGGAATGCCTAATATGGAAGATGTTTTAGTATTTTTAAAATATTTAAAGGTTGATTTAGAAGAAAGTGATGAATTAATTCAACATGTATTATATCCTATATCTTCGTTAAATTTAAATAGATTTAAATTGTCGAAATCAACTATTTCTAAAATATTATATTATAAATATATAATGTATACTAAAAAAGTGTATGCTCCAGTATTTGAAACAATTAAACCTACTACTGGTGAAACTAAATCGAAAATTAAAGCTACATATGTAAATGTATTACCTATCATGATTTATCCTTTAATAAACTCTTTATCTAAAGAAGATTTTAAAGAACTTGTTAAAAGTAAAGCACTTAAAAAGTTGATGATAAAAGAAGGTATACATTTTAGATTAAAAGATAGTGTATGTCCAGTATGTAAGAAAAAACAGATAATAACAGTTTTAGATATGAGAGATATACTTTTTATACGGGCAGAAGCTCTGACGGATTTTCTGACGAATATATAACTAAAGAAATGAGAGAAGGTAATACTGATGTTCGATATGCCTTCTCTTCTATGATTGATTCTGTTGGAGAGCTCTTTGGTGGAAGATTGTTATTTAATGATCTCATGAATATGGATTTACCTATGATGAGATCATTAGTTAGAGCACGATTAGAAAATTTAGAAAATCGTAATCGTAAGTCCCGAACTTCCGCAGATTTTGAAAAATTAATTAAAGAATACATTCCGTAATGAATAGTATTATAAATAAAGTAAATAAAATTAAATCTATTTATTATAAATATTTTACATTTTCGTTAAATAAGTTAGAGAATTTATTTA
>Ga0172382_10013524_pt1 | contig 10503 bp, 6 predicted proteins | sample Leawel138RmetaG_FD_122245 | JGI IMG/M metagenome (GOLD analysis project Ga0172382, IMG submission 122245) | Leachate microbial communities from a municipal landfill in Southern Ontario, Canada - Leachate well 138R metaG | ecosystem: Engineered > Solid waste > Landfill > Unclassified | place...
ACGCCCATACGTAGATCGCGAATAATTTCCACCCGCTCAACAGTATCAATATCTGAGTGCAAGTAACGCGCACGCACATCATGATCAGTTAAATACTCGGTTAGATCTTCTGACATGCGCTTGGTCAGCGTTGTCACCAACACACGCTCATCAACAGCGATGCGCGCACTGATCTGCGAGAGTAAATCATCGACTTGGGTTAATGCGGGACGCACTTCAATTTCCGGGTCAATCAAGCCGGTCGGACGTACCACTTGCTCAACCACCTGCCCTGCATGTTCAGCCTCATAATTGCCTGGCGTGGCTGAGACAAAAATCGTCTGCGGGCTCACTGCTTCCCACTCATCAAAACGCATCGGACGGTTATCTAACGCGGACGGCAAGCGAAAACCATAGTTAACCAGGTTTTCTTTACGCGAGCGATCACCTTTATACATAGCACCAATTTGCGGTACAGAGACGTGCGATTCGTCGATAATCAGCAAAGCATTATCAGGCAAATAATTATATAAGGTAGGTGGTGGCGCCCCCGGCTTACCACCGGACAAATAGCGCGAATAGTTTTCAATACCGTTGCAGTAACCCAACTCTAAAATCATTTCTAAATCAAAGCGCGTGCGCTGCTCTAGACGCTGTGCTTCCACCAATTGGTCATTATTGCGCAAGTACTCTAAGCGTTCATCCAGCTCAACTTTAATATTTTCTACCGCTTCGAGCAGCGTCTCACGCGGAGTGACATAGTGTGATTTAGGATAAAAGGTAAAGCGTGGTAATTTGCCAATCACCTTACCAGTTAAAGGATCAAAAGCACTGATGCTTTCCACTTCATCATCAAACAGTTCAACCCGAATCGCTTCAAAATCGGACTCGGCAGGATACACATCAATCACATCACCACGCACACGAAACGTAGCACGAGAAAAATCCACATCGTTGCGTGTGTACTGTAGGTCAGCCAAGCGTGCTAATAAGGTGCGCTGATCAATACGATCACCGCGGTCTAAATGCACCACCATTTTTAAGTAACTTTCGGGACTGCCCAAACCATAAATACAAGAAACCGTAGCGACAATAATAACGTCGGGGCGCTCAAGTAAGGCCTTGGTGGCCGATAAGCGCATTTGCTCAATATGATCATTAATCGATGCGTCTTTTTCAATAAAAGTATCTGACGCTGCAACATAGGCTTCAGGCTGGTAGTAGTCGTAATAGGAAACAAAATACTCCACAGCGTTGTTCGGGAAAAACTCTTTAAACTCACCGTACAATTGTGCTGCCAAGGTTTTATTGGGCGCGAGAACAATTGCAGGACGTTGTACCTGTTGAATCACATTAGCAATACTGAAGGTTTTTCCAGAGCCTGTGACCCCATGCAGGGTTTGATGAGACAAGCCTGACTCGATACCTGCTACCAGTTTGGCAATGGCTTCTGGTTGATCACCGGCGGGCTGAAACTGTGTGACAAGCTCAAAGCTCGACATGCAAACCTCTAATATCAGGCGCAATAAAGCCGCGCATAAAGTAAAAAAACAGCGTTATTGCGTAAAAAAAAACATAGCACGCTATAATACCTGTCGAATCGCGCTGCGTCTCGGCGCAGTGTCTGTTAAGCTAATACTTCCATTCCACAATTATCGAGTTCTCTAAACATGAGCCTGTTCTCTGCCGTAGAAATGGCGCCACGCGACCCTATCTTGGGTTTGAACGAAGCTTTTAATGCCGATCCCCGCTCCAACAAAGTCAACCTCGGTGTAGGTGTTTATTTCAATGAAGCTGGACGTATCCCTCTTTTAAAAGCCGTTGAGTTAGCTGAAAAAACACGTGTTGATGCCCATGCACCACGCGGCTATCTGCCGATAGAAGGCCTAGGTACTTACGACAGCGCAGTACAGCAACTGCTATTTGGTGCTGACTCTGAAATCGTCCAGTCAGGCCGCATTATCACTAGTCAAGCCATTGGTGGTACCGGTGCGCTAAAAATAGGTGCCGATTACCTCAAGCGTTTATTGCCTGATGCGGTTGTTGCCATCAGCAATCCAAGCTGGGAAAACCACCGTGCATTATTTGAAGGCGCAGGTTTTCCGGTACAAACCTACAGCTACTACGATGCCAGCTTAGACGGTGTTGATATTGACGGGATGTTAGCTGATTTGCGTCAGATGCCTCGCCAGTCAATCATTGTCTTGCATGCCTGTTGTCACAACCCGACTGGGGTTGATTTGACACTCGAACAATGGCGTCTTGTGGTTGCTGTACTTAAAGAGTGTGGTCATATACCGTTTTTGGATATTGCCTATCAAGGTTTTGCTGAAGGCATTTATGAAGACGCCGCGGCAGTACGCTTATTTGCCGAATCCGGTATGCAGTTTTTAGTTTCCAGTTCGTTCTCTAAGTCTTTCTCATTGTATGGCGAGCGCGTTGGAGCGCTATCTATTGTTACAGAGTCTAAAGAGCAAGCGGGACGTGTCCTATCGCAACTCAAACGTGTGATTCGTGTCAACTATTCCAACCCGCCGACACACGGTGCAAGTGTTGTTGGTTTGGTACTCAATACGCCTGAGCTCAATGACTTATGGCAGAAAGAACTCGGAGAAATGCGTGAGCGTATTTTATTAATGCGCAAACTGATGGTTGAAAAACTAGCAGCCAAGGGTGCAAAAAAAGACTTCAGCTTTGTTGCTGAGCAGCGCGGTATGTTCTCTTACACCGGCCTAAGCACAGAGCAAGTTGATCGTTTGCGTGATGAGTTTGGTATTTATGCGGTTGGCACAGGTCGTATTTGTGTTGCGGCACTGAACTTGAACAATATTGATGCGGTAACTGACGCTATCGTACAGGTGCTGTAAGCCTCCTTTACTGCACATGCGTTAAGCGTATTAAGCGCCTTTAAAAGCCAGAATCTATTAATGATTCTGGCTTTTTTGTGTGCTGCTTGATTTTTATCTTATCTGATATGTGGGTGCGTGATGCTGAGTGCGGTTGAGTGCGGTTGAGTGCGGAGCATGCCGTACTCCGGGGCAGGTGCTTATCCGTCGACGAACCCATCCTGGGCTCAGCTCCGGCGCTCGCCATCCTTGGCTCGCTCATCACACCAACCCCGAAGCACTCGTTGATCAGCGGAGTTGCTTTCACGTCTTCTATAAACTCAAAGCGAATAATTCCTAGTTTATCTGCACAAACTCATGCTTTTCACGTGTTATTTAGTCAGCATCTACCACTTATGGCCAGTAATCAGCTGAGCTGGAAAAAAGAGACTTACGCCAATCTAGAAAAACATATAAATATGTCACAGCGTGCTGCGCTGGGTCTGTGGCAAGCGAAGCATGGATGCGTAGCGCCCGAATCGAGCCCCGGATGGGCTCGTTGAGGGAAGAGCAGACTTAGCGCAGCTCGCCAAACGCACAATATTTAATACACAGCAACTTGTACAAAATCTGCAGTTGAGCCTGCTAACAAACCACTTGCGCTCGCACAATAAACTTACGCAAATCTAGAAAAACATATAAATAGTCACAGCGTGCTGCGCTGGGTCTGTGACAAGCGAGCCATGGATGGCCGAGCCCCGGAGGAGCTCGCTAATGGGGGAACAAACTTATCATAGACCACCAAACACTATGCTCTTGCGCAAAAAGCATTGCACGCTCAACTTTAAAACACCAAGTGATAACGCTGAATCAGATACTTTTTAAAGTCCTTCACCACCGATAGAGCATCGCGTAACAATTGGCGCTCAAGTGCAGTCAATAACTTGATGTTAATCTCATTGGGTGTCTCATCAATCGCAGATGGATCAGGATTGTAGCGCTCAATTTGCTGTTGCAAGCGCACTTGCACAAAATAACTAAGTGCCTCGGACAAGTTATCTGCCAGCTCCTTCTGTAATACCCCCCGTTCCACCAGCGCCTCTAAACGCTTAAACGTATTAGTGTCGGACACCTTGTTTTCCAAAGCAATGCTGCGCACACCATGCACAATCGGAAAAACCCCTGCCTTCTTAATATCCAACCCAACACTGTCCTTCAGTCGTCCAAAAAACGTCAAATGCGTATCAAAACGCAAGGATGCTTTAGCAAAATGCGCAAAGAAAATCTCACTGTCCTGAATACGACGAAAGAAACTATTGCGCGCGACTTTAAATAATGCAGCATTACCTGCTACCGGCTTACTATCACTGGCAATCGCCAAGTTCATAGTTGACTCACCATCAAAGCTATTACTCCAGCGCGTTAACTTCTCGGCCCATTGATTGGTCGAGTTTACCCACTCAGGGTTCGACACCATAATATTGCCTGGACACGGTGGAAAACCAAACGTAAGCAGCGTCTCACTGAACTTATTCATCACCTCATGCATCTGCGGCCAATCTAAGCCATCACGATAAATCAAGCCATTATCCTGATCTGTTTTCATGATCTGCTCACCGCGACCTTCCGAGCCCATCACAATTAAACACACATGAGGATGCACTTCCAAGGGCACAATTAGATCAAACAGCTTACTCAAAATACGGCTGTTAAGTGCCGCCAATAACTCCATGATAAAACGGGTTTTCACTCCAGTAGAAATCAAGCCTTTGATCAGATCAGCCAAGCCCAACGACGCCTCACGCAACTCAGCCACAGTTTGCGCACGCTCAACCCGCAAGCCAATCACATGCGAGTTGCTAGAAAAATGGCTCAATACATCGGTTAACTCAATCACGCCTATTAGTTTGCGCTTAGAATTCATCACCACAACACGCTCAATGCGCTGCTGCGTCATAATAATCAGCACATTAAATAAATAATCATCCGGATGAATACTAATCAAACGGTAACTGGCAATTTGTGAAACATCGGTTGTTAAAGGTAAGTGCTGAATAATGACTGCATCTAACAAGTCCGTACCCGTCACCATGCCATAGCGATTACCTTTTTTTGCCAGCAAACAGTCAGCTTTATGCTCACGCATCAAGCCTGTCGCCTGCTCAATTGAAGTCCCTTCCTCAACAATCAACGGCTCTCGAATCGAGATATCAACAATACGTGCCAACATAAAATCGGCCATATCAGAGCTGGATGTCTGCTGGGCAATAAGTTCACGTTTACTGGTGAAACTTTGCTGAAAATAATCGGCAAACAACGTATTGCTGTCGATTAACTCTATTAAAGTTTCCGTAGGGATTAGATGGCAGTGCGTGTTTTCTACAGCTATAAAGTTATGAATTGCTTTGCCATTAAACACTGACCAACTGCCAAAATACTCTCCCGCCTGGTAATGCATAAAGGCAGACTGTTGCTGCATGAGCTGTTCATCTGTTTGTGCTCCAGGCTCACTTTCAGCAACACGGCCTTGATGGAGAACGAATACACCTTGTGCTGGTTCGCCTGCAGTAATTAGAGCATCTAAAGGTTGGTATTCTTTATATTGTATATGACTCAGTAACAGTGCTTTTTCAGCCTCAGTTAAGACACTAAAAGGTAATTGATCAACGTTGAAAGAAACGGACATGCATATAACTCCTGTAACCAAGTCAAGTCAAATAAGCCTTAGCCTGCCGCTCAAACCCTGAAACCGCTATGCTCATTTAGATGTAGAACAAATTGTAGAAAATAAAACACTGCTGCGATCTACATTTAACGGACGCTCGGACAGTGTTTTATGCTCGTCTGATATTGCAATCATCTGCGCATCAGTACAATTCAGAACATAGCCTTGATGGGTAACTACATCAATGTATTTCTTCTCAAAACGGTACTCAATAAACTCAACTAAAGTTAAACCATCAACTTCTTGCACATTTAAGTTAGTGGTATCAACCACTGTGAAAACATTTGTCATAGGGTAAAAATAGGTCCATGGCCGCCAAAACATTTCACTCTTCTGACTTGATGTCACTACCGTACCTTCAGGTTGACGTGAGCTTTGATGATCAAACCAGTTGTACTCAAAATAAATCTGATAACCCAGCATACCTAAACCTGCAAATGCAGGAATAATCCACTTGGGTAATGTTTGCCTGGACAGTGAGCGCAGCAAAAAAGCGATGCCTGCGGAGCCCAAACCTGCACTAAATACTGCAACTAAATGCCAAATCATATGAATCTCTTTTTGCTATAAAAAAAACGGGCCTCAATCAAGAAGCCCGTTACGTGACGCGAGCCTCTGTAGCATATGCTACAGAGGTATTGTCTGATCATTAATGATCAATTGCACCGCCAGCACCTTTAGGTGAACGCACACTCTCAACCAAGTCTTGAATGTGTTGCGGTGTTTCAGCCGTCATGCTGCACACTGTGTAAGCTACTGCGAAGTTAATCATCGCACCAATCGCACCAAAGGACAGAGGTGAAACACCTAAGATCCAATGCTCTGGTGTGTTTGGCAACATCGCTGTGCTTGATACAAAGAACCAGCCTAAGTAAGTGAAGATATACAGCAAGGTGCAACCTAAACCAGCCATCATGCCAGCAATCGCGCCTTTATCGTTCATTTTCTTAGAGAAGATACCCATCATCAATGCAGGGAAGATTGACGCACCAGCAATACCAAACGCCAGTGCCACAACCTGTGCCGCAAAGCCTGGTGGGTTAAGCCCTAACCAAGTTGCCCCCACAATCGCTGCCGCCATGGAGATTCGTGCCGCTAACATCTCACCTTTTTCAGAGATATTTGGATTGATGGTTTTCTTGATCAAGTCATGACTGATTGCTGAAGAAATCGCCAGCAACAAACCTGCTGCTGTGGATAACGCCGCGGCAATACCACCGGCTGCAATCAAACCAATCACCCACGAAGGTAAGTTAGCAATTTCAGGGTTAGCCAATACAATGATGTCATTGTTAACCACGAGTTCGTTACCAGCCCAGCCACGCTTCTCAGCATCAGCAGCGAATGTCGCGTTAGAGTCATCATAGAACTGGATTTGACCGTCGTTATTTTTGTCTTCGTACGTGATCAGGCCTGTGCCTTCCCAAGTCTTAATCCACTCTGGACGATCGGCATACTGGATTGAATTACCCAGAATTTGATCATAGCTGTCCATGTTAGTGACTTCTTTTGCTGCTTCTGGATACACCGTAGTCAGTAAGTTCAAGCGCGCCATAGAGGCTACAGCTGGAGCAGTTAAGTACAGAAGTGCAATAAACACTAACGCCCAACCTGCAGACCAACGTGCATCAGCAACTTTAGGTACAGTGAAGAAGCGAATGATAACGTGTGGCAAACCGGCAGTACCAACCATCAAGGACAAGGTGAACAACACCATATTCAAGTGACTTGGTACATCAGCTGCGTAGTCACGGAAACCAAGCTCAACCAATACTTCAGTCAGTTTCTGTAACAGTGGCGCACCGGATTCAACGTGCGTACTGAACATACCAAACATAGGAATTGGGTTGTTGGTCAGTTGTAGCGAAATAAATACCGCTGGAATTGTATAAGCAATGATCAGCACCACATACTGCGCAACCTGCGTGTAAGTAATACCTTTCATACCACCGAATACTGCGTATAAGAATACGATCAGTGCTGCGATCCAAATACCGGCTTCACTGCTGACCTCTAAGAAGCGCGAGAATGCTACACCTGCACCGGTCATTTGACCGATTACGTAAGTAACAGAAGCTAGAATTAAGCACAGTACTGCCATCAAACGCGCACCGCGACTGTAAAAACGATCACCGATAAAGTCAGGTACAGTGAATTTACCGAATTTACGCAAATATGGCGCAAGTAGCATCGCCAAAATTACGTAACCACCGGTCCAGCCCATTAAGTAAGCAGAACTGGCATAACCAGTTGCCGCAATAATACCGGCCATCGAGATAAACGATGCAGCTGACATCCAGTCAGCAGCTGTTGCCATACCATTGGCAATTGGGTGAACACCACCACCTGCAACATAAAACTCTTTAGTTGATCCTGCGCGCGCCCAGTACGCGATACCGATGTAGAGGACAAATGAAGCCCCAACAAACAGCAGATTGACTACAAATTGACTCATGCTGTTTACTCCTCGAGACCGAATTTTTTATCGAGTCTGTTCATACTCCAAGCATAGAAGAAGATCAGTACGATAAAAGTAAGGATGGAACCTTGTTGTGCGAACCAGAAGCCTAGATCAGTACCACCGACCGAGATTCCGGACAGTAGTGGTCTGAGTAGAATGCCGAAGCCGTATGAAACCAGAGCCCACACAGCCATACAGCCTGTGATTAAGCGCAGGTTAGCCGTCCAGTAGGCAGTAGCATTTTTGTTGTCGTCTTGCATAATGCTCACCATTGTTTTTATTTGTGAATTGAATTGCAGCGTGGAGGTGCATATTTAACAAGCTATTAGATGTCAGGATAACCCCCAACTTTAGTATATTCACCATTTGTATAGCGTTTTTCTACACTTAGAAAAGTATTATTTTAACGATTTTTATGAAATTTAACGTTTTTTTAGTGATTTTAGACGAAAAAACAAAAAACGATCCATGGAAAAAATAAAGTTCAAGCCTTGAAATATTTCTAATTGTGACCAAAAAAACACATAAAATGAGGTTTTTTCTTAAGATTTAGTCAATCAAACAGGTGCAGAAAAAAGCGATTATGACAGATGTTTTCAAGCCATAATCAATAAAAAACAGGCAGCCAAACAGCAGAAAAACTCATTGAAAATAATTCAATTCATCAATCAAGATGGATCGCAATTTAAGCGTGCAGGAAGAACGCCTACAGGAAAATAATCAGTGTAGGAACTTAAATACGATAAAAAACAGCAGCAGAGCCCACTGCTTCAGCTCTGGATTTAGGCGCCTAAAAGATTACAGCTCAAAGCCAATATTAATCATTGTTGCAGCTGAACCCAGCAAAAGAACCTCAGCGCCCAATCGACGGTATTTCACACCAAAGGAAGGAATAATAGCTGGAGCTATTTCAAAACGGTTTAGCGGGATTTTGTCGCGATATTTACCATTGTAACCATACAGCAGTCCTGCAGTGACTTTGCCGTAAAAAGGAGTGCCGGCAAAGTCATAACGTTTGCCAACATAACCATAATAAGAACGCTTGTTATACGAATGTAAAAACGTTGCAGCACCTAATAGATAGCTGTTTTCTGTATGACGTTCCAAACCAATCAATTCTTGATGGTTATTATGCTCAGGCTTGGGCTTGAAATGCTTTGTATACACACTGGTTTGCATATACCAATAGGGTTTTGCCGGCACCGGTTTTATAAGATCGTGAAACACAGATGATCGAACGACTGCATGCTCGGTACTGCTACTCTCCACTTGCTCAGCATGCACACGCGGCTGCACTAAGATTATGCAGGATATAAGTACGGATGCTTTTAGTGCTATCGAATTCATTCTATATTCCATGACCATCATGTTTTAACAGTAGGTTCTGCGGTAATTGCGCAAAATCTTAGCACAAGCGAACTGGGTGTGAGTTTTAACCCGAGCACCCTCGCACGCGATAACAAAAGCCTCAATAAAACCGAGCGTTATGGCTCAGTACATCCAGCCGGCCCCTTTAATATATCGCCAAGCATTTACGTGCTCAGCCTCCCTATTAGAGCGCTCTACTTATGGGTTGGCTCACACGATAACACTCATCCAATACGCTATAACCCATCCCCGCACCTTTATGCACTTTGATCTGCACGGGGATGCGATCTTTTAGTGCTTCAACGTGGCTGATAATGCCTATGGTTTTGCCTTCTGCGTTTAGATTATCCAAAGCAACCAGCGCCATTTCTAAGGTTTCATTATCCAAAGTGCCAAAGCCTTCGTCTAAAAACAACGAGTCAATACGCGTCTTCTGGCTGACCAATTCAGACAGCGCTAAGGCCAAAGCCAAGCTCACTAAGAAGCTTTCACCTCCGGATAAAGTTCGAGTGTCACGCTGGGCATCCCCTTGCCAGGTATCGATAATCTCGATTTCCAGCTCACCTTGCTCACGACGATGGAGCTGATAACGGTTATGTAAAATAGCCAATTGCTGATTGGCCAAGCTGACCAGATGGTCCAAGGTTAAGCCTTGCACAAACTTGCGGTATTTACTGCCATCAGCCGAACCAATTAAGCTATTAAGCTGCTGCCATTGGTCATACAACAGCCTCTGCTGCTCAATACTGTTGAGCAAGGCCTGCTGGGTGGTACGGTTGTTATTGTCGGTCTCTAAACGGTGTTGCACGCTACCCAATTGACGATTGAGCTCGCTTAACTGAGCATCCAACTCAACACGTTGCAGACTTAACTCAGCACTGCTCAACTCAGTCTGTGCGTGTTCAGTCAGCTGAGCTATGCGCTGAGTGGTGGCGCTGAGCAAGGTGGTGGCTTCGTGCAGTGCGGTGTCTATATTCTGTTTAAGCACCTGCAGTTGCTGCGCTTGTTCGTCAGGTAGTAAAGCATTTAAAAACGCTTGCTCATCGCTAAAAGCACTCTGTGCTAAGCGTGCCAGCCACTCAGTTTGCAAGGCTGCAGACACCGCCTGCGTTTCAGCAAGACGTTCGGTTAGACTGTGAACCTGC
>Ga0172382_10013525_pt1 | contig 10502 bp, 11 predicted proteins | sample Leawel138RmetaG_FD_122245 | JGI IMG/M metagenome (GOLD analysis project Ga0172382, IMG submission 122245) | Leachate microbial communities from a municipal landfill in Southern Ontario, Canada - Leachate well 138R metaG | ecosystem: Engineered > Solid waste > Landfill > Unclassified | place...
ATCGGCTCTTTGGTGGGTGGTAGGTTTGGCGATTTACAGCCTACCATTGAGCCGGTTTTTTTATAAATAATTTAAAGGCTTGGGCTTAAGTAAGTGCCATTCTACACTGACCCCAAATATCCCCCAAATATCCAAATATCTGTATTTTTACACTGACCCCAAATATCGACCCCAAATATCGTAAATACAGCCAGTCCTCTATCAGTTGGCAGCCCGTTGCTCAGCATTAGAATAATGGAATTGAATCCGTTGTGCTTGCGGTAATCAGAGCCAGGGTCCCATTACCAGTCCTGACCGGAGGCACTGCCAGAGATAGGGGTAGGGACTGTCAGCAATGGCGACAGGATATACAAGCCCAAATTGGCACCTGCGCAGCCATTACCGCCGGCTAATACGCTGGCAGCCCATTTATTGTCGGTCTGCGCAGCATTGCCTGCCAGGCAACCATCAGACAGGGCATCGTTGCCACCTAGGGAATCATCCCCAATCCCCGTAGAGCTACCCGTAAAATTAAAGCCCGTCCATATATTCGCAGCGTTAACGTTCCCCGATTCATCATATCCGATAGCGTTACTTTGGCTGTTACTGAACAAAGTGGCTCTATCACTGGCCACCAGGTCTGCGTTGGTGTTGTATATGGGACGATCAGTGGCAGTAAAGGCCGAGGTCGTCACCAGTGTGCTGTCATCATGTCCGTAGAGTGTGGTCCAGCCAGCTATCGTTGAAGTATCAGTTCCAAGCGCGGCGGCATTGGCGGCATGAGCAATATAGGTCGCTGATGTCTGGGCACCATTGAGCGTATTACTGCTGGCGAAAATAATGTAAAAAGTATCACCTGGCACCAGGCCTGCAGGGACCAAGCCGGCCGGAGCGTCCAAAGCGCTGGCGATATTGGCTCCCAAAATAAATGTGCTTGCTGCGAAAAACTTCTTTAATTTCATAATACAATCCCTTCTGCGCTTGTTTACTTTTATTGGTGTCAACTTTTTCTCATGCGTACTGCTCCCGCAATACTGCAACAAAGGAGCCATGCTACTATGTGATTTTAAACGATATCAACCACAAATTCATTCGACGAGATAAACAAAGTGGTTGGGGACAAACCAAAAGGAGCCAGTTCGTATTGTTCTTTGACTGCACATCCCTGAAAGAGATAGCCGCCAACCAACAACGCAGGATTTCAGGCGTGTCAGGGTCAGGGTGAATTAGTTTTGGGGTTAGTGTAAAAAACTTATAACGATCATTTCACATCACCCTTCGGTTTAGGCCCTCCCATAAAGTGCCCGTTCTTCGATAAGTATGATTAAAATAACGAATATAATATCAACCTCGGTCAACTTGTTAGATACACTGGCCTATGTTCTTCATAAAGGGATAGACGTGAGCCCATCCCTATCAGGGTAGGTGTTGAGTGGAATGAGTGCCGGCATCAATGAGCTCGCTAATCAGGCTGTGAGTGCGTCTTTGGCGGATGGGTGTGGGGGTTGTGATCAATGGGGTGGATTAACCCTCCCTACGGTTGATAGCTCGATCTTAAGTAAGGCCGCTATGTAAACTCTAATCCTTACACGAGCCTGTATATATTTTTTATCTATCAATTTAAGCTATATTAAGTCTTATAGAGTTATACTTATGGCTTTTTCAGTATCTTGGTTGTTAGCCTTGGTCTGTGTCTTTAAATGCGGTTGGTAAATACTCTCTAGCTGTTCTTTAAGATGGTTTCACAAGTTCTATCACTTTTATCCTATGAGTTAAGTCATGAGGCTCTTTCATCTCAAGTTTTGGCCCTGTCTACTGTTGGTATTGATTGTCATAAAACTGCCAATACTAGAGCCCTATATTGATCTTTTTTGTTTGTGGCTCGCTAAGGCCACTGTTTTTGTGTTGCACTTTTTTGATGGTGCGGTAATGCGCAACGAAGCGATTGTTTACCGTAAGACCTACGGCTATTCTTTTGAGGTGACCAAAGAGTGCAGTGGGCTGATGTTTCTGTCGATTTTTGTCTCTGCGGTCTTGGCTTTTCCGGCGAGGGCCATTAATAAGCTAAAGGGTTTGATATTTGCCGTTGTTGTTACGGTTGCTATCAATTTGTTTCGGTTAATGACATTACTGTATTTGAGGGTTATTTTATCTTCGGATCAGTTTGATGTTGCCCACGAGCAGTTGTGGCCCTTGTTATTAGCTTTATCGATTGCGGTAGCGTATAGCTTTTGGGCGTACTATACGCTAAGAATTGAGCAATTTGCTGGCTTGTTAAAATCGCCTGCGTCGATTAAAACCTCAGCTGAGGTTTTACGGTGATGATTAATTCCAAGGCTTTGTGGTGTCAATGCTGCGGGTTAATTATGGTGGTTTTTATAGTGTGGTACCTAACCGTTGATGAGCTATGGATGCCGCTAACGGCGGCGGTAGCTAATACGGCCATCGCTAATCAATATTCGTCAATGGATGTGCGTTTAGAGCAAGATGACCATAAACAGTGGGTGCTCGTGACCAACACTTTTCTGGCTTCAAAAGCTTGGTCTAATAATAGTTATAAGCCTGCACTACGTATTGGTGGAGTGACTCAAATTCCAGTAGGGAAATTAAAGGGCTTTACCTTGGGTTTGCCCTTGTTATGGTTGTTAATACTGTTGATGTCAACGCAGAAAATAAAACAGCTTATCTACACAACCCTACTATTACAGGGGTTAATTGTGGTGGCGGTTATCGTCCTGTTTAATTATAAAATTAGCAGTATATTGGTAGCTGAACCATTATTGAGAATATTATCTCCCAGCGGTTATATTCAATTGCCGCCACAACTGCCATCGTGGTTGCCTCTGCTATTAAAGCCAGTGAGTGATGCGTTGGCCATGGCTGTGACTGTTATAGCCCCAATATTGTTGGCCTTGGCCTACTGTCGTTCGTGGTGGCGTGGGCAGTTATTGGTACTCTACTTACGCAGTTCTAATGCTCCGCAGTCGCTTGACGCATCATCAGCTAACAATGAATGAGTGCAGCTGAATCTATGGTGGGCTGTCAGAGCTTGCTTTCGTCAAAGGTTAGAAGCTGATTGACTGCTACAATACTTATATTATTCATTCGCTGAAAATTCACGCTTACTTGTGATAGAAATTTCAACAAAGATAAGTGTTATTCACACTTTATGATAATATTCTTCCTTGTTCCTGGTGATACTTTTTATATTATATTTGTGACCTCTACCACAATCGCTGCAACAGACGCCAATACTGCCACTTACAACGCCCATGTAAATGCCGCAGCCGACCTTTCTTCCGTTAAAGGCACTGATAATGCCTCAATCACCTGGCGAGCAATGGTAGCTACGTTAAATGATGGAGCTCAATCAACTGGCTTATTTACAGCCGATGCGTCGAAGCCTATCTATAACTTAAATGGTGACAAAGTAGCCGATAACGCAGGCGATATGTTTGACTCAAATTTGGATAATAGTGTTAGCTACAGTGAGTCAGGCGTCGATGTATGCGGTGTGAGCGACGAAGTATGGTCTGGCATGGACAATAGTGGCACGGCCTTCGCTACTCGCCGTTTAGGTGAAGGGAATGTACTTATCGGATTTTGTGATTCCAGCCTAGGTACTTGGAATTTTGCGGCTTCCCCGCCGGCTACCGACACCTATAGAGTTTACGCAGTATCGCCTTTGTTAACGGTAGCTGCTGCTGTCACTGCTAATGCCAGCGGAGTCGCATGGTAATTTTGATGCGAGGCATTGGTAATGTATTCAGACCAATAAGCTCATTGAAACCCATGAGTAAATCAATGCTAAAGGGCATTTGCAGTCAGTACTCTAGATACTTCATATAATTATTGTAGGCTGGCAGGCTTTATTTCTAAGTTTTTCTTTCAAAGAGGAAGTTTACTATTTGTGGTCTGGCAACGCTCCTTGATACTGTTTTCGCTGGTAGAGGGGGGGGGCTTGATCCAATACTGCGTTCCAACCAAAAATATCGTGAGTCAATGGCCTGAGCTCTCGTTTGGTAGTGAGCTTTTTGTGTTAACGATAGAATAATAAATGCTGGGCGAAATGATTAGGGCTTATGGCTCAGTCATTGAACCTGGCGGGATATTAATGAGCAGACATCGTAGCTCGACCTGAGCATGGTTTAGGTGGCACAATCAGTGACGCGTCACTACTGGAGCAGCTGATGTCAACAATGCTTGAAATTTGGGAAGGTTTTAAAGGGCCTGCGATAGTTTTTTATAATGAGGCTATTGCCCAGTTACCTAATATTGTCAGTGGTCTGTTGGTGCTATTGCTTGGTTGGCTAGTTGCTCGGCTGGTTCGGTTCACCTGTAGCAAATTATTGAACGCACTCAATAACTCATTGGAACATTTGGTCAGCGGTGGCGTACGTGGGCGTTTTTCTACTGAGCTGATTCGTTTGGTGGCGGCGCTGCTGTTCTGGGTAACCCTGTTTATTTTTACTGCCTCGGCCATGCGTATAGCTGGTTTTATTGAAATTGCCGAGTGGCTCGGTCGCCTTGTGGACTACCTTCCGTCGCTGATGACAGGCTGCATCATTATTCTTGCCGGCTATGTGTTGAGTTCCCTGGTTAGGGATGCCAGTCTGGCGGCGACGCGATCGTTGGCGTTGGCGGAGGCAGAGTTAATCAGCCGTTTGGTGCAGGTGATTACCTTTGTCACGGCGCTGATTATTGGTATGAGTCAGCTGGGGCTAGACGTTACATTCCTGACTACGGTCATCGGTGTTTCAATCGCGGCAGTACTGACAGGTTTTGCGTTGGCTTTTGGCATTGGCGCGCGCACTTTGGTTAGTAATCTGATCGCAGCCCATTATATTAGGGAGCTGCTCGAGCCTGGACAACAGGTACGCATTGGCGAATGGCAGGGCGCCGTGCTAAGAGTTACGGCTACTACGGTGATTCTCGATACTCCGGAGGGGCGTACTTCGTTGCCTGCTAAATTCTATCAAGAGCAAGCGGTGCTGGTTCTAATCGAGGACCCGGTAGTCAATGAATAACTCCAGTGTGCTAAGCGTAGCTTTTCTTGAACGCAAGCCAGCCGCCGCTGCAAACTTGCTGCAACAGTTTCCGCCGCAACAGGCGGTCGACTTTTTACAAACTATTCCCTTGCCAGTATTAGTCCCTGTCATGGACAAAATGCCAAGCTGGCCGGGCTCTCGTATCCTTTCTTTGCTACCCTCACAACTTAGTGCAGATATTCTCTGTGAGTTGTTATCAGCGGAAGCCGAATCCATGCTGGCCTTGATGACAAGTGCTGATCGCAATGAGATTATCGAGTTGATGCCTGACCAGCATGCCAAAAGTTTTAGTCGTCGTCTGATCTATCCGGAGAGCACGGTTGGGGCGTGGATGGATAGCTCGAATCCGTATTTTGCTATTGACTGTACAGTGGCCGATTGTCTTGATCAGGTTAAGCGTCATCGCGCACGTCTTGGTGGAGTGGTTGTGGTAGTCGATGAGCGTAGGCATTTAGTGGGTTTGGTTGATATAGAAAAATTACTGGCCAGCGAGAGTGATGAGCTGCTGGGCGCTTTGCTTAATGAAGATCTGCAGACTCTGGCGGTAAGGGCCACTCTGTGGGAGGTTTCACAACATTCGGGTTGGGCCAATTATCTGACCTTGCCCGTGATCGACCGCAATGCGGTTGTTCTCGGTACTCTGAGGTACGCAGCTTTAGTAGCAGGGATGGCCAAACCGGCAGCTGAGACGGATGAAACGGTGAGGTTTTCATTGATTACTCATTTGGGCCGGGCTTTTTTTATCAGCCTCGGTGGTATGTTACAGGTACTTTCAGGCGAGCCTCGGTATATTGGTGATGAAACTCATCAGACCGCAAAAAGGAGTCCGGATCATGGTCAGGAGGCGTCCCGTGAGCACTGAGGCTCTTAGTGTAGAGTCCGAACTGAACCGCTATTTTTTGCAGACCTATCCAGCTGATGCCGCCATATATATCGAGTCAATGGCGCCTAATGATATCTTGCCGACATTGGTTGAGCAGCCCGTAGCGGTGTTGCAGCCAGTGTGGGAAAAGCTGGTACCCAGGGTTGCAGCTACATTGACCACACGCTTGCCTGCCGCATTGGCCTCGAGTTTGCTGAGTGAAATCGCACCTGACTTAGCGGTTAGAATTTTATTTCAGATGAGCGAGAAGCAACGACTGGCACAGTTGGAGGCATTGCAGCATGGTGTGCGGGCAGAATTAACCCGCTTGATGGCTTATCCAGAGGATTCGGCTGGACGAATGATGGATACCCGTATCCCGAGTTATCGCGGCGGGATGAAAGCCAAAGATGCGCTTGATTCATTGCGCGAAACTAAAATGAAAACAGTTCGCTCCCTATACATTGTCGACTCTCAGGGGCGTATCGATTCAAGAGTGTTGCTGCAAGATCTGGCTCTGGCAGATCCGGCAGCAACACTCAGCAGTCTCGCACAGCCGTTGCGGGGTAGTATAGATGCTATCGCTGGTCGCGAGGAGGTTGCGGAACTATTCACCAAGCACTCATTGATGGATTTGCCGGTGGTGGACATCAACGGTGTACTGCTGGGGGTGATTATGCATTCCAGTTTGATGCAGACCGCGCAGGAAGATAGCACCGTTAATATTCAGACTATGGTAGGTGTCAGCCGCGAAGAGCGAGCACTGTCCAAGCCGCTATTTGCCGTAAAAAAGCGGATGCCCTGGCTACAGGTAAATTTACTGACGGCCTTTTTGGCGGCATCGGTGGTGGGGATTTTTGAAAATACCATTGCCCAGTTTACGGCGCTGGCAATCTTGTTACCGGTGGTGGCAGGTCAGTCTGGCAACGCCGGTGCTCAGGCGCTGGCGGTAACCATGCGTGGTCTAGCCCTGCGGGAAATCACTGTGCGTCATTGGTTGACGGTTATGTTTAAAGAAGTACGGGTCGGATTTTTAAATGGTCTGTCCATTGCCCTTACCTGTGGCCTTGGTGTTTACTTCTGGAGTGGTTCTGTTGGGTTGGTGGCAGTGATCTGCCTATCGATGGTGATCGCCATGGTAGTAGCTGGTTTTGCCGGCGCGCTGGTGCCAATGATACTTGTGCGCCTCGGCCAGGATCCCGCCCAGTCCTCTTCTATTATCCTGACCACTGTTACCGATGTAGCTGGTTTCTTTTCCTTCCTGGGTATCGCCACGGTGCTAATGAGGTATTTATGAGTGCAGTGATTGGTGTGAAGCTGTATATAGAAAAATCCGGGCTGTGATCAATTGCGTCTACAGCTTCCCAGTAAAATTAATAAAGACTGTCACTGGTTAGAGTAGCTAGAGAATTTTAGCGGTGGTCACTAGAGCCCCCGAAGCGCAGCTGTTATTAATAGCTTGCCTAGAGGCTACCAGTGAAGGCTGTGTTGCTAGCGCCGATAGCAGGAGCTTTAATTACCAAGAACTCACTGATTGTCGACGGCTTTTTGTTTTTCTTGTTGAGAGGTTTTATCAAACGGTTCGATAGCCCATTGGATACCTCGACGTAGTAAGGTATAGAACACAGGTAGGTCCCAAGCGCCACGATCCACGGAGGGCCAGTAGTCCATCAGGGGCTGCATGTCATAGTGATGCCGGCAATGCCCTAGAGTTAAATACAGTACTTGGCCTTCGCCAACAGTATGGGTGTAAAATACAGGGTGTCTGGCGTGCTCCCATTCGCTTTCTACAAAACCCTCCGCAGTACCAGAAAACTCGGTATCTAACAGGACGTGTAAGTCGCCGTAGGTTTTCATTAAGTAGAGCTCGTCAGTGGATTCAAAGGACTCGATGCCTTCTACCAAAGGGTGACTCGGATCTGCTACGGATACGGTGTAGGGTGCAATAGGTGGGTGGGAGCGAAACATGGAACCCAGTGTCTCTACAAATAATGGCGCCCAGTCAGGAGTGCCATAAAGCCCGTCCGACATAAGCCGAATAATAGAGTTGGTGCCATGTAGCGCATACCACCTTCCTCCTTGTTCAACCCACAGTTTTAAGGCTTCTTGTGCTTGCAGGGACGGTACGACATTACAGGTGTAGGATATAATAAAATCGGCCTTAGCTAGCGCCTCCAGGTTTTCATAATCTTCAAACACCCGCACTCTAATGCGATCGTCTTCCGCTAGTAACTTAAGCAGTTCTAGACGCGCAAAATCGATGTCATGCCAAACGCCGCCAGTGATAAGCAGGCAATCTATTCGGCCTGCAGATTTATTGTAAGAACTCATACGCTTACCTTTCTAATTGAGTCAGGATGTTATTTATAGCTTTGGCTCTGGAAGCGAAGGGTCATCGGCCAAGTAGTAATTAACCCAGTTGTGAAAGTACTGGTTACCACGTTCGTTTTTTCCAAACGTTACTTGTTGATAGGCGTTTGACTCTAAACCTTTCTGGATTTTTAACCCAACTTGGTAATCTTCTTTATCTACAACGTCACGCAGCCACTCCATCATTTCTTCGTTGGCGGTTTCCTGCTCTTTGGTCTCTGGTTTATTTGGATGAATAAAGTTGAGATAAGTTTTGTTCTCTGCCGGGGTAGGGCCTGGAATTATCTGTGAAATTTGTGTGATCTCAGGCGCTACAAATATAGAAACATTGGGGAAAAGAGTACGGATAAAATCATAGCCGTAATTTTCATGTTTCCAGTATTCTTCTTCAGGTACGTCTTCCAAATCTTTAATGGATCTTTGCGGGAAGCCTAATAAGATATGTGGCCCGTACGAATCGAACTCCATAACATTGGAGAATGTTCTTTGATGAATTGTTTGGGGGTGAGCAGCGGCAAAGTGATAACCTTCCAGGTAGCCGTCGTAGGCAACTTTCCAGTTGGCGCCAAAAATTTCACGCTTACCGCAGTAATGCCATTGGTCGAACTTTAGTCGTTCAAGGTCAGCCATTGCTTCACCAAGAAATTTTTCGAAATCAACTTCACCGTCTGGTTGCAGCACGGTAAAAATCAATCCCCCTCGTTCGTATACTGGTAATTGTGTTAAGCCGTGGGTGCTTTTATCAAAGTCGCCAAATTTTTCCGGCTCCGCCACACTTTTCAATGTGCCGTCATTAGTGTACATCCAGCCATGGTAAGGGCAGGTGAAACGTGATTTATTGCCACTGAGTTCTGAGGTGATAGCCATGGCGCGGTGAGCGCACACATTAAGCATCACTTTTGCGCTACCATCTTTGAGTCGAGTAATAAGGAGTGGTTTATCGAGAAACTGTAGGGTTTTGAAATCGCCTGCGTTGGGTATTTCTTGCGTCAAAGCCACCATGACGGGCAGTTTTTTAAAAATCAACTGCATTTCTTTTTCCCAGATCTCAGAGTCAGTATAAGCTGAATAAGGGACTGTGAGTGTCGAGTCAGATTGATCAGTAGTCTTATTGTTGACATGATCAATCATTTTTTTAACTATAGTGTTGTAGTTCTCTGGAAACGCCATGGTGTTCTCCGCACTGTAAAATAAATGTATTAGGCCTCAGGTACTACCAGCGGGCCAGCAGCAGAAATGTCATATTTACGGACGTCCATATTGACTATATTTAACTTCTCTGTGAACGCTAGAAAATCCAGGATATGAGGAGAGGCTAAATGAGCAAAAAGATCGCTCTCACTGTCCCATTCTTCAGATATCCATATAATATTTGGATTGGTTATATCTATTGCCATGCCATAAAGTTGGCAGCCTTTTTCTGCGAGTGTTAATGGGATTATTTTTTTGGCGTAGGATGCATACTCGGTCACATCGGCTGGAGCTAATTCTACACGTGCTGATATACCAATCATTTGAATCTCCTGATTAGCTGTAATGTATGGTTGGTTTTTACCGTCAATACAATTGTTTTATTGAGTGCAAGCACCTTCTAATCCCTGATACATAAGTGAATATGCGCCGAGAAGAAATGTTCTTGCTTCCTCTTCGCGGCCAGGTTCAGTGATGAATTCAGCTGTATAATCCAGCCTGCAGCCATCATTATCAAGTCGGCTCAAGGTACCGGTTGCCTGATATTGGATAAGCCCTGCGGGCATGTTGTCGACTATTGATAATTTATAGGTATGGGTTTCCATATCTAAAAAATCCAGCCTTTCACTAACTGGCATATCAAAGCCACGGTTGTGCATGTGCCGAGTCATGCCGACGCCGGTACCATCCAGTTCTACGCTCTCTATGTGGACTGCGTTACCTTCGGGCCACCAGTTTTTGATACCACCAAAGTCTACTATTAGTGACCAGACGGACTCTAGTGGACAATTAAAGTCATAATGGGATTCGATTTTTTGCATGCTATCTACTCATGAATTTTAATTATATGCTTAAACTTTAAATGCTAGGTTAGGCAATATGTATTTAAAGTGAATAAGTATGTTTGTTGATATGCATTCAATATTGCTGTGACCCATTTTAACCTTAATCAAATCCAAAAAAAAGTCAATCATGATTGCTTTTATGGTATTTCACGATTTTGCTCGCTTGAGTGGGCTTTTGGCGAGGTTGGTCGACATTGGTCTGCCGGG
>Ga0172382_10013529_pt1 | contig 10500 bp, 5 predicted proteins | sample Leawel138RmetaG_FD_122245 | JGI IMG/M metagenome (GOLD analysis project Ga0172382, IMG submission 122245) | Leachate microbial communities from a municipal landfill in Southern Ontario, Canada - Leachate well 138R metaG | ecosystem: Engineered > Solid waste > Landfill > Unclassified | place...
CGGTGCGCGCCGTGAAATAGTCGGCAATGTCGGCCAGCCGTTCGTCTGCCGAGCCGAGTGCCGCGCTGTCGATCAACAGCAGGTCGTCACGGCCCAGATGGTCGAACAGCGTCTCCATCCGTTCCTCGAGCAGCGGCAGCCAGTGTTCCATGCCGGCCAGCCGCCGTCCGTCGCTGACCGCCTGGTAGAGCGGATCGGACGTGGCATTGGCGCCGAACAGTTCGCGATAGCGGGTGCGGAAGCGCTTGATGCTGTCCTCGTCCACCAGGGCTTCGCTGGCGGGCAGCAGCAGGTGTTCGGGCAGCGAGCCGTCGGACCGCTGGCTGCTGGGGTCAAAAGTGCGCAGCGTTTCCAGCTCGTCGCCGAAGAAGTCCAGGCGCAGCCCCTGATCGAGACCGGAAGGATAGATATCGAAGACCGATCCGCGCACCGCGTATTCGCCGGCATCAACGACAGTATCGGTGCGCGAATAGCCTTGCCGCTGGAGCAGCTGGATGAGGGTTTCCCGGTTGATTTCCATGCCCGGCTTGAGCAGCCGCACGGTCTCGCGAATGCGAAACGGCGTCAGCACCCGCTGCAGCAGGGCGTGGATCGTGGTAACGAGGAGTTGGGGCCCCTGGGGCTTGCCTTGCAGTCGGTTGAGCGTCGCCAGCCTTCGCGCGCTGATCGCGAGCGCCGGGCTCGCGCGGTCGTAGGGCAGGCAGTCCCACGCGGGGAACTCCATGCATTCGAGTTCCGGAGCAAAGAATTGTGCGGCATCGACAATGGCCCGCATGGCGGCATCGTCGGGCGCGACGAACACGGCGCGCGCACCCTTCACCCGCGCCGCGCGGGCAAGATCGGCGAGGACAAGCGGCTGGCTGCCCCGCGCCACGGAGGCGAGAGTGAGCGGGCCTTGGGCGGAGAGGATGCGGTTCAGGTCAGCCATGGCAGGATGGCATGTCCTTTACGCCCTCAGCGCGGGATTTCAACGTAATCGAGCTTGCGCATGCGATCCATCAGCGGTCCGCGAAAGCGTTCGGGCACGTCCAGCGTGCCCAGCGCCCATGCCATGATGTCCACGTCTTCTTCTTCGAGCAGGTCTTCGAACCAGAGCAGTTCGTCTTCGCCCCATTCGGCGTGGAAGCGGTCGAACAGGCAGCCGATCATGTAATCGGCCTCGCGCGTGCCACGATGCCATGCGCGAAAACGCAGGCGCTTGAGGCGGGCTTCGGGGCTGTTGCTGGCTTCGTCGCTCATGGGCGCCGCCGGTAAGGTACGGCGGCGCCCATGGCAAGACCTGTGCGGCGCAGTTACTTCTTGTCGCGCAACTGGGCGAGCACTTCGGCAGCAGGCTTGCCGACAAGATCCTTCGCCAGTTCCGCGATGAGGGCGTTTTCGGTCTGCTTGTGATAGTGGCGGCGGATCTCGCCCAATGTCTTGGGGGCGGCAATCACGGCCAGCTTTTCGAGCTTGTGACCCAGCACCTGATCGTTCAGCCAGTCGGCGACGGCAGCCGCATGGGCGTCTTCGTCAAGCTGGTTGCCGCTGGGGTTGCCGGAACTGGAATAGTGGTGCGCCCCCGAACCCTTGTTGTGGGCCTCAAGCGTGGGGGCAGGCACTGCGGCCAGTTCGGGTTCGGCTTCGTCCCCCGTATTGCGATAGAGTTCCAGATTCCTGCCATCGACAACCGCGACGATGGTACCGTGGGGTAGCAACATTCTGATCTCCTTGCCGGTTATCGTTTCCATGTTCCGACTGGAGCAGGAAAGCACCTTGTGCAATTTGCGTCCATGCGCTCGGTCAAATTTCGTCGAGGGTTTGACGAAATCGCCCGCCTTCCGTTTATAGGGACGCCATGCGCCCGGAACGCCTCAATCCCCTGTTTGCCGAAGCCGAAAGCCTGAAGGGCGTGGGCGTGCAATTGGCGCGGCCCATGGAAAAGCTCGGGCTGACACGGATAAAGGACCTGGCCTACCACTTGCCGGACCGCTTCGTGGAGCGGCGGGCAGTTGCCGATCTGGACGAAGCCAATGTTGGCGAGAACATCGTCGTGGCGCTGACCCCGGTCGATTATCGCAGTGCGGCGGGGCGCGGGCCGTTTCGCGTGCAGGCCACCGACGATGCGGGCAACCTCTGTTCGGTCACCTATTTCGGCCGCAATGCCGGCTGGGCGCGCAAGCAGTGGCCCCTGGGGGAAAAGCGCTGGCTTGCCGGGCGGCTCGATCAGTTCGGCCAGACGCTCCAGATCGTCCACCCCGATCACGTCACCGACGATGGCGCCACCCTGCTGGGCCAGATGATCGAACCGGTCTACCCGCTGTCCGAAGGCTTGACGCAAGGGCGGCTCGCGGGCCTTGTCGGGCAGGCGCTGGACCGGTTGCCGGACTTGCCGGAATGGATCGAGCCCGGCTTGCTGGCCAGGATGAAGTGGCCGGCCTGGCGTGAAGCGCTGACCATGGCGCACCGAAGCGAGCATGCTGTCGCCCGCGATCGTCTCGCCTATGATGAACTGCTGGCCAATTCGCTGGCCTTGATGCTGGTGCGAAATGCCAATCGCGCCCGCCGCGGAACGCCGTTGCGCGGTGACGGTTCGTTGCGCGGACGGCTGGCGCTGCCGTTCCCGCTGACGGGCGCACAGCGCCGCGCCATTGCCGAAGTGGAAGGCGATCTTGCTCAGGCTTCGCCGATGCTGCGCCTGCTGCAAGGCGACGTTGGTTCGGGAAAGACCGTGGTGGCGCTGGAATCGATGCTGATCGCGGTAGAGGCTGGCGCGCAGGCAGCATTGCTCGCGCCGACGGAAATCCTTGCACGCCAGCATCATGAAACGCTCAATCGCATGGTGGCGGGGCTGGGCATCACCATCGCCCTGCTGACTGGACGGGACAAGGGCCGCGCGCGTGAATCGATCCTGATGGGATTGCTCGATGGCACGATCCACATGGTGGTGGGCACGCACGCCATTTTTCAGGAATCGGTTGCCTATCATGACCTCGCGCTCGTCGTGATCGACGAACAGCATCGCTTCGGCGTCGGCCAGCGCTTGATGCTGACCCAGAAAGGCCGGCAAACACCGCATTGCCTGGCGATGACGGCAACCCCCATTCCCCGCACGCTGACACTGGCCCAATATGGCGAAATGGATGTCTCGCGGCTGGACGAGATGCCGCCCGGCCGCCAGCCTATTGATACGCGCGTGGTGGCCGTGGAGCGGTTCGATGATGTGGTCGGCGCGCTGGGGCGACATATCGAAACCGGCCAGCAGGCCTATTGGGTCTGTCCCATGGTGCGCGAGAGCGAAAAGGACGATCTGGCCGCAGCCGAAGCGCGCCATGCCGAACTTTCCGCGCTTTTCGGCGATACCGTCGTCCTGGTGCATGGCCAGTTGAAGGCCGAGGCCAAGGACGCGGCGATGGAACGCTTCGCCAGCGGCGCGGCGCGGTTGCTGGTGGCGACCACCGTGATCGAGGTGGGCGTTGACGTGCCCAATGCGACGCTCATGGTGATCGAGCAGGCGGAACGCTTCGGGCTGGCCCAGTTGCATCAGTTGCGCGGCCGGGTCGGGCGCGGGGCCGGCAAGTCCACCTGCCTGCTGTTGCGCGGCGCGGCCCTGTCGGAAACCTCGCGCGAGCGGCTGGCCCTGATGCGCGAGACGCAGGATGGCTTTCGTCTGGCGGAGGAAGACTTGCGCCTGCGCGGCGGCGGCGAATTGCTCGGCACGCGCCAGTCCGGCGATACGCCGTTCCGCATCGCCAGCCTGGAGCAGATCCAGAAGTTCCTGCCGCTTGCCCATGACGATGCGCGCCTGCTGATCGAGCGCGACGGCGGCCTGACTGGCGAGCGCGGGGAAGCGGCTAGGTTGCTGCTTTATCTGTTCGAACGGGACTGGGGCGTGCAGTTGCTGCGTGGCGGATAAACCCGACAGGTTGAATGTTTCCACCGGGTTACAGGTGGAATTAGCTGTATCCTGATGAAAACTTTTCGGTTAGCCTCCCTTCGAGTTCGATCGCGAAACGGGGGTGATCCGTGGACGCAAGCGAAAGCAGTTCGGGTGCGCGTACCGCCCTTTGGGCCAGTACAATTGCCTTCACGGCCTGTTTTGCCGTGTGGACCATTTTTTCGATCGTCGGGCTTGGCATCAAGGATCAGCTTGGCCTCAGTGAGACCCAGTATGGCTTGCTGATCGGCTTGCCGATTCTCTCGGGATCGTTGCTGCGGGTGGTGCTGGGCGTCTGGGCGGACCAGATCGGCGGGCGGCGCCTGCTGGCCGGCGTCATGCTGGCCGGCGCGATTGCCACCTTCCTGCTGACGTATGCGCAAGACTACCCGCAGTTCCTGCTGGCAGCGCTGGGCGTCGGCATTGCCGGCGGCTCGTTCTCGATCGGCGTGACATACGTATCGAAGTTCTTTCCACCCGAACAGCAGGGGCTGGCGCTGGGAATCTTCGGGGCCGGCAATGTCGGCGCGGCCGTAACCAAGCTGCTCGCGCCGCCGGTGATGGTGGCAATGGGCTGGCAGGCCGTTGCCGTGATATGGGCCGCCGCGCTCGCCATATTGGCGGTGCTGTTCCTGTTGCTGACGAAGGAGGATCCCGGCCAACTGCAGCGACGCAGTGGCCAGCGCGCCGCGATCCCCATGCGCGAACAACTTCAGGTGCTGCGCAATATTCAGGTGTGGCGGTTTTCGCTCTATTATTTCTTTGTGTTCGGCGCTTTCGTGGCGCTGGCGTTGTGGCTGCCGCGCTATCTGATCGGCGTTTATGACATGGGCGTGGAGCAAGCGGGCCTTGTTGCCGCGCTGTTTTCCGTCGCGGCCAGCCTGTTCCGGATTTACGGCGGGAAGTTGTCGGATCGCTATGGCGCCCGTTCGGTACTCTACATGACGTTCGGCATGTCGATCCTGTCGACCTTCATGCTGTCCTATCCGCCCACCACCTACATCATCGAAGGGGTGCGTGGACCCATCCGGTTCCATACCGAGCTGGGCCTCGTGCCGTTCATGCTGCTGATGGTTGTCCTCGGGTTCTTCATGAGCCTCGGCAAGGCGGCCGTGTTCAAGCATATCCCGGTCTATTATCCCAACCACGTCGGCGCCGTGGGCGGCGTGGTCGGGATGGTGGGCGGACTGGGTGGCTTCCTGCTGCCGCTGGCCTTCGGGGTTCTGCTCGATCTTACCGGCATCTGGACGAGCTGCTTTGCCTTGCTGTTCCTGATCGCTGGAATGGCGCTTGTCTGGATGCATTTCGCCATTCGCCAGATGGAGCGTGCGGCAGGTCGGGACGTTGCCACCAGCGCGCTTCCGGAATTGCCCGAAATGCGCGGATTTGGCGAGCCGGGCGCGCCGGCGCCGGGCCGCACGCGGGTCTTGACCGACTGGCGGCCGGAAGAGCCCGAATTCTGGAGCGATACCGGCAGGCCGATCGCCCGACGCAACCTGTGGATCTCGACGTATTGCCTGCTGCTGTCGTTCGCGGTGTGGATGGTGTGGAGCGTGGTGGTCGCCCGCCTGCCGGCGATCGGTTTCGCGTTCAGTACCGACCAGTTGTTCTGGCTGGCGGCGGTGCCGGGTATTTCGGGCGCGACCTTGCGGATATTCTATGCCTTCCTGGTGCCCGTGTTCGGTGGGCGGCTCTGGACGACATTGTCCACCGCTTCGCTTCTGATTCCGGCCTTCGGCATCGGCTATGCGGTGCAGAATCCGGAAACGCCCTATCTGATCTTCCTGACGCTGGCGCTGCTGTGCGGGCTGGGTGGGGGCAACTTCGCCTCTTCGGTTGCCAATATCAGCTTCTTCTTTCCCAAGTCCGAAAAAGGCAGTGCGCTGGCCATCAATTCCGGGCTGGGCAACCTGGGCGTCAGCCTGATGCAGTTCATCGTGCCGGTCGCCATCACGATGAGCCTGTTCGGCGCGCTGGGCGGCGAAGCGCAAGTCGCCAACGACGGTACACGGCTGTGGATGCAGAATGCCGGCTTCCTGTGGGTGCCGCTGATCATCGTCGGAGCTCTTGCGGCATGGTTCGGCATGGATGACATCGCCAGTGCTCGTTCCTCGTTCGCGGATCAGGCGACGATCTTCGGCAACGCCCACACCTGGCTGATGTGCTGGCTCTACACCGGCACCTTCGGCACCTTCATCGGCATGTCGGCAGGCTTTCCCTTGCTGGCCAAGCTGGTGTTTCCGGAGGTGAACGCGCTGCGCTATGCCTTCATCGGCCCGCTGATCGGGGCACTGTCGCGCGCGGCGAGTGGAAGGCTGGCCGACCGGGTGGGTGGGGCGCGGGTCTCGTTCTGGGTCTTCGTTGCCCAGGCGATCGCCATCTTCGGCATGATCTGGTTTCTTCAGGCGCGCAGCTTTCCGGGCTTCTTTGCCATGGTCGTCGCACTGTTCCTGGTCAGCGGGATCGGCAATGCCTCGACGTTCCAGATGGTGCCGGGAATCATGCGATTGAGTGCCGCCACACGCAACCCCGGCATGAACGAGGCCGAACTACGCACCCTGGCCGAACGCGAAAGCGCGGCTGTCGTCGGCTTCATCTCGGCCATCGCCGCGTATGGCGCGTTCTACATTCCCAAGGCTTACGGCACCTCCATCGAACTGACCGGTAGCGCTGTCGCGGCCTTGTGGGGATTCCTGTTTTTCTACGTCAGCTGTGCCGCTCTGGTGTGGCTGGTTTATAGCGGCCCGCGCGGCATTCTGCGCGGGTTGGAACGGGGCAAACCCGACCGGCTGGCAACGGCCTGATTGCGAAGAAGGATACGTCGATGAGCCACTTTCTTGATCGATTGACCTGGTTTCGGCGTTCCCAGGACAAGTTTTCGGACGGCCACGGCATCACCACGGACGAGAGCCGCGCCTGGGAGGATGCCTATCGCAAGCGCTGGGCGGCCGACAAGATCGTGCGATCGACCCACGGCGTGAACTGCACCGGATCGTGTTCCTGGAAGATCTACGTCAAGGGCGGGATCGTCACTTGGGAAACGCAGCAGACCGACTATCCCCGCACCCGCCCGGACCTGCCCAACCATGAACCGCGCGGTTGCCCGCGCGGGGCAAGCTACAGCTGGTATCTCTATTCCGGCACCAGAGTGAAATATCCGTTGGTTCGCGCCCGGCTGGTGCGGCACTGGCGCGAGGCGCGCAAAACGCTGGCGCCTGTCGCCGCCTGGAAGGCAATCGTCGAGGACGGGGACAAGCGTGCGGACTGGGTGGCCCGGCGCGGCAGGGGCGGTTTCGTCCGGGTCGGCTGGGATGAAGTGACAGAGATCATCGCCGCTGCCAACGCCTATACGATCCGGGAATATGGACCAGACCGGATCGCCGGCTTTTCGCCGATCCCGGCCATGTCGATGATCTCCTATGCGGCGGGCAGCCGTTACCTCTCGCTGATCGGTGGCACGTTGCTCAGCTTCTACGACTGGTATTGCGATCTTCCGCCTTCCAGCCCCCAGACCTGGGGCGAGCAGACCGACGTTCCTGAAAGTGCCGATTGGTATAACGCCGGCTTCCTGCTGGTCTGGGGATCGAACATCCCGATGACCCGCGCGCCCGACGCGCACTTCTATTCGGAAGTGCGTTATCGCGGCGCCAAGAGCGTGGTGATCGCGCCTGATTACAACGAAGCGGCGAAGTTCTCCGACATGTGGCTGCACCCCAAGCAGGGCACCGACGCCGCGCTCGCGCTGGCGTTGGGCCATGTCGTGCTGCGGGAGTTTCATCTCGACCGTCAGGTGGATTACTTCGACGATTACACCCGGCGCTATTCCGATTTTCCGTTCCTGGTGATGCTCGATCGGCAGGATGGTCGCCTGGTTCCCGGCCGGATGCTGCGGGCCGCCGACATGCCGGGCGGACTCGGCGAGGACAACAACCCCGACTGGAAGCCACTGGCAATCGACGAGGCCACCGGAGCCATCGTCGCGCCGCTGGGTGCCGCGGGTTTCCGCTGGGGCCAGCAGGGCAAGTGGAACCTTGAGGAGAAGGACGGGCAAGGGCAGGACGTTCGTTTGCGCAAGAGCCTGGCCGACAGCCATGACGGTATCGAGCCGGTGGCTTTTCCCTATTTCGGTTCTACCGCTCCGCATGATTTCGTCGCAACCACGCACGATGAAGTGCTGTTGCGCAACGTGCCGGTGCGCCGGGTTGCGCTGGCCGATGGCGGGGAAGCGCTGGTCACCACGGTGTTCGATCTGTTCTGTGCGAACTATGGCCTCGATCGCGGGTTCGGCGGGGCAAACGTCGCGACGAGCTATGACGACGACGTTCCCTTCACCCCGGCCTGGGCCGAGAAGGTGACGGGCGTGCCGCGCGCCGCGATCATCCAGGTCGCGCGTGAATTTGCTGCCAATGCCGAAGTCACCAAGGGCCGCTCGATGGTGATCCTGGGGGCGGGACTGAATCATTGGTACCACATGGACATGAGTTATCGCGGCATCATCGCCTTGCTGGTGATGTGCGGTTGCGTCGGCCAGTCGGGCGGCGGCTGGTCGCATTACGTGGGTCAGGAAAAGCTGCGTCCGCAGACCGGTTGGCTGCCGCTGGCTTTCGGTCTGGACTGGACCCGTCCGCCCCGGCAGATGAACGGGACCAGCTTTTTCTATGCCCATTCGGACCAGTGGCGCTACGAAAGTCTGAAGGTCTCCGAAATCCTGTCGCCCACCGCACCGGCCGGAGACTGGTCGGGAACGATGATCGACTACAATGCCAAGGCGGAGCGGATGGGCTGGCTGCCGTCCGCGCCGCAGCTTGAACTCAATCCGATCGAACTGGGCGGCCATATCCATCAGACTGGCGCGGATCCCGCTTCCATCATCACCGACGGCATGAAGAGCGGCGAGATCCGTCCCGCCAGCCTCGATCCCGATAACCCGCGCAACTGGCCGCGCAACATGTTCTTCTGGCGCTCGAACGTGCTGGGCGCGAGCGGCAAGGGGCACGAGTATTTCCTCAAGCATCTTGTCGGATCGTTGCATGGCGTTGTCGGCACCGATGACGACGAGGAACGGATCGAACGCCCGCAAGACGTGGTCTGGCGTGACGAAGCGCCGGTCGGCAAGCTCGACCTGATGGTGAACATCGATTTCCGCATGTCCACCACCAGCATCTATTCGGACATCGTGCTGCCCACTGCCACCTGGTACGAAAAGCATGACCTCAATACCTCGGACATGCACCCGTTTATCCATCCGCTGACAGCGGCGGTCGATCCGGCATGGGAAAGCCGCAGCGACTGGAACATCTTCCGGTCCATCGCCAAGGCCTTTTCCGACATTGCCCCGGAAGTGCTGGGGGTTGAACACGATGTGGTGCTGACCCCCATCCAGCACGATACGCCGGCCGAACTGGCGCAAGCCTATGCGCCGAAGGACTGGTTGAAGGGCGAATGCGAACCGATCCCCGGCAAGACGATGCCGACCGTGCAACTGGTGGAACGCGATTACCCGGCGACGTTCGCCCGCTTCACATCCATGGGACCGGCGCTCGAAAACCTTGGCAATGGCGCCAAGGGGATCATGTGGGATACCGGCCGTGAGGTGGAACTGCTGGGCGATCTCAACGGCCGGGTGACACAGGGGCCGACCGCCGGACGGCCGAAGATCGACAGCGACATCGACGCCTGCGAAACGATCCTGATGCTCGCGCCGGAAACCAATGGCGAAGTTGCGCTCAAGGCGTGGGCGTCGCTTGGCAAGGCGACCGGACGCGATCATCGCCATCTGGCGGAAGGCAAGGAAGAGGAAAAGATCCGCTTCCGCGACGTGGCGGCGCAACCGCGCAAGATCATCTCATCGCCGATCTGGTCGGGGCTGGAAAGCGAGAAGGTCTGCTACAACGCCGGTTACACCAATGTGCATGAACTGATCCCGTGGCGTACGCTGACCGGGCGCCAGTCGCTGTACCAGGATCATCACTGGATGCGGGCGTTCGGCGAAGGTTTCGTCACCTGGCGCCCTCCCATCGATACCAAGACGGTGCATGACGTGGTTGGCCGCTTGCCCAACGGCAACAAGGAAATCCTGCTCAACATCCTTACCCCGCACCAGAAATGGGGCATTCATTCGACGTATACCGAAAACCTCATCCTGCTCAGCCTCAACCGGGGCGGGCCGACGGTGTGGATCAGCGAGGATGATGCGGCCGCCGCCGGCATCGAGGACAACGACTGGATCGAGGTGTTCAACATCAACGGCGCGTTGACGGCGCGGGCCATCGTTTCACAACGGATCATGGCGGGCAGCGCGATGATGTATCACGCGCAGGAAAAGCTGGTGAACACGGTGGGGTCGGAGATCACCGGCCAGCGCGGTGGTATCCACAATTCGGTCACCCGGATCAATATGAAGCCAACCCACATGATCGGCGGCTATTCGCAGCTTGCCTATGGCTTCAATTACTATGGCACGGTCGGCGCCAACCGGGACGAGTTCGTGATCTTGCGCAAGATGAGCAAGGTGAACTGGTTCGATAAGGCAGCCGATGATCCCGTCAAGGAAACCGGACGTGAAGTGGAGCAATCGTCATGAA
>Ga0172382_10013532_pt1 | contig 10497 bp, 5 predicted proteins | sample Leawel138RmetaG_FD_122245 | JGI IMG/M metagenome (GOLD analysis project Ga0172382, IMG submission 122245) | Leachate microbial communities from a municipal landfill in Southern Ontario, Canada - Leachate well 138R metaG | ecosystem: Engineered > Solid waste > Landfill > Unclassified | place...
CTGTGTATTATTGGGCACCCGGTAAGTCGCAAGCCTCGGCCAGCCTGAGTAAGGATTCTGGGATATTTCCGACCAATAATCATCCGCGATGAATTTTGCCAATCCATTTTCCAATGAACCGCTCCGGATGAAGGGAGACATCGCATCGGCGTCAATAAAAAAGCTGGACCTGGCAGAACCGTGAAAGAAGAAACTGATATCCAAACCTTTGAAACCTGCGGATAATCCGAAACCGTAATTAATTTCCGGCGTTTTCGGGTAACCGACAGGAACCATGTCCAGGTTATTGATCACCTGGTCGTTATTCATGTCCTTGTATTTAATATCCCCGGGTCCGTATTCGCCAAAATCCTGACGGGCGGCATTGGCCACATCGGCATCATCAATGAAAAGTCTTTCCGCCACATAACCCCATCTTTGCGAGACAGACTGACCAATTTTCGATTTCAACGGCACGCCCAGCAAATTATAATCCGGTTCCTCATACGCTGAAAAAGTTGACCGGGCATAGGTAAAATTGACACGTCCAAGAAACCAGAAATCACCAAGAATCTGATTGTAATCCAAAGAAATATCGACTCCTTTTCCATTTGCCTCGCCAACATTTACCTGGGGAGTTGACCATAAACCCATTTCCGTGGGTATATCGGCCCGGGTTTGCAGAATATTTGTCCTGCGTTCCTTAAAAATATCTGCCAGGATATCGACCTTCCCGCCAAACAAACCCAATTCTATTCCGAGATTCGATTTATGAGAAATTTCCCAGCCAATCAATGAATTTGGGTAATTATTGATTTTCACACCAGCCCTGCTGTAGCCAAAATCATAACCGGTCGTATAACTGCTCCCTCCGGTAATATCAACGTCGGAGAGATAGAAGAAACGGGTCGATCCGATTTCATCATTGCCCACCAGACCGTACGTCGCCTTCAATTTCAATTTGGATATCACCTTGCTCAGTTCGGGAGTCCAAAAAGGTTCTTTGGATACGGCCCACCCCAAGCCCACTGACGGGAAGAACCCCCAACGGTGTCCTTTGTCAAACTTCTCGGTACCGTTATAACCAAAGTTGAATTCTGTCAGGTATTTCTCTTTGTAGGAATACGTAAAACGACCCGACACCCCCAGGTTACGTACGGGCAATGATTCGGATAACGTTTCCGCGTTTGCCGTCAGGGAATTACGGGCAATAAACACGAGCATGCCGCTTACCCCGTGCCGGCCAAACGTCCGGGTATAATCGGCCGATGCTTCTCCGTAAAATGAACTGTTGATCGTCTTGTACCCCGGACTATAGGCAAGATATTCGGTCCCCGATTCCGTATTCAGTTCTTCCAGGTAATATTGATCTTCCACCCTGTCGTAACGGTAAACCTTGTAATAATAAGGATTATAACTGCGGGTCAGGTCGAAGGAAGCATTCCTGATCGTATTTCCCAGCACCCTGGCCGACAAACCGTTTATCCACTGCGAAAAATCCTGCTCCAGTTCAAACTGCGCCAACATGACCGTTTTGCTTTCCTCGCGATACCCTTTGACCATTTCGGCATACGGGTTCATATAATTCACCCCTTCGTCGTTCCCAAAGAGCGGGTGCTTTTCATATTTAAAACCCTCATCCGGCTCAAAATAAGGAGGAAAGCGCACCGGGCTCACGTTAAGCGCATACCGATAAAGTTGGCTGCCTCCGGGAATGGGGCCGATATAATCGTCGAACGTGCCGTGCAGACGGATTTTTGCCCTTGTTGTCTTTGTCAGGTCAATGGAGATGTTCGACCGGACCAGGTATTTCTTCAAATCAATATTGTTGTTGAAATTGTTCCGTTTGTCAACTTTCATGATCCCGTTGTCCTGCGCGAAAGAACCGGAAATATAATACTGGGCCACTTTGCCTCCGCCGCTGATATTTAAGTGAGCCTTTTGATTCACTGTCACATCCTTAAATAATGCATCCATCCAGTCGGTTGCAGGATAAACCCACGGATTAGTCCCCCTGGCGGTGTTATCTATCTTTTCGTTTGAATACGGGTTGGCAGCCAACGGATCACGCGTTTTCGCCGCCTCGTTCGCCATCTTCATGTATGTGATGGGATCGGCTAATTTAATTTCTTTGGTGGGTGAAGAAAAAGAATTCTCAAACCGGACCGATACCTGTATCCGGCCTTCTTTTCCTTCCTTGGTCGTGATCAATATCACGCCATTTGCGCCACGCGCCCCGTAGACGGCTGTGGCAGTCGCATCTTTCAGGATAGAAAAACTCTCGATGTCATCGGGATGCAAACGCGACAAGTCATTGGTGGTCATTTCAACGTTGTCGATCAAAATCAGGGGGTCAACCTTGCCCGTTCCAAAGGAAGTGATGCCGCGAATAAAAAACTGCGCGTTGTCCTGTCCCGGCTCCCCGCTTGTTTGATAAGATATCAACCCCGACATCCTTCCGGCAAATGCCGTTGTCAGATTGCTTGACGGCACTCTTAGCTCATCTGCCTTAATTGTTTCAATCGACGAAATCACACTTTCTTTCTTTTGCTTTCCAAAAGCAACGACCGTGACATCTTCGAGTTCCTCTGTTTTTTCTTCCAGTTTTACCGAGATTTTACTTTGCGGACCAACTTCAATAATCTGGCTCTCCATTCCGATAAAAGAGAAGACCAGCTTATCGGTCGGTTCCACCTCAATCGAATAGTGCCCATCATCTCCCGTGATGACCCCGCGGGAGGTTCCTAAAACGATAATGGTCACACCCGGTAATGGCCGGCCTTCAGAATCGGTGACCTTGCCGCTCACTTTTTGATTTTGTTGCTGTTCATTTTCCATCTCGGATTCCTGTTCAGTCTTATGACGAATAATGACGGTCCGGTCCTCAATATTGTAGGTCATGCCAAGAGGAACGATAATTTTTTTCAGGATAAAACCGATGGGCACAGATTCTTCATGGACACTCACTTTCAATGCATCGTCAAAAAGATTGGCGCGATACAAAAAAGAGAATTCACTGTGTTCTTCAATGTAGTCCAACAGTTCTTCAATGCTGACTTTCTCCATTTTGACCGATAGTTTTACATTCTGCGAGTAAAGACTTGCAGATGCCTGAACAACCCCGGACAATATGAAAAAGACAATAAAAAATTTCATCACAAATAAATAATAACGCACCCTTCCAGGCAGGGTATAATTCAACACTTTTTTCATAAGTTTGCAATTAGATTAAACTAGCATGGTTTTTAACTGTGTGAAGGGGGAGTGTTGGAAGCGCTCCCCTTTTTTTAGTTTACATAGATCGTTTTTCCATAGGCATAAAAAGTGATTTCATTTGTTTTGGACAACTGACTCAGAATAGGTTGGATATTGTCATATCTTTTCAAATTTCCGTTAAACTGCAAGGTCTTTACCAGGGGATCCTCAAAAACAAAATCCACGTTATACCAGCGCCCCAACACCTTCATGATTTCCTCCAAGGGCAGTTCCCTGAAATAAAAACGTCCATCCTTCCAGGAGGTATATTGCCTCGTATCGACTTCCTGAAGTTTAAAACAACTTGTTCCCTTTGTATAAATGCTTTGATCTCCGGGCTTCAATTCGTTAACCGTCGGGCGCTCCCCTTTCGCCATAACCCGTACACGCCCCTGAACCAGACTGGTCGTGATGACCGGCTCATCCGGATATGATTTAAGATTAAAGGCCGTTCCGAAAACCTTAACGGTATGCTCTCCCGAAACAACGATAAACGGACGCAACGAATCGGCTTTCACTTCAAAATAGGCTTCGCCGATCAGTTCCACACACCGTTCATCCTGATCGAAAACGACGGGATACCGAAGGATTGTTTCAGAATTGACCCAAACTTTGGTCCCGTCCGACAAATCAAGGTAATACTCTCCCCCACGGGGAACGATGAGTCTGTTGAATTCCTTGGGGGAATGAAGGCGCCGGGCCGGCATCAACTCGTAGTTCAGTGAACTGCCCGAATTCTTTATCACCACATTACACTTCCGGATCAAGGTATCCTTCTTCGCGTCCAGTTCGAGCTTTTGACCATCACCAAAAACCAATGTTGCTTTTTTCACGCCCGGATCAAAAAAAATGTCCTCGGCCGGAACGCGTTGTTGCCTGTAACCGAACACCCAGTTCCAGGATAAATAGCCCAGCGTCATCACTAACAAAATACTTGCTGCAATCGCATTGAATTTCCGGAAACGCGTGCGCCTTTGTCCGGAAAGAAAAATAAACCTGTTCCAGGCCTTTTTTGAATCGACCTCATGATAAGAACCGCCCTTCCCCTGCTGAAAACGGTCCTTTCGTTTCTCATAATAGTCCCGGTGCCTGCGATCAGCATGAAGCCATAAATCCAGTTCCTTCCTTTCTTCAGGAGTTAACGAGTCGTGAAGACTTTTCCATATTAACCAATAATCAACTCTTCTCATCGTTCGCTTGTTACCCCCAGGACACATCCGAATTGAAAAAGGTTTATATGGCGCATGAAAAATTAGAAGAGCAACAAACAGCCAACCGTGTAGTCCAGTATTTTTCTGATCCTGTTCCGGGCGTTAAACAGTTGAACCTTCACGGTATTTTCACTGATTGACAACTTATTCGAAATTTCCCTGATCGATTGTTCTTCAAAATATTTCATACGGAAGATATCGGATGCCTGCTCAGGCAGTTCCCGGAAAGCTTTCTTTATTTCAACAATCATTTCACTGTCGGCACGCATGTCTTCGTCATAAAGCAGAAGAAGCGCTTCAAAATACATCATCTGGTATTTATCCCTGATTTTTAACGAACGCAAATAGTTTAGACATCTGTTTTTTACCGACTGATACAGGTATGACCGCAAAGACTTCTCAATTTTTATTCCTTTTGAATTCTCCCATAAATAAATAAAAACTGCCTGAACAATATCTTCAGAAGCATCTCTGTTCAACAAAAAGTGTTCGGCAAACTTAACCAGCACCTTGTAATACTGGTGGAAGACACTTTCAAAAACCGCCTGGTTTCCCCTTTGAATTTCTTCAATAAGCAATTTTTCTTCCACGATCATGTTCAAATATCTTTCTTCAAATTCTTTGGTTTTATATCGTCCTAAAAAAGAGTATGAAGAGCCACGCCTTTCACACAAGTTCATGAATTTTGCAAATAAGCGAGAACAGTGAAACTTGCTTGCCTGCTGTTGTGAGCAAAATCCGCGAAGTCATTACTTCAGCGAATACCACACGTAGCAAACTTTTAAAAATACGCTATCAGGCCCCGATAAAAAACGACTGCATTTCCCTTTTGTGACACTCTATTTGCATAAATGCGGGAAAGGTAAAAACTTCAGGCGTTTACAGTGAAGTTGTACCATATAGATAGCCTGACCAATTCAGAATTGAATGATCAGTTGAAAAAAAGGTTTCCCTTTCGGGCTTCCGGGATGATTGAAACCAAGTTCTATCCGATAAATCAATTTGTTCGATATGATTACAAACCATCAAATATGGATTTCTCATGTTCAGGTTCTTTGATGACCGATTTTACAAGGCATAATTTAAGATCCCACAGATTAAGGTGCACGCCCTGACTTTGAAAATTCCGGAGAACATATTCACCGAATTCTTTGCATGTCATATCCGTGCCTTTCACTGGCTGATCAGCAATCCATGACAAGTAAACAGTCTCAGGATACGATTGGCTTGCATAACAGTAAAGCTTCTTGGGTTGCCAGGGTTTTAACCCAAGCCGTGTCAATTCCGGCCAACAATCCACATCTCCTCCGGCTGTTTCAAATGCTTTCAATCCGGCGCGTCCGGAAACCTTATGCCCTGGCTTATCATAATCGCCATAAATACCTCCATGCGTAATGACAATGTCCGGGCGAAAAGCTCGTATTGCAGCCACCATGTGCATCGCGATGTTATCTTCACCTTCCCAAAGGCGTTGATTGAAATGATAGTAATTAGCGCCATTGTTCCCGGTTTCAAATTGCGAAAAATTGCTCGCTGCACCTGCCCCAATCATCCAGGCATTCCGATCATGCTCCAGATTATATGTTTCTTCGTATTCGCTGCTATGGGTATCGCTCATCACTCCGACATCAACAATTTGTTTTCCCTCATTTATGGCATAATATGAGATCAACGTATTTAAAAGGATAGGTGCATCGTCCCCATGAGCCATTAAAAGTAAAATATCTGCTTTGGTGTCAACCCCATGTTGTTTAATCCAACTTAGCCCCTGATCTGAAGACTTCATAATATTTTCTCTTTCACCTACAGCATAGAGCCTTCCTGAAGGCCCTGCATACAAAGCACGCAACCACCCTGACTGTCCTGTGTCCCGGTATACCCAGTTTCTTCCACCATCTTCAGTTACCATGATTCTGGTACCCAGTTCCCCTACGGCATAGCCATGTTGAGCCGTCACAAATTTAACACTGCGTAAATCCATTAATTCCCGGACACTGTTTTTATAAAATGTGGCGGAGGGGGACCAACTTTCACCACCGTCGTGAGAAACGACAATTGTCCCGTTTTGTCCAACAATACAACCCGTATTACCATTAAACGCAATGTCCCTGTAGATAGGACGGAATCCATAGAACTTTCTGTCGGCATCGGCTTTCACATGCTCCCACGTTTTACCGCCATCAATTGTTTTTATTACTGTCTCATTCTGCCCTACCGCGAAACCTGCATTTTTATCTATAAATGTCATCCCATACAGCCAGTTTAAAGTTCCCGTAGTATTCAATTCCTTCCATGTTTTTCCTCCATCGACTGTCTTTATCAGGAATCCTCTTTCCCCACAGGCATATCCAATATTCCCGTCGACAAAATCAAGCGCAAAAAGATGCCTGCCACGTTCGGCAAACTGGCATTCCCATGTTTCACCCCCATCTCTTGTATGGTAAATGTACCCGTAACCACCACGTTCATCATGGCGCATAGACTCGTTGGTATCTGCAATACGAATTCTGCCTCCTGCTATCCAGCCTTGATTCTTGTTAATAAATTTTACCCGATAGAAGTCTGCAATTGAATTTAGCGGTATTTTTTCCCAGCTTTCACCTCCGCCCCGTGTGCGAAGGATAGTTCCCATTGCCCCTACAGCCCAACCATTTTCCTCCACAAATTGGATGTCCATTAAAGGTAATTTTCCACCAACAGGATGGGGTACCTTATCATATAATTCAGTAGCTTCATAAACGCCAAGGGCATAGTCAATTTCTGTAAGTTTGGCGTTTGCTTCGATTAACTGGCTTAGTGATCCCCTGTTAATTGACCCGGATATCCCCTCAAATTCCCGGATTAATTGTGTGTTTGAATCCTTGTTCGAAAGAATTGATTTTAAATGCCCGCCTTTTCGTTTTAGGCTTGCCCTAAAAATGGGCAAGATATCTAATTTTACATTTTGCATTTTCCCAAAGCTTTCGGGAGCAAGAAAATTTCCCGCCGTATACTTCCATGCCTGTAATTCTGATTCCTTATTTTTGAGCAGCCTGTTCCGGAAAATATTCAATCCCCAGGTATCACTATAGGTAGCAGGAATGTCAAAAGATTTCAAATCCAGCATGACCTCTGCCCCCCAACCCGAAGAAGTATTGTAAAAGTCAACATCGACTTTGGGAGTCCAATCGTTAAGTGGCGCCCCAAATTCATCATATTGCATCCCTCTCACGCCTCCACTGTTATTGATGACCACCATGTAGTACCCCTGATGGATGCAGTCTGCATGGATATCTCCGGGTTGAAGGATAATCCAGAAGGATTCATTTTGAAACAAAGTCTGGTCGACGTATACACCGTTAACGCCAGCCATTTGTGATGCCATCCCGTCTCCGGCATCTGTTGACAAGCTGCCTTTTTTTTCGATTTTTGCCCCATCTGCCTGTAAATCGAAACAAAGCGTATTTCCTGACAAAGCGACTTTCGCTGTTGCCTTATCTGAAGTCAACAACTTACCCATTTTATCCGTGTGGTTAATGTTCAACGCATTTACCGGAGTCCAAATTTCGGAATCTTCTGAGCCGTCTATTTTGGGGATTGAACCTATAGATGAAACACGAACAGACTTTTCTTCCTGTTTATTTAAATCCGGTTTTACCTCCATCAAAAAATTATCTCTGGTCCAATAATAAGAAACCAGTCCTGCTTCCCTTACCTGTACATCCTGCTGCAAGGTTATTCCAAAATTTGGATTGCTGACTTCAGCTTTACCATCCTTAAAGGTACTATGGGCAAACTCCAGGTTCCATTTCATTCCAGGGTCGGAAGTGACATCCAGCCCTGAATAAGGAATGGCCATCTCAACGAGCCAATGTCCTGATCCTTTTTGCGTGGCCACTGTCACGTTCGAATTCCATGAAGAAAAAAAGTAACCGCCAAGGTATGGATCAAGGTAAGAATCCCATACAACCCCGTCTGGATTAACAGCAATCGAATAAGAGTAGTCTCTCCCATGAATGATGCTATCAGGCAACCAGGGTTTCAAATTAACCTGAACGTAGTCGTCTGCCACAATCACATTATCGGGCTCTTTCATGGTTGAGGTAATACCATCTGGTTGACGAATCGAGCAAAACAAATAAATACGATCATGCCCATTCAGGATTTTCACAGAGGTAGAATCCATTTCACCAGAAGAATAAAAAAACGGGCTTACTGTCAATGCCTGACTCCAACCAGGCTCAGTCATCTTCCCATCAATGTGTATATCTTTTTCGTAATAAGATATTTCTTCATGGTGTAACTGTTTCCCAACAGCAGAATTTACCGAAATCAACCTGTTCTTTCCTAGTTCTGCCACGGTTTCCCCATTAGCAATATGTCTTTGTGAATAAGCCATTTCACAAGTACAAAAAGTCAATACAATAATCCCTATGGGATAAACAATTTTTTTCATGTGTTTATCATTTCAATTAAACCAAGTATCATTTGCGTACTAAACTTTACCTCTAATAATCAGGACATCAAGGTATGAAATTAATGCTGATTTATCAGCGCCATAACCTATTTATTGACCGGTACTGAAATATCCCATTTGTAATTATTCCTGTCAACCTGCCATTGAAACCCATGATACGTAAATTGCGGCTCCCAAACCTCAAGACCCTCCCCCTTACAGGTATACCGGTCTGTCTGCACAACGCCTGTTGCATAGACTCCCGTGCTGGCCGGGTCAATCATCCCGTTCCCAAGAACCGTCTCAGCAAACCGGAGTTGAATGGTCGTTCCTTTTTTTGCCTGTAATTTCAACTTGACCCATCCTGCAAAGTTCCGGCCCATGTCATAAACGAATACTCCAGGTTCCGGATTCTTAATGCTGACGGGTTTTATGGTTTGTACCTTTTTAACCGGCTGTATTTTTTGCGATACCGGTCTTCCCCCGGGACCGTCAACTATTTCTGCCCTACTCCATCCCGTGTCACCATACCCCGGTGTATTCCAACCGGGTTTTTCCAACCGGGCATCATAAAACTCTCCCTGGTAGATGTTATTCATGGTCACCGGACCAGCCGAGCATTTCCACGACTCATCGGTGGTAAGCACAGCCTCTGTCCCATCAATGTACGACACACGAATTTGCGCAATCAGCCCGGGCTTTCCGTAAATCACATTCCTCCATCCGAAACGCTCAATTTTTGCCACATCCTGGTTGTACCATCCATTTCCCAGGATAACACCTACGGCGTTCTTTCCCTGCCTGAGATTTTGTGAAATGTCATAGACCACATAGAACACACGCTGCTCATAATCCGTCTGTGCCGGATCGAGCACATGATCGCCGATTTTCGAACCATTCATGCTCAATTTAAATTTTTAAAAATTATCTAATTTCAGTTGTCGTTTTTAATTTAAGATGTTAACGCACTAAGAAAACAATGATATTACATTTCCAGAGTTTAATAAATGTCAATAAAAGCAAATAGTATATCCTATTCAGCAATCATGGGCAAGGGGGGTATTAGTCCATTGAATACTACGCGGCAATACTTTGCTGTCAACCTCTTCAAACGAAGGGTTGCTGACTAACTGGACATACAATCCCCCCTGAAACTGATGATTAAATTCTTCGATCTGTTGTCCCCTGCAGATCGGGGCAAACAAAGCTCCCGACTTTGAAACGTCTATCGTACAGACTGAACCGGCAGTCTGTGCCTGAAGGATATTATTCCCGACGCAAAACAGGGGTATGATTACAGCCACCCAGGCGACTTTTAAAAAACGGGCATAGGCTTTGTATCTTTTCACATTATAGCTTTTTAGAGTAAATAATAGAACATTCATATTCATAAACTTTATTCAGATTAAACAATATACATCAAGTTTTTACACTGAAAATCAAGCAGATTGTGTTTCCTCAACACAAAAGCCTTTTATACTTTTAAAGATACTGTCCCACGCTTCGATAAAAAACGAGTGCATTTCCCTGTTATGACACTATATTTGCATGTCATTGGGATTACTCATTGTGGTTCTGTATAATAACATCTTATTCATACGTCCAAATCCCCTTAAG
>Ga0172382_10013533_pt1 | contig 10496 bp, 13 predicted proteins | sample Leawel138RmetaG_FD_122245 | JGI IMG/M metagenome (GOLD analysis project Ga0172382, IMG submission 122245) | Leachate microbial communities from a municipal landfill in Southern Ontario, Canada - Leachate well 138R metaG | ecosystem: Engineered > Solid waste > Landfill > Unclassified | place...
CGTCTGTGGTCACAGGTGATATTATAGATTTACGTAATGATGACGCGGGTCGGACTGGAGTTACAACGAAAGGTTTAAAATTTTTATTAAACGGAAATATTGTTAATATCCATCGGGCAAGTCGTGATATTTGGAGTGTTTATGAAAATGGAACATTTAACACTTTATGCTCAGCCGGTCGAGGAATTTTTTATAATTGCCATATAAAAAGATTACTTTTAGCTTGGGCCGCGGGTTATATTGTAGCTTATAATTCTGTGATTGATTTATATACTGGTTTATATACTGGAACACAAGGTTATTTTAATTTACATCATTATTATAATTGCCAGATAAACGCACCCTCTCTCGCATCAACATACAACACAGGCACAGTAATTCTTTATAATAACTGCGATTTCACTCAAGATTTCAGTATATCCTCAACACACACAACACCCCGCCCGATATGGTTTATAAATTGCCGTGGGCGCAATTTAAACATCAATTGCCCTCCAGATAATATATATCTGGTCAATAACCTATTCGAAAATATAAATATCGAAGCTGGCAACCTGATATATCGGCGCGACTTTGGCGAGCCGAAGGGTAACACATTCCCGATTACACAGCCGGAAACGTGGGTCAACCTTGACGATGTGATTAATAAGGTTAATGTAATATATGAAATGGGAACCGTAACAGCATCAGACGCCGAAAGCATCGCAAAATACGGCGAGTCTGCAAAAACCTATAGAAACTTATCAACCTTCTCAACACTCGCGGAAACAATCACAGAGGAAGACGCGCAGCGCGTGGCTGATAACATTTTATCAAGGCGAAAAGAGCCCATCGATTGCATGGCATACAACATAAAGGAGCGCACGCTTGAAGATGGCGCGAAGGCGTGGGAGCAAAAATATGCTTATTATTCAAAGGCGGAAATTATAGACGGGTTTTCAAATACGCATTTAATAGACGTTCCTCTTGCTCTTATTGTGCATAAATACCCTCAATATATCGCGTCAGTTTCATGGGGTCGTGGAAACATTCCTAAATTAAGTGAAGAAATCGCCTCACTTAATAATGAAATCGCGGACCGCGCAATTTCCGGCGGAATTACTGGCGAGCTCAGTAACAGACCGGTAGCATTGCAGGTTTACGGAGACCAGACGCTTAACGAATTCGACGAAAATACCTTTACAGGTTTTTACCTTGGAAAACGATTCGACTCGGCTGGCAATCCGCTTTATAATTGGGCAGGGCTCAATAACGGCGTGGAACAGGTGAAGATGGACACGGATGGAAAAATAAAGGCTGGAAAAGGTAGAGTTATATTGGATGAAAACGGAATAAGTATAATTCCAAGTGATGCTTATACACCTGATGGGTCTGTGAAGTGGATAAAATCAAATGAGAAAATAGTGTCGTATATATCGACTTATGTTTCACTCGTAAATACGGAATTAAAAATTAAATCTAGTTACTCTGGCAGTGCTGGCCAAAATGCAAGTGAGGCTTCTATTAGTTTAAATTCTGCAAATTATGGGTCAATGATTACGGCAGAATCTACAGAGGGCCTTAAAATCACAGGTAAAAGATTAGACGCGTCGGAGTGTGAAAGATTCAGATTTAGGGTTGGAACAACAGACCCGGAGTTTCCAAAAGAAGGCGACGCATATATTAAACGGTATCCAGACAATACATTCCAATTAAGAATTTATGACGGTTCTACTTGGAGATATGAAGACCTTTAATGAAAATATATTTATAAACACAAAGGAGGATTAATTGCCATGAACGAAAAAAATAATGATGAAAAAAAAGAAATTAACGGCGCGAAAAGGGAAAGCATAGCCAGCGCGATTTTGGCAAACACGGTTAAGACAATCATTCAAATTTACCTATTCTTGGAAGGAGGGGAAGGCAAGGAAGTAGACAAGACAACAAAAGCAGTTTTAATAGTCTTGAGTGCAATCCTGTTAATACTCGCATCACTAATATACCTCGGGCTGTGATTGCATGGCTAATAAGGGTATCGCGTTCGAGCGAACCGTAAAAAACGAATTGATAGCGCAGGGATTCAATGCCATCAGGTCCTCCGCTTCATCGTCGCCTGTGGACGTTTATGCGTGGGCGCCGAACGGCGAGGAGTATTGGATTCAATGCAAGTCTTCAATTCACGGAATGCGGCCGGCCGAATGGAATGCCTTTTTATCTTTTTGCCGTTTTTACGGAAAAACTCCGATTTTAGCAACAAGAATTAAAAACGGCAGAAGGCTCGAAACTGCTTATTTTTTAATTGAAGATTTTAAAAGCGGAAACGGCGAAAGGCAGCCGATGAAAAGAATAAAAATAATAAAAGAAAATGATTAAATAGTTATAATACATACTATAAACACAAGGCTCGGGGTTCCTTTTTCGGCATCCCTGATAGTTCACCTTGCCCCGAGCCTTTTTATTTTTTTTATTTTTATAAACACGCGCAAACGAACAACGAACACGCGAGACGCATGCGTTTTTACTCTTTAAAATACCAATTTCCATTTTAAGCATGTTTCCGTGCGTTTTACGGGCATTTTACCTTTAAGACATAATCTTACTCGCCTAATGCCTTATTTTTCCCCAGAATCGCACGGAATAGGGGCGTTTTCAAACTCAAACGCCTCCTCGTTTTCACAAGGCTTGAAAAATACGAAAAAGCGGGTTTGATTGTCGCTCTTTACTTTTGTGGTAGTGCCGAACATCGGAGGCACAGGCGCGAGGCTTAAAACTTCTTCAAACGGAGCGTTTACATCGCAGAATTTTAAAACAAGCGCCCCGTTTGGTTTTAAAACTCTCCACAGCTCGTTAAAAGCACTTCTTAAATCATCTTGCCATGTTTCTTTATCAAGGGCTCCGTATTTTTCTCTCATGATTCCGGACAGGTTATCCATCCCACCTTTTCTTATTATATGCGGCGGGTCAAATACAATTAGGTAAAAGGACTCATCTGGGAAAGGTAAATTTCTGTAATCTATTACGAATTCAGGATTTAGCTCGTTTCTCATATCGCAAAAAAGCACGTACGGGTTGTTTTTGTTTTCTTTATACCACATAGCCCTATGACCGCACGTCGCGTCCAATATTAGTTTTTTCATTTTTGCACATCCTTTTTAAAAACACATGCGAAAAGAAATATTTAACCATTATGGGACTCTTTTAGCATTTTTTTAAACATGTGAAAAAAGTACCTTTTAGAGGCTTTTTTCACTTATTTCACATTTTGATTTTTAGCCTATTTTTTTATTTTATAAAATGTAATTTTATAATAGCCAGACGTCCGGAAAATAAAATAAGAACCTGCTTATTTAATTTAAAATAGAGCTTTTTTCACTTATTTCTTTTTTCACATTTGTTTTTAGCAAAAATAGCCGTGAAAAAAGTGCAAAAAGTGAAAAAAGGGTCAATATGAAAAAGAGGGAACACAGCGAGGAGGAAAAAATAAAACTAAAAATAAGCTATAATAATAATATATTATATAATTAATAATATAATTATAAAAAAATAATAATCGGAATAAGCATATACTCTCTGCTATCTCGTATTGTGTTATTCTCTATATTATTTATTTTATTTTATATTATTATTATTATTTAATTTATTATTATTTTATTACTTTTTCTAACTAATACATTTTATAAGACATATTTCACTTTTTGCACTTATTTCACAGCCGTTTTTACTAAAAGCGAATGTGAAATAAGAAATAAGTGAAAAAAGGGTCAGAAAACACAAAAACTCACCCTCCTTTTTTTAAACTTTTAATTCTAATCATTGTAAAAAGCACCCTAATAAACGAAAAAATGGGAAAAAATGCAATATGTGAAAAAAGTGCAAAAAGGTAAAAAGAAACGATTAAAGAAGTTTAATTATGGTTTTAGGCCTCCCTCCTGTGGATATTTCTTCAACCGCAACCTCCCCGCTTTCCTGCAATGTTTCTAAATGGTCTCTAAGCTGACGCTTGGTCAAGCGCATTTTTCTTAAAAGCTGACTTTTGCTCATCGAATTATTAGGTTCATTTTTCAACGCTTCTAATATCTTTTGCTGAATGTTTTCTTTATTGTGATTTTTAATTTTTAGCATTAATTCGAATTGCACAGGAATAAAATACTCATCCATTAACCTTATAGCCTCGTTCATGCTCCAATTCGGAATTTCACACTTTCCCATACGCTCGCCGTTAACAATAACACTTTTTTTAAAATCAGCACCGCCGGCAGTTAACAGCATTGCCAATTTTAAAACAATCGGAACATATCTAGCCAGGATTGATAAAGCCAATTCTGGCTCTTGACCAAACCCGTCGTTTTCTAATTGCTTTTCTTTTTTCAGCATCCAATCGTTATATTTTTCCATCGCCTCGGCGCTGGGAACCATCTCAATTATTTTGAAAGAATTAATAAAATCAACCAGCGAGTTATATTCGTTTCTTAATGATATTTCGTTCCAGTTGAACTCAACATTTCCGAGCTCTATTCCCATAGTTTTTTTCGGATATTGTGGAAACACCGGTAAAAATCTAAAAAGGAATCCGCTCATAACATCGATTGAACTCGTTGAGTTAATGAAATTTTCCGGCGTGGTCGCCCATTCTAGCGTTAAATAAGGCTCATCGGCGCAGAATTCTGTTTTAATCCCCTGCTTTGAACGAAGAACACGCCTAAAAGGCGTCCCATCGTACAGCTGGCAAAGCATGTCGCGCAGCTCTGTCATATATGCCTTTTGATTCAGGCTAACCAAAATCTGACCCGCTTCATCTTTAAAATGATATCTCTTTTCATTATCAGAAAGAACCTCAAGCAACGACTCGGGAGTAAAAGAGCCAGGGAGCTCCATAAGATGGTTGCTCGATTGCGCAAAATTCAACCCGGGTTTAATCGCGGTTGATTTTCTTGAGAAAGAAGACTTTCCAAGCAACATTAACCATATATTGGAGCGAATGTCGCCTATATTTTTAGTTTTCACGGATAAAATCCGATTGGCTCCAGCCGAAAGCAAGGCGAGCGCGGTCGCATAATGATAGTCGATATATGCGTCATTAGCATTTTTCCAGTGTTCAACGTATTTTTTTATAAAATGATTATCAGGCGTGTTAATTTCGAATTTCATTTTTTTAATATCATTTCTTTTTACGGGGGCCTCCGGTGTGGATATCAAATTACTTATATCTGCCTCCATCCAAGGCGGAAAATCTTTAAAATCTGACTCGTTGAGTTGCTTTTCAATTTCGTTAAAACCTAATCGCTCCCACTTTTTCGGTTCTATGAGCGCAGATTGCGAAATTATATTATATGTGACAGACGCATCTCTAGTCCACCAGTTTACAATGCTAATTAATGCATAAAGCGCCTCGCTTCGTGATGGATAGCTTGAATAATCACCATTAAAAAGTGCATCGAATTTATCACCTTGAGCAGAATAGCTTATCATTTCTATAATCTCAGACTCCGATGGCATGCTCTTTTTAATAACGGAATCAACAGCGGTTATATTTTTCTTGGAAGAAAGCATAGCGTCTATTTTTTCTAAAATTTCCTTAGAAAATTCCCTTAATTTTCCATCATTCAAAACGTCTCCTGTGATTGTAAAAAATCGTCCGCCGTCGTAAATCTCTAACTCAGAATTTCCCATTTTTTTACGGCAGCGATTGCTAACTTTTTTTCCGAATCCGATTATGTGCACGCCTGTTTTTGAAGGTGAAAGCTCCATATAACTCCCGGTTGAATATGCGAGCTCCTTAAGCTCTTCATTAACCCAATCGCTGTTTTTAATAACGTTATCTAAATCAACTCCGAGCCAGTTTTTTTTATCATCAGCCCCTAAAACGAATCCGACACCATCAAAAGCACCGGTTTCATAGCTTTTTAAAGCATCTTCAAACGCTGACCAATCGTCCGGATTTGTTGAAGAAGCCTTTTTTTTCCAGGGTGTATATGGTATTTTCGTCCATTTTTCCCCTCTTTTTTCGAATTTCCAGAGAACCCATCGCCTGGAATTTTTCATTTCATCGGGAATATTGTTAAAATTAACACTGCTAGCATCCGGCTTATTCAAATTTTCCCCTCCAGATAGTCAGAAAGCTTTTTTATTGTTTCATATCTGACAAATTTATCTCTCTCAGGATTTTTAACAATACTATAAAGCGTATTCCCAGAAATTCCGCACTTTCTGGCAACATGTGACAGATTTCTGTCAGCAAGCGCCTCCCTGATTTCTTCAATGGTTAGCATGCTTAATAATATGCAGAGGTTATATTTAAAAATTCCCATTTATCCTTAAGAAAAATACCAACAACAATTATTAAATACTAAAAAGGTAATTACAATACAGAAATAAAAAAGGTGAAAAAATGAACCTACAAGATGTAACAAGAGGTGAATTGAAACCGGCACGTATTATAATATACGGTCCGCCCGGAATCGGAAAAACAACGATGGCATCGGAAGCACCCAATCCGATTTTTATAAGAACGGAAGACGGGCTAGGAACGCTGGACGTCCCAACTTTCCCGCTGATGACCAGCTTTTCGGATGTAATAGATGCATTATATGCGCTCGGACGCGAAGAGCACAGTTTCCAAACTGTGGTCATCGACTCGCTGGACTGGCTGGAGCCTTTAATCTGGGAGGAAGTCTGTCGCCGCACAAATGTTAAAAGTATTGAAGACCTCGGGTATGGGCGTGGATATGTTGAGGCACTCAGCGAATGGAGTAAGGTTTTCGAATGCCTCACGGCGCTCCGTGATTATAAAGGCATGACTATACTGATGCTCGCTCATTCAGACGTGCAGCGAATTGAGGACCCGCTCCACCCTCCCTATGACTGCCACACTCTCAAACTGCATAAGAAGGCATCGGCACGCGTGAGGGAATTTGCGGACGTTATCGGATTCGCGACGCAGAAAACAATAACGAAAAGCGAAGACCTGGGATTCGGTCAGAAGAGGGTAAGAGCAATTTCGCTAAATGAGCGTGTACTTTACACGACGGGAAGCGCCGCATTTATGGCAAAAAACCGTTATGGAATTCCGGAGGTAATTCCGTTATCGTTTGAGGAATTGGAAAAATATCTCCCGAAAATTGAAAAACCCGTTTTGAAAGAAGAAGGAAAAAAAGAAGAAAAGGAAATAAAGGAGGCTGAGTAAAAATGGCAAGACTTGAATACTTTAATGCAGAAGACTACGAGCCGTTGGGAGATTTTGACCTTATCGAGCCCGGTGAATATAGCGCAATAATCACAGAGAGCGAGTGGCGGGAAACACGCTCAGGCGACGGTAGATATCTAGCCCTCACCTTCGAAATTGTGGACGAAGAAGGCAACAAATACAACGGACGCAAGGTCTGGGAAAACCTTAACCTTGAAAATCCGAATCGGGACGCTGTAAATATCGCGTCCAGAAGGCTCTCGGCAATTTGCAGGGCCGTCGGCGTGCTTACTCCACGCGACACAACCGAGCTCCACAATCGTCTGATGGTTATTAAGGTTGGAATCAAAAAAAGCACGGATAATTATCCTGACAAAAATTATATAATTTCCTTCAAACCGTATAAAGAAGAGCAAACTGCAAAACCACAGGCGGGTATACGAATAACAAAAAAGCCGTGGGAGTAAACCTTTTAAATTTTATTTTTTTTTGAGGTGAAAACATGACGAAGACAGAAATAGCAGAAAGAATTACGGAGGAAATTTACTCACTTCACTCACGCAAAAACACTTATTGGTATCGTTCACACCTCGGCGCGTCAAAAATTGGTCATCCATGCAACCGTTTTCTGTGGCTGGACTTCAGATGGGCGCTCCCGCCGAAAATCGAAGGACGAATTTACAGGCTGTTTAATTCAGGCCAGCGTGAAGAAGAGCGAATAATAGAAGAATTGGAAGAATTGGGATATGAAGTTATAAGCGCAGATGAAGAAGGACGTCAACTTAGATTTTCTGAATTTGGGCACTTTGGCGGAAGCGTTGACGGAATTATTAGGGGAATAAACGGCTCACCTGATGAATGGCATATTTTAGAAATTAAAACGATGAATAAAAAGAATTTTGCAGAGCTTGAAAAACATGGAGTTGAGAAAGCGCAACCCAAGCACTGGGCGCAGCTACAAACATACCTCCGTGGATTCAATCTTAACAAGGCTTTTTATGTGGCTGTTTGTAAAGATGACGATAAAATTCATATTGAAGAAATTACACACGAGCCGGAAGCTTCGAGGTACTTCTTCGACCGTGCAGAAAAAATTATTTTCGGTTCTTGCCCTCCTGTGGAAAAAAGCGACTCCTGTAAATACTGCGATTATTCCTCATTATGCTTTAATAAAAGCGAACCGATGAAAAATTGCAGAATGTGCAAATTTTCTCAACCGGAACCAGACGGGTCCTGGCTGTGTTTATGCATAAACGATAAAATCAACAGTGAGTTAATGGTTTTCGGATGCGAAAAATGGGAAGATGGCAGAATTTCGGAGGAGGTTGTTTAAATGGAAGAATGCGAAAGTTGTAAATTGGGAGGAAACGAAAATTATACGAAAGAACGGAAAGAAAACTACACTCTTAAAAAAATTTATAATGTAAAAAGAAATATAGAGATGATTTTACCTTTATCAAACACGGATAAGCTCTTGGAAGAGCTGTCCGATTACTCGAAGGGCAACAATTACACATTTTTTAAATGCGAAAGAAGAGAAATAGGATATTTATCTCCCGAAGAAGAATATATTTTATCGAAAATGAACAAAGCGAATAACGAAAATGATATATGCGTTGATGTAATCGAAAATCTGGAAAAGGCGGCAGAAGACTTTAAAAGAATGAAGAAAAGTTTAAAAAACGTCGAATTGATTTTTAGAATGATTTTATACTTGGAAGAATATGAAACAGAGGAGGGAGTATAATGGTAATGTTTACGTTTACGATGAAAGGAGTGATTGAAAAAATAGAAAGAGGAACGAAAACAACAACCATAAGGTTAAAAAACGAAAGGAGGGAAGTATCTGTTTTGAAAAATAAAAGATATGACCTTTACTGGCGGGCTCGGACGAAAGAATGCTTTCTCATCGGAAGGTACCCGTTTGTGAGCATGAAAAGTTTTAATTTTCCGGCAGCCGAAAAAATGCCGGAAGAAGAAAGAGAGGAAATTGCTCGTAAAGATGGCTTCGATTCATGGGACGAATTTTATAATTGGTTTTTGGAAAAATACGGAGAAGAAGTTCTAAAAGAAAAAGAATTCACAATTCACGAATGGGACCCGAAAGGGAGGTTTTAAAATGAAGGAGTTCAGATATACGCCGCCGGATTCATTCGACGCTTTAACGATGTTTTTAAGTAAAAAATATATTTTGAGCATTGCCGAGGCCGAGTGCTTTATTTTAAAATCAATGGGATATATAACAAGCGAAATTTCAAAAATTAGAAATGTAGGTTTACAAGGAACATATAGACAAGTTTGTGACGCTGATTACAAAATGAGAACACACGATTTAAAAAAATGCGAAGAATGTAAAAATTATAATAATTGCGAATCTGTAAACGGCTCACCTTTTCAAGCGGAAAATTGTATTTTTTACGATTGTATTTTTTATAAGGAGGTAAAAAATGAATAAATTTATTTTTTCACCGAAAGAAGAATTTTATGCGATGAATATAACACTAATGGAAAAATATAACATGACCGAGCTCGAGGCTGGTTGTTTTCTTATTGTGAACATGAAAGAGTGGATTTTTGAGCTTAACGAATTGCTAATAGATTTATTCACGGAAAAGGAACTAAAAAATGAATTAATGGAATCTGCTCGCGAAAAATTGAAAAAGAAGAAATTAAAAACCTGTGACAGTTGCTCTTTTAATTCCGAATGCGGAAACAGCGAAGAGGTGAAAGAAAAAGCGGAGTTTTGTGTACACTATAAAAAAAAGTGATAAAATGAAAAAGGAAATTAAATTAAGGGATAGTGAGAAAAAAATCTTAAGCTATTTAACATTCGACCGACCGGACGGACTGATAGGAGACTATTACGCAACCATTCCTGGAATCGCAGAGCGCGCCGGATGTTCTGAGGCTTATGTAAGTTACATTTTACGAATTTTAATAAGTAAAAGAATAGTTGATTATAAAATAGCTTATCCGTATAAAAACGGAAAAACAGCCTCGAAGACTAAGAAGAATTGCTATTATAGAATCAGGTAAGTTATTTCTAATACAAAACATATAGAAAGCATTATATACCTAAAATACATTATAGTAATTAGAGGTGAAAAAAATGGGAACCGAATTTATAGAATGGATGCGAGAAGTAGATTATAAGAAATGGTTGAAGGAAAAAACAACAGAGCTAAAAAACGCAATGGACAATGACGAGCTCGAAGAGGCTGTTTTGCTGGATGATGAAATTAGAACATCAATAAAAGCACGGCGTGCTCGAAAGGTTCAGTGCCTGACTAAAGCGATATCAGCGCTGAACGGATACAGCAACCGCGAGCCA
>Ga0172382_10013535_pt1 | contig 10495 bp, 19 predicted proteins | sample Leawel138RmetaG_FD_122245 | JGI IMG/M metagenome (GOLD analysis project Ga0172382, IMG submission 122245) | Leachate microbial communities from a municipal landfill in Southern Ontario, Canada - Leachate well 138R metaG | ecosystem: Engineered > Solid waste > Landfill > Unclassified | place...
CCTTATTTTTTGTTCAACACTGCACCATAATTGCACATGTTTGACCACCGTAAGTAGTGGGATAGTTTACCCAAAATACCACCTGCTAGTAGTCTAGATATTGTGAAAATATACTAAAAGACCTGTAAAGAGAGCACAAACTGTATTGATTCTTATGTGCATCATATGTCCAATAAGGGCACCCATCACAATATAGCACATTATTGTGCATGCTATATCTAACATATGTACGTGTGTAGGGACAGCTAGTGTTATATGTATCCTCTATATACTGCTTTATTGTGTTCATACAATCACCTCAAAGGACATAACCTATAATAACGCCTAGAAACGTTGGTAGAAAAACACTCACGCACACTAAGCATTAGGCCCCACCTCAAACTCACGAAATATAGCAATATTTGGCCCAGTAGAGCATGTGGATCTACGAAAAAATCTATCACTACTCATAAACCGCCTAGTGTTAATAAAGTAAGGACAACATGAACATTGGCTATATGTAAAATAATCACCACAGGCACGGTATCTATGTGAAACTGACTCTTTAATTGGCTGTAACATGTAAACACCTACTCTCTAAGAGGTACAAACTCATCCAATCCATCAATCCCACCATCCATTACGCAATAATTTGCTTCGCCTGTGTTATAAAAGTATGGACAATGTGTACATGGGTATAGTTCTGAAGCAAAATCACATAAAAGATACCCAGAAATCATAGCTGTCTTTAAAGAAAATTTGTTCATACTTCCACCTGTGGTGTAGTATAACTTGAGTCCAACAAAATACGACAAGAAAAAACACAATAAGTTGGATAACTATAACTACTATTAAAAGGCCTACTAGTTAAATTTGTGCAATATGGGCATGAGACACACTGTAGGTAAGACCTATACAACGAACATATACGTACTCTATTTTCAGTAAAATAACGTAGTCTATTCATGTAATTGCCTCAATTCAGTGTAGAAACCATCAGTTGCATCAACATAATTCACAAGATCATAATTACTACCTGCTCTTAACACAGTACTAAATGGACATGCGCTAGACTGATATATTAACCCAGATATAGCCTCCAGAGGTACATGATAATGACATTGACTACAGTAAACAACTTCGGAAGATAAAACACATGGCCTAATTCCATGAATAAGTAGAGTAGTAAGATCCATCAACTACACCCCCTAGATACTTCTTCATCATAAAAAAACTTACCAAGTGAACTATAGTATGACCATAGAAGTTATAGCTATTTTACTCATAGGTAATTACCAAAGTGAACACTACTATAGATACTACTTAAAGACCTGTACCAGCTGTAAGTGTTTATACTCAATCCAAAAATACAAATCCTTCGTGTACAACCTCCACGCATGCGGACCTTTACAATATACGGACAGTATACACACTCATCAAAAAACCTATACCCATCACTTATACAACAATGATCCTTACTAGTCTGCTTTATAGATTTACTAATCATAAAATCACCCTGTACCTTCTACCAATAGTGTAATACTCCCCAAATATTAAGTTACCATCCCCACCCCGATACCCAAATGAACATATATGGAAAGTCATACCCATCCCTTTTGATACAACTGAGTATGGGCAGGAAAAACACTTGCCAGAACCACTCATAAAGTCTATAGAGTAAGAACTTGCACAATGAGAAACTCTACTAATATCCTTTATAGATTTATCTGTAAACATACAAGGACACACCTCCACTTTAAGGGTACCCATATATTATACCAAGAAACAAAGAGAGGCACAACCTAGTTATGGCTGTGCCTCTCATGTGTGCTTATCTAAATATTTTTACAACTTTTACTCCAGTTACGTTTATTAGTGGACAGATTATCCTGTAAAATTCTCTGTTCTCAGCACCATCCTTCATGTGGCTTGGAGGTAGAATAACAAGAGTGTTTTCATCATAGGTAAAGTCCTGTGCTAGATAAACCTTTTGCGCCCCAGCTATAACATCAACGGTTATCTCATAAACAAACTCTTTATCAGCAGACTTACACTTTTTTACAGGAGGCTTATCATAAGTAACCTTCTTTTTTGGAGACTCACCAGTTGTTACAACACTCTCTTCCCCCTCCTGCTCAAGAATCTTCTCAACGTCCTTAACAAGAAGAGAATCATTACCAAAAATAGTCTTATAAAACTTGATAAATTCAGCAGCTTCTTCTTTCTTCACCATTCTTCCTCCTCATACGCATAAAATTTAAGTTCCCTATCTTTGTAAACCCCAGTCCCTTTACACAAAGGGCAACGTGACTCCCTCTTTTTATACGCCATAAAAGATGTAACTACACCTTCACCAAAACACATAGGACAAGAATCGTCCATAATACACCTCAGTATATTAAAATATGGCATCGGGAAGTCGCCCTTGCACACGGCCTGTGCATCATAGGAGTAGATGCCATCACCCTACCTCTTAACGAGGATAGTAGATCCCTACCTATTCATAATCTGCTTAATACTCATACCCGCCTAGGCAGGAAAGAAACGGGCAAGAGGGCCATTATTAAGCAGCTAGATTGTTAAAAATGAAAAATCACCTTCTAAGTTTACCCTCCTCTTTTTTATATACCTGTCAACGAAAAACTGAACCCTCCAGTTTATATCTGCTTCCACAAATGCTAGCTCCTCTTCAGAGAGAAGGTCAATTCCAAGATCAGTATTATCATTATACTTATATCCCTGATCATAGTAGTTAGACATACAATACTTATGAACTAGTAGTGCTGCCTCTTGCTTGGTTGTTGGAAACACGTTTTCTTTATATGCTAAGTCCAAAGCAGCACTTACAGCAGAGTAGTTAACAAACCTAAGAATATCAGGCAAAATGCATGTTTGGAACACAAAGTCTGTTGTCATATGTACTCCTCCGGGGGAACATAATCAGAGCAGAGTCTATCCCCCATAGTAGGCACATACTCTTTAGAACTGTAATCATAAGCCATATTCTTCTTTCCCCAATAATCTGAAGGATAGTTATCTTCCCAATAAGAATAAGGCATAATATACCTCCTATTAGTCTTCTTCTCCAGTTTCCAAAATAGAGATTATGTTATGTAGCTTGTCAACTAACTTAGACCCATTCTGTATATCAATTTCATACAATTCATGACACAAAGATCGAAGTTCGTCTACAACGTCACCATATAATTCACGTAAAAGTGATCTTCTTAGAACAACAGGAATTTCATTAAATTTATCAGAGTAGATTCTTTGTGAATCATGTTTACTTATCATTGAACTTACTGAAATCTTAGCCTCAGCGGTAAACATTGAATATGTATCTGGTAAAAAATCACCTTCTACCTTGTCAAAAGTAAAAGTAAAATACTTTAAAGAGTCTACAGGACGCCTATCACCTAGCGTTAGTTTCCAGTTTAATTCTTCAATAATCTTCGGAATCTTCATTACTACCTCCTATTCATAGGACTCACCTATTCTGACAAGAGATGCCAGCCTGTCCATAAAGATAACATATGAAACCCACTAATAAATCTAGGATCTAAAATTGGCAGGGGTGGAAGGAATTAAACCTTCTCATGTCGGGTTCAAAGCCCGATGCCTTCTCACTTGGCTACACCCCTAGCATTCAAAGTAATGGCGATGGGTGAAAGAACTGTTGATTTGCCAGGCGGGCTCAACAGTAAAAGCCTTTGCAGGATCTTCTACCACTGGTAGAGATCAAAATAAAATTCAGAGGGTAATAGCGTCAAACTATTGTCCTTTCAGACACCCTAGTTTTCAAGACTAGTTGAGGAGCCAACCTCGGTACCCGCTAAATGGTGGAGGTAAGGAGAGTTGAACTCCTATCTCATGCTTGCAAAGCATGTGTTCTCCCATTGAACTATACCCCCACCTGTACAGTGGCTCTCGGAGTAGGGATTGAACCTACGACAAAGTGGTTAACAGCCACCTGCTCTGCCTCTGAGCTATCCGAGACTGCTAACACATAGGAAGAAACTTAGATCTCATAAGTTTAGAGCACTCACCATTAATGTACTTTCGCAGTGCCTTTTCAGTAGGCTTGTCATAAAACACTATTTCAGCTTCTTTACAAAAATCATCAAATACGTCACAGTTAAACTCTTTTAAAACTTCACCAAAATCAGACTTAGACACTTCTCCAAAATGAGAAATAATATTCATAAGTCTATTTTCTGTTACGTACTGACTAGCACTAGCAAACAATTCTTTAAGCTCTTCAGAAATACAACTTGAACCAGTTACTTCTTTTTTATGATTTTTTTCAGAAAACTTATCAGATTTCTTTTTAAGTATAACACGATCACCATTACAAAGAGTGTACTCTCTAACAGGCTTCATTACAATACCTTCCGCAAAATTACCTTCGATGATAGGGAGATTGTAAATAGATGGAATGATAGTTTTAAACTGCACATTGTATCCCAAACATTCATCAAGAGTACCAATAAACATATGATAAATGTATGGAAGTGTAAACCTATTACAGATGTCTAGAAACTCATTAAACCCAAGATACACGTTCTTTAGAACTCCGTTGTAGTCCACAACTATTGCAATATCAAACAGCCTAAAATCATTATGTGGGCAGTAATATACCCTACCCTGTATCTTTTTTGCCCCAGCAACCTTGCTAACATCTTTGTGAGGATACACACCACCAAAACTTTCACCAAAAAAAGATACAGATACAATTTGTGATTCATAGTCAACATTTAAGGATGAGTGCATATTAAGAATATAAGAGTAAGCAGCCTTTAGTTCATACTCATACCGCTCTGCAAAATTAAGTACACCACCAAAAGAAGCACCCTCTGGAAGAAGTGTAGACCGCTTACCTATACGAAGCCCTTCCCTTGAAGCAGAAATACATGCATTTTCCCCATCAATCTTCTCTGTTACAACCCATAACTCATTAGAAGGTACTACAGAGCGTATAGCATTAACAACTTTAGTTTGGTAACTGTTTTCAATACTTGAAAACTTCTTCCATATACTCAATACACACACCTCATTTATATACTAAAGTTATCGTAGTTTTCAAAATTGGTCGGGATGAAAGGATTTGAACCTTTGACCCTCTGCTCCCAAAGCAGATGCGCTAACCAGACTGTGCTACATCCCGAAAATTGGTGCGAGAAGGGAGAGTTGAACTCCCACACCTGTTAAGGTAACAGATCCTAAGTCTGTCGCGGCTTCCAATTACGCCATTCTCGCATTTAAAATTGGTGCGGGTAACCGGACTCGAACCGGTACGCTTTATCAAGCAGCGGATTTTAAGTCCGAAATGTCTACCTGTTCCATCATACCCGCAAAAAATTGGAGCCGACACTCAGATTTGAACTGAGGATAGACAGATTTGCAATCTGCCGCCTTCCCACTTGGCTATGTCGGCTTGTTTTCAAATGGAGCCGAGGCAGGGACTCCAACCCTGAACCCGTTGCTTACAAAACAACCGCTCTAGCAATTGAGCTACCTCGGCTTGTATATAAACTGTATAACTTGGAGCCGAGGCAGGGACTCCAACCCTGAACCAGTTGCTTACGACGCAACCGCTCTAGCAATTGAGCTACCTCGGCACATGGCGAGCCTAGAAAGACTCGAACTTTCAACCTACAGATTAGAAGTCTGTTGCTCTGTCCACTTGAGCTATAGGCTCACACATCTAACTGGTAGTCCCAACGGGATTTGAACCCGTGTTATAGCCTTGAAAGGGCTATGTCCTTGGCCACTAGACGATGGGACTAGCTTTTGGTGACTCCGGAGAGGCTTGAACCCTTGACCTATGGATTAAAAGTCCAACGCTCTACCAGCTGAGCTACGGAGTCTTATCTGTCTGGTGGAGACGGGGGAAATCGAATCCCCGTCCGAAAAGAATAGAACTACAGTATTACACAGGCTTGTGGGTTACATTTGAACCTGTAATAGCCCCCGCTACGCAGTGGCTTTCTAAAGGAGTACGCTAACTAAGCAGCTAGTGCAAAAGTATTGGCGTTTTAAAGTTGTGAATGGTTAGGCCATTCAATCCGCCTGCAACTGTAGCCCCTTTCTTTCCGTCGAAACCGTTCGTCCCCATTTTATAAAACTATTATACCATGAATTTAAAAGATGTACAATAAAGCTACAGCACAATTGATTCGTGTATCCTATTGTATTCTGTTAAAAAATTTACTGCGTTTTCAATAGGAACATCACTCTCAGGGGCATTAGTAACACAGCCCTCAATATTTTTAGTAAGAAATCTGTACACACAAACACGAGCCCAAACAGCCATCTTTGAAAGGCAAGGGATTCCATCATACTGTGTATACCCAGATACTTCCTCCACCCTACTAATAAACTCTGGAATCAAATCTTCATCAAGAGACATTGTAAGACTAGTTTGCTGTGTGCAGTCTGTCCTAAGAAGCTTAGGTGTAACTGCGAGTGGGAGATTGTCTACAATAGTCTGCGCAGAAGTGTCTGAAAAAAATTCTTTAAAAATATCAGAATTAGTCAGCCTACCTTCATCCCTAAACTTTCTGAAAAGTACACCAGCATTGTAATCAAGGGATACTACGAAAGACCTTTTACCCACCAGATACACCCCCTAACTAACTACAGACCATGTAGAATTGCATACATGCTCAGGCATAACTACCACAGAGTTCCAATCAACAACCATATACATTACCTTGTGTACATCATCAAAATCACACCCATACGCAACAATCTCAAGATCCGAGCAAAGAAAATCAATGATGGCTTCAGCATCTAGATAGCTAAGACCCCTGTCCTTATCCTTTGCAAGAAAAGAAAGAACCACTGGCTCAGAAGCTCCGCTAGAAATGGCCTCATCTTTCATTGCTTGAAAATCATCTTCATCAAAATCATTGTCAAGGTAAGAAGGAAGAGCAACTATTTCAGCTTTTTGTTCATTCTTATTAGTATACCCTTTACCATAACTGACATACGGAGAAGTGTGGTTATACACTCCATACCCACATCCATCATACCAATCGTCATCATCACTGTAAAACTTTCTGTTCTTTGTGTAGTAAGCAATAGGAGCATACTTATAAGTAGTATTAGAGTAAAGAATGTCGTTTGCATTAACAAAATCTCCAACTGTAATAACTTCGTCTGAAGTCATAAAAGCAAACTTTGATCCAGTTGCCTTTGATATAAGTTCTTGAAGAGCAGTATTGTGCATTATGCTATCACGAAGAGGGTGTACATACCCAGCAATAAATGCCATTGAGTCAGAAAAAGATTCTTGAAGGCCCTTCTGTGGAGCACACCAAGAAATAATCCCATTGTGAGCACATGCCATAGAGGTATATACATCTGTGTTGTACATGGCCTTATAGTTAGGCTCAACAGGATAAGGATGAGTTACTCCGGGCACTATCTTACCAGATGTAGCAATCCTAAAATGGAACATCCTGTCAGATGCCACAGGTACTTCAGAGAGGGCCTTCTGAAAATCGTCAAAGGTCATAAGGCCCTTCTTGATATGAACAACTCCATTGTCGTTATACGCAATCCCAGCACCATCAGAATTAACATCCCAAGAGTTCTTAAAATGCTCCATTGGGACTTTAAGACCCTTCCTAGCAACAATAATTATACACATATGTACACATCAATCCTTTCAGAAAGCTTCAGTAGGTGTGGTACTATCTGAGTCAATAGAATCAAGGATACTGTGGGTAAAGCCTCTTGACTTACAGTAAGACAAAAACTCCCTGAACCCAAGCCTATTTGCAGTTTCAATAAACAAAGAAAACGTACTGTTAGAAATAGCAACATTGTTAAGAGTTAGGGCAACAAGACGAATCATGTAAGTGAACTGAAGTGATGCCATGAATGTAGTAAAGTTAAGAGTTCCCCTGCAAAGTCTAAACTCAACAGTGTTAGGATTGGAAATGTTCATGGCGTTATACCTAGACAGATTGCTTCTAGCCTTATCCTTAAACTTGTCAAATGAGTCCTTCTTCTCCCAAACATTATGCTTTGAACAGTAATGAAACCCTGTACGCCGAGAGAACTTAACAAAATCATTCCACATAACTTCTGTAAGAAGGACCATCCTAAAAGCAGTATCAGATCGTTCTTCACGTGTGTTACCAAGAGAATCACGATTGATATGAAAGTGAAGGCCACAAGTGCTTGCATCATGTGATGTAAACCCGTTTGCAATACACTTAGTGAATATCTGCCTCCAATATAAAGTATTAAAGTGCTGTGAATAAGTGTGAGGGTGAGAAACAATTTCAAGACCATTATTCAGAGAGCCATCATACTTAATGTAGAACCTATCGTTAAACTCCTCAATTTCTTCCATAAGCTTCTTAGCCATGTCAGTAGGATCTATCCGTGCCCTCCTACTGCTGGTCTGATCCACCTCAAGCTCAACACCAAAATAAGGCTGCTTTGTGGACATAGAGTCCGTATGAAACTTAGAATCATTGTCTTCGTCACTGTAAAAAATAGGCGAAGGCTTGTAATTGTAGTTCTTTATGTACTCTTCACAATCTTCATCATCCTCATCATACTCATCATCACTTCCATGACTGCGAGAATCATAGCAAGATTCACAAAGAGTCTCATCTGTAGAATTGTCTATAAAAACATCATATAAATGAATACGATCACCACAACCATCACACACAGTAGAAGTGTCAACACAGTCATAGCACAGAAAAGATGCTCCAGAAAAATCAGTCCTTACCCAATCAGAAATTACATACCTACCACAAAAAGAACATACATCAATATCTTTTCCAAGTGCTTCAGCGAGAGATCCATTATGATAACTGTTAGAACATGCAACAACATGATTACAATATGGAACAAAGCTGGCTGTGGTGTACGGGGGGAGATTACAAGTTCTGTTTCCCCTACCACTTGTATAAACAGTTATAAACCTACCGGAGTACAAATCTGGAAGAGAGTTGGTCTCAGACCATGCAAAAGCATTAGGAAAAATATGGTATGCTTTACATCCAATACAATAGTAAAACTTAGCAGGATAAGGCTCATATGAATACCCCTCTGGGTAACTTTCAGAAGAGTCCTGCTTAACCCCCCACACATGCTTTGCACACTCAAGGCACAGAGTGTCAGTATGCCAATGACTGCTTACAAGGTGTGCCTCTACAGGATTACCTGTGGCTATGTGTGATGTAATCGTATCATTTTCATTAGTATCAAAAAAGGAATACTTATGCACATTAAACCTGTATACATCATGATCTGCACCACAAACACTACAAATAGGCATGGTTTACCCCCTCTCAACTGTACCCATATATTATACCAAGAATCCACAATCTTCACAATTGATTTTAGTATCATACTTTAAACTTCTTTTGAGAGGGTTACTTCCGCTCTCTCTCAACGGTACCCATATATTATACCTTGAATTGCAGAGAAACAGAACTGAAATACTGCTGTTATTAAATGTATACAAAAAGGGGCATAGCCATGTCAGCTATGCCCCTTCGTTATACTCTCCGGTCGAACTCTTCTTTATAAACCTAATTCAATCTAACCACCAACAGGGGTAGATGTAAGCACAACCCACGCAGTTCCAGTGTAAAGCTTCACAACCTCTCCAGAAGTAGTATCAACCCAAATATGACCATTAACAGGGTCAGCAGGGATAGTAGCACCTACTGTAACTGCAGGGAGTGGAAGTAAGGCAATAGCATCATCAACAGCACCAGGGATATTAGCAGTAGTGATGGCAGTGCCAATCTTTGTGTTAATAGTTTCGTCCAGAACAGCATTTACCGCTGTTGCAGCAGCAGTAGATATACTAGAAGCTACCTCAGCCTTTGCCTTATCAACTACAGCATTAAACGCTTGCTCACTAATATAATCAGAACCAGTAAGTGGGTGAATCATGTTTGCCAATTTTATTCCTCCTTAAATTCGTTAATACATAAATTTAAAATCAGTACTACTACCAGCATACCATGGGTATGCAATAAAATGAAGGGCTACTATCAAACCATAAATAAATGGTAAAAAAGGTATGGCTAAAATCTCTAAAGAAAACCCAGACTGTGCTATAAATTTTCTTTGGGATAGTGACAAGCCCTCTGGCATGTACCAAACACCACTAGGAATTGGGATAAAAAACAATCTATTAACTACCAGCTTAAAATGTAAAACCTTACCACACAAAAGTGCAGCTAAAAAATGACCAGATTCATGAAAAATAATTGCAAGTATTATTTGAAAAATTATTAAAGTTATAGTAGACATAAATTTACCACACGATATTTTCTAACTGCTCTGGCGTAGTGGCGAGCCGTGCCAATACCTCAAGGCCCTGCTGTTTGCCGATGATGGCGAGGGTGGCCTGTTCGGCCTCCTGTGCGTTGGCGAGAATACGCTGGGCGAAGGCCCTGTACCGGTCTTCCGCTTCTAGTGATCCAAGAATGGTGTCTCCGTTGGCTACACGGATGTCGGCAAGCTGACGGACATA
>Ga0172382_10013536_pt1 | contig 10495 bp, 8 predicted proteins | sample Leawel138RmetaG_FD_122245 | JGI IMG/M metagenome (GOLD analysis project Ga0172382, IMG submission 122245) | Leachate microbial communities from a municipal landfill in Southern Ontario, Canada - Leachate well 138R metaG | ecosystem: Engineered > Solid waste > Landfill > Unclassified | place...
CTGGTGCAAGGCGCCCTGCAGGTGGCGGGCGAGCTGCTCGGCCACGGTGCGGGGGGCGAAACCGGCGCGGTAGAGCTGCGCGGCTCCCTCCAGCAAGCCAGCCAGGTCGTCGGCGGCCAGGGCAGTCGCTAGTGCGTGCAGCTGTTCCCGGGGAGGCAGCCCCAGCGCCTGCTCGGCGCCCGCCAGCGTGATCGGCTGCCCGGAGACCAGCAGTCGTTCCAACAGTGACTCGGCGTCGCGCATGCCGCCGTCGGCAGCGCGGGCGACCAGACCCAAAGCCGGCTCTTCAGACTCCACGCCCGCCTCCGCGACCAGCCGCGTGAGCTTGCTGCGGATCTGGTCGTCGGTCAGGCGCCTGAACCGGAAGTGCTGACAGCGCGAGAGGATGGTGGGTGGGAGCCGCTCCGGCTCCGTGGTAGCCAGCACGAACACCAGGCCAGGTGGCGGTTCCTCCAACGTCTTGAGGAGCGCGTTAGCCGCTGACTTGGTCAGCATGTGCGCCTCGTCGAGGATCCACACGCGCTTGCCGCCCCGCAGGCTGGCCAGGCCCACGCGCTCACGCAGGTCGCGCACGTCTTCGACCGAGTTATGGGAGGCGGCGTCTAGCTCCATCACGTCCGGGTGGGAGCCAGCCTGTACCATGCGGCACGACTCGCACTCCCCGCAGGGGCGCAGCTGCACCTCGGCCTCGCAATTGACGGCCATAGATAGCAGGCGGGCCATGGTGGTCTTACCCACGCCGCGGGGACCCGAGAAGAGGTACGCGTGTGACGTGCGGCCCTGCTGCACTGCAGACGCCAGCACCTCTTTAACGTGCTCCTGACCCACCACCTCCGCGAAGGTGGTTGGTCTGGCGCGTTGGTAGAGGGCGGCCATGGGACGTCGAGTGTACCACCAGCCTCAGCGCGGACGGCCGCCGGTTTGAGTAGCATCTTACGTATGTCGCAACGCGCCAACCACGGTGCTGAAGGCAGGTCACCGACCACCGCCACGGCCGCGGCGGCGCGCCCGGACCGGGGCGTGGCCGTGGCGCTGTCAGGCGGCGCGGCGCGCGGCATGGCGCATATCGGGGTGCTCAAGGCGCTTGAGGGCGCCGGTTCGCGCCCCCGCCTGGTCGCAGGCACCAGTTACGGCGCGGTGGTGGCCGCCCTGTACGCCCTTAGTGGCAACGCTCTCGAGGTAGAGCGGGTGACGCGCTCGCAGGACGTGGCCGAGGTCTGGCGTCAAGGGCTTGACTTCGGGTTGCAACGCGGGGCCCTGATAGACGGCAGTCGGCTGACCGCCTGGCTAGATCGCAAGTACTTCTTCGGAGCCACGTTCGCCGACACCGCTGTGCCGCTGGCCGTTGCCTGCACCGATCTTGAGCGGCGCACGCTGGTCACCATCACCGAAGGCTCCGTGGCGCAGGCCGTGCGCGCCAGCTGCGCCCTGCCGGGCATATTCGCGCCCGTTAGGTGGGAGGGCCGAACTCTGATCGACGGCGGCTTCCTCGAGCCCATCCCGTTCCGGGCGCTGGCTGGCGGCGGCGACGCCGTGCGCCTCGGCGTGCAGGCGGGGGTAGACGTGCGCCGTTCCAAGGTCGTGCGCGCTATCAGGCGCTTCAACGTCTCGGGTGCCGGCCGGGCGCTCAGGCGCCGCGCCGACGAAGCTGTCGGCTTCGGTTTAGCGAACCAGATGCTGCGCGGCATGTCGATCTCGCTTAGCAGCTACAGCCGGGGCGTGCGAGTACCGCCCGGCGCGCAGCTGCTAAGGGTGGATCCCGGCATAGCGTGGTGGGACTTCCACAAGTCGCCCACGGCCATCGCTGCTGGCGAGCAGGCCATGCTCGCCCTGCTGGAGCGGCGGAGCGAGTGGGCGCAGGGCCCCGGCGCCGCGCCCGGGGTAGGCTCTGGCGCATGACTCACGGAGCGGCCGACCAAGCGCGCTGGGGCGGGGCTGAGACCGGGGAGCCGGCTGACGGCGCCCTCTACCTGTTCCCGGAGCTCGCCAGGGCGTCCTGGTGGCGCGCCCTTCTCGCGCTCGAGCGGGTGCTCGGTGCTGCCGCCACCGAAGCGGCGGTCGAGGCGGCCTACGCGCGGCTGCTGGGCGCCCTGGCAGCCAGCGGTTACGCCGACCTGAGGCGGGCCGCCGCCACGGAACTCTTAGGCGGTCACGGTCCGCTGGACGCGTACGCTGCCCGCTCGGTGCCGGCCGGTCTCCTGTTCGCGCTCGAGCGGGACCTCGGGCAGATCGACAGGCTCACGGCGAAGGACTACTTCTCGCTGGCTGCTGGGCGCCTGGCAGCCGACCCGCCGCCCCTGAACCACCTGGCCGAGGACCTGCCACCCGGCGTGCTGGGCGAGGCCGTGGCGGCCGCCGAGGCGGCGCTGGCCGCGGAGACGCCTAAGCTCCGTGTGACGCGCTTCGTGGAGACGCTCAGCCGGTTCGGTAGCGGGCCCGCAGCCCTGCACCGCGCCCTGCGCTTCGAGCATGGCGAGCTGGTCGGGCTCACGCATCCGGACCTGCCCGAGTGGAGCCAACTGGTGGGGCTGGATCAGCAGCTGGAGCGGCTCGCAGCCAACGTCGAGGCGCTCCTGGCGGGCGCGGCCGCGCACCATACGCTGCTCTACGGTCCGCGCGGCAGCGGCAAGTCGACCGCCGTGCGTGGGCTGCTGGCCCGCTTCGCGGGCAGCGCTCTGCGGCTGGTGGAAGTACCGCCCTCCCAGCTCGAGCGGCTCCCCGACCTGATCGAGCGTCTGCGCCGGCAACCGACCAGCTTCGTGCTGTACGTCGATGACCTGGCGTTCGAGGAGGGCGAGACCGGCTACCGGCCGCTGAAGAGCCTGCTAGAGGGCAGCCTGGCGCGCCGGCCGGCCAACCTCATCGTGGTAGCCACCAGCAACCGGCGCCACCTGGTGCGCGAACGGATCAGCGACAGGCCCATGCCTGAAGACGATGTGCACGGCTGGGACACCCACCACGAGAAGCTGGCCCTCGCCGACCGGTTCGGGCTCACCATCACGTTCCCCTCCACCGGACAGCGCGACTACCTGCAGCTGGTAAGGGCGCTGGCGGCACTGAGAGGCGTGAGCGACTTCAGCGAGGAGCAGGCAGTGCGCTTCGCGGAATGGGGTAACGGCTACTCGGGGCGCACCGCCCGGCAGTACCTGGACGAGCTCGTGGGTCCAGGCGCCTTCAAGCCGGACTCCTGACTCAGGGAGCGTAGCCGGGCGCCAGGCGCGCCAGCGCCGCGGCCAGCTGGTAGGCCTCACCGCGCGTGAGGGTGCCAGCAGGCTCGCCGCCTTGCGCCAGGCCGGCCGATACAAGACCGGTCCAGCCGCTCTCCGCCGGGCAGCCGATCAGCCGGCAGGCCGCCAGGTGCATCAGCTCGGCCGCCACCTCCGGCCGGAGTGGCGCCTCGAGCGGCGCCTGACCCATGGCCGCGCTGACCAGTTCGTCGCCCAGCGAAGGCTCGTAGAAGAAGCGGCCCGCCACGTTGGAGAGCAGGTAGGCGAACCCGACCGTGCTGAAAGGCGCGTCCAAGTGAGGCTCGTTCTCGTAGCCACCGACCGCCAGGCCGCGCGACACGAGCACCACGAACGCGTCGTAAGCCGGGTGGCTTACGGGCCCGATGCCCGCCCGCGGTCTCAACTCAGGCAGGAGCGCGCCGCGCGCAGCCAGGCGCGCCCTGACCTCGAGGATCTCGCTGCTGCCGAGCGCGGCCTGGCTGGCGGGAACGTCCTGCTGCACGGCCAGGACGGCGGCGACAGCGGCTGCCTCCGCCATGACCATTCCGAACGGCACCACGCGAGCGCTGGAGAACGCGATGGGATCGAAGCCCGCGCTGCGGCCCACCACCCAGAGGTTCTCGACCTGCCGAGTTACCAGCATGCAGAGCCTGCCGCCGTAGATGTCCGGCGTGCCCCACACGTAACCGGAGTCGTACGGGGTGTAGGTCTGCGCGTCGAGCGGGTAGCCGCCGACAGCCACGTCGAACGGGGTGACAACGCTGCCGAACACGTCATCAGAGGTGAGCACGCATTCGGCCAGCAGGTGGCGCGATTCGCGAACGTACAGGTCGGAGGCAGCCCCAGCCAGGCGCGCCGCGCCGAAGCCGGGAACGTGCTGGCGGAGGTACGCCACGATGTCCTCACCCTCGGCCAGACCCAGCGCGCGGCCAGCAGCGCGGCTGTCGGCGTCGAGCGGGTCGAGGCCGTACAGCAACACAGCGTTAATGAGCACCGTGCCGTCGTTCTGCAGCCCGAGGTTGAGCCCCCGCAGGCGCACCCCTTCGCGACTGGGCACGTACGCTGCCGGCACCCCTCCGAAGTGGCCCCAGGCCACGGTGTCCTTGACGTTGGCATAAGCCCGGCCCCTCGCCCTAATCCCCTGCGTGAGTTCGGCCCAGTCCACGCCCGCCACGTTGAGCACCAGTGTGTCGGCCATGCGCTGCTGCAGCCCGAAGCGCTCAAGTCCGAAGTCGAACGGGGCACCAGCCGCCGCGGCCAGGTTGGCGTCGGCGCTGGCGTCTATCACCTGCGTTGCCAGGACCTCGCGGCCCGACGCCGGCAGGCTCACGCCCACGATGCGGCCGTTCGCGAGCAGCGGAACGGGCGCCTCCACCGAGCGCCACACCTCCACGCCGGCCTGCGCCAGCATGCTTTCGAAGGCGGCTTCGGCTTCGAGCACGTCGAACGCCTCCTCGTGCCCGACCATGCGCCACCAGCGCTCGAAGATGCCGCGCTGGTAGTTGAAAGGCTGCGTCCTCAGGTCGAGCATGTTCAGCTCACCGAGCACGAACAGACCACCGATGCGGGCGTCGGGGGTCAGCAGCGCCGTTCGAAGGCCGTACTCGGCCGCGGTCACGGCTGCGGCCACGCCCTCGGGCTCACTGCCGTACACGAGGACGTCGAAGGTATCGGTGCGGGCGGCACCCTGGGCATCAACGGGCGTGAACGGGAGCGCCAACGCGGCCAGGAACGTAAGCGCGGCGACCGTTAAACGGCGCCGCGCAGGCGTCAGGGAATGGCGAAAGTGCAGGGTCATCGTCAAGTCTCCTGGTTGCGGCCGGCGCTGGCGGCCAGTTCGTCGATCACTATGCGCGCCACACTGCGCGCGGCGTCGGGCTTGGCGAGGCGCGCGGCAGCGTCGCGCATGGCAGCCAGCCGCCCCTCCTCCTCAAGCAGGCTCCTCAGTTTGTGACTGAGAGTCGTTAGAGGCTCCACGCGCACTGCCACGCCGTTCTCCAGCAGCAGGTGCGCGTTTATCTCCTCCTGCAGGGGGTAGGGGCTGACCAGCATCATGGGCAGGCGCGCCGCCAGCGCTTCGCTGGACGTCAGTCCGCCCGGCTTGGTGAGCGCCAGCGTAGCTGAGGACATCAGTTCCGGCATGTTGGTCACGAAGCCGAGCACCTCGAACGTGACAGGACCCGGCGCTTCGGCCACCACCTCCTGCGCCACCGTGGCCAACTCGCTGCTGCGACCGCACACCACCGTGACCTTGAGGGGCCACTTGAACTCCTTCAGTTGCGTGAGGATCTTGCGGACGTGGTCCGCGCCGAGGCCGCCGGCCAGCACCAGCAGGTGCTCCCTGTTCAGGTCACTCGCCCGCGCCGGGCTGCTCTGCAACTCGCTGAAGCGCAGGTCGATGGGTATGCCCGTGACCCGCACCCGGTGCTCGTCGACCCCGGCGCTGAGAAGCTGCGCGCGCACCTCGCCGGACGCCACGAAGTAACGCGCCACCCCGGGCTGCAGCCAGAACGCGTGAGCGAAGAAGTCGGTAATGACCACGGCCTGCGGCAAGAGCCGGTGCCTGCGCATGCGCCCGCTCATGATCTGGGCGCCCAGGAAGTGCGTGTGCACGACCACGGTGGGCTGGTAGCGGTCAACGATGCGCGGCACCTCGTACGACAGCAGCCTCACGGCCCGCGCCCTCAGGCGCCGCTGCACAGAGGTGCGCTCGCTGGGCCTGTCGAGGCGCCGCCCGATCCACTCCACCAGGTCGGGCATGGTGCGCACCAGGTCGAAGTACGCCTGGCGGTAGAGCCGCCTGAACGGCAGGGCGGTGTGCTCGAGCAGGTCGGCGTGCTCTGCCTCGACGCCCAGTTCCTGAAACGCTGCCATGAGCGCCCTGGCGGCGGCCACGTGACCGCCGCCTATGGAGGCGGAAAGAACCAGTACGCGCGGCCCGCTGGACACGCTGTAGAGCATAGCAAGGTGCGTTCATGACTCCACATGCGCTTCTCAAGAAGCGTGGTGCTACCATGCGCTTCGGAGGTTCGAATGCACCGTCTCTTACTGCCTCTTGCCCTCGTCACGCTGGTCGCCGCCTGCGCTCCGGGGCCGACCGTGAGGCTGCACGACCTGTACGTCTTCGGCACGCTCGACGCGCGCCTCTCACACTTCTATGGCGACGAGACGGAGCTGCGCTACGGCGACGGCACCCTGAACCTCACGCGCGGCGAACCCGCTACGCGCGGCGCCCGAGACCCGTACGTGGTCGCCGAGGCCCTCAGCGTTAACGGTCAGCCGTACCTCAGCCAATCCGTCGAGCCGCTGGGTCAGGCGGCCGTGACCGCCAGCCGCATACCTCTGACTACCGACATGCAACTGCACGTGCGCGTGCCCACTGAGCAGATCGTGTACTTCGACGGCAACAGCTTCCTGTTACTGGCCGAGGAGGGCGTCGCCGGCAACCAGGTGCGCGTGGTGCCAAGGCCACTCGTAAACCGCTTACGCGGCCTGGGGCAACTGAACAGCGCGGAGGCCGCCATGCTGGAAAGCGCGGTGCGCAGCGCAGGAAGGCCCGCGGTGCTGGCGTTCCTGCCGACGGCCGAGCTGCCGCCCCACTCGGTCGACGGCCTTGAGGACCACCGCCGCACCGCCATCTACGTGCAGCAGGACGTAGGCACTGACAGCGGCGCCTTCCGACCCTCCCCGACGGAGCTCACGTGGGAGGTCATGGCGCAGGGCAATCAGGCCACGGGCTTCGGCTCGGCGACCTACGAACTCGTGACCAACGAGTCGCAACTGCTGTCGCTCTGGAACAGGGCGCACGGTGCGCTGCTCTCGCCGCCGCAAGTGCCGCGCGTGGACTTCGCGCGCGAGACCGTGGTGGCGATCTTCATAGGCGGCCGCGGCACCGGAGGCCACAGCGTCTCGGTTCAGCAGGTAACGGAAGAGAACGGCGAACTGTACCTAGACGTCTCGATAGGCAGCCCGGCCCCTGGCACCATCACCACGCAGGCGCTGACCAGCCCGTGGGTGCTCGTTCGGGTGCTGAGGGGCGGTTACGACGTGGCGTGGCTACGCGACCCGGCCACGGGCAACCTGATCGGCGCTGCGCGCGCCGCCTTCTAACGTCTTCTAACTGCGAACGCCGGGCTCAGGTGAGGGCGGTGGGGTCGAACAGGCGCCGGTACTCCTCGTTGGCGTACCGGTCGGTCATGCCGGAGAGGTAGTCGGTAAGCGCACGTTCGAGACCCAGCTCGGTCACCTGCTGCTGCACGGTCGGGGGCAGCATGTTGGGCGTCTCGAGGTAGGCGTGGTAAATGCGCTCGAGCACCTGGTGCGCCTTGCGCGTCATGCGTATGAGCCGGTGGTGGAAGTAGAAGTTGGTGTACAGGAACGACTTGAGTTCGGCCAGTTGCCGCGCCATGTCTTCCGAGGGTCCCAGCAGCTTCTTGGGCGCCTGGCGCACGTCGTCTAAGGTGTTCACGTCGTGATCGAGCAGGCGCCTATGGGTGGCGTGCACCACGTCGGTTATGACGTCGCCCAGCAGTTCGCGGATGAGGATGTAGCGCTGCGAAGTGTCGAAGCGCGCGGCGTCGAGCCCGAGGCGCTGCATGAGGTCGCCGATGATCTGCACCTCGGCCACGTGCAGCGGGTCCAGGTGCCCCGAACGCAGGCCGTCGTCGAGGTCATGCGCGTTGTAAGCCACCTCGTCGGCCACGTTCACCACCTGCGCCTCCAGCGTGGGCTGCACGTCGGGCTCCCATGACGGGTCGGGCACGTCGTACTCGGTCTCGTGCTTCATGATGCCCTCGAGCGTCTCCCACGTGAGGTTGAGGCCGGGGAAGCCGGGGTAGCGGCGCTCGAGCTTGGTGACGATGCGCAGGCTCTGCCTGTTGTGGTCGAAGCCACCGACGTTAGCCGCGAGCGTGTCGAGCGCCTTCTCGCCCGCGTGCCCGAAGGGCGGGTGCCCCAGGTCGTGCGCCAGCGCTATGGTCTCGCTAAGGTCCTCGTTGAGGCCGAGCGCCCGCGCGATGCTGGTGGCCACCTGCGCCACCTCCAGGGTGTGCGTGAGGCGCGTACGGTAGTAGTCGCCCTCGTAGTTCACGAAGACCTGGGTCTTGTACTCCAGGCGCCGGAAGGCGCTGGTATGCACCACCCGGTCGCGGTCCTTCTGGAACGCCGTGCGGTGGGCGCTCTCGCCCTCCTTATGTACACGGCCGCGGGAGTCCGCGGCCAAGGCCGCGTAGGGCGCCAGGTCCTGGCGCTCGTTGCGTTCGAGCATCTCTCTCGTCACTAGCATGGTGCCGCATGCTAGCACCCGCGGCGGCAGCCCGAACGGCGGGTTAGGCCGCGCCAGACGGCGGTAACTGCTTCGTCCGCAGGCCGCGGCACCCTCCGGTCGCGAACCCGGTAGTACACTCGGCCACAATGGAACTCTCGCTGCGGCGCTCCACCCCGACCACTTTCGTAGGCCACGTGCCCCTGGGTAGCGGTCACCCGGTAGTTGTGCAGTCCATGACCAACACAGACACCGCCGACGCGGCCGCCACCGCCACGCAGGTCGCCGAGCTGGCCAGAGCCGGCAGCGAGATCGTGCGGGTCACGGTCAACAACGCCGCGGCTGCCGCGGCGCTGCCCGAGATACGGGAGCGTCTTTCCGACATGGGGCTGAACGTGCCGCTGGTCGGCGACTTCCATTACAACGGCCACCAGCTGCTGACCCAGGACGCTCGGGCGGCCCAGGTCCTCGACAAGTACCGCATCAACCCGGGCAACGTTGGCCCTGGCCGGCGCCACGACCAGAACTTCCTCACGATCATCGACGTGGCCAAGCAGCACGGTAAGCCAGTGCGCATCGGCGTGAACTGGGGCTCGCTCGACCAGGCGCTGCTCACGCAGATGATGGACGACAACGCCCGCCTGGCGCAGCCACGCTCGGCCCACGACGTGCTCATGGAGGCCATGCTCGCTTCGGCCCTCGTTTCTGCAGAGATGGCCGAGGAGCACGGCCTGGCGCACGACAAGATCGTCATCAGCGCCAAGGTCAGCACGGTGCGCGACCTGTGGGAGGTCTACCGGCGCCTGGCAGCGCGCTGCGACTACCCGCTGCACCTGGGCCTCACCGAGGCCGGCATGGGCGTCAAGGGGGCCGTGGCCAGCACGGCCGCGCTGGCCCCCCTGCTGGCCGAGGGTATCGGCGACACCATCCGCGTGTCGCTGACTCCGGACCCGGGCGCCCCGCGCGAGCGTGAGGTGGAGATCGCGCAGGAGGTGCTGCAGGCGCTTGACCTGAGGCGTTTCGCTCCCAGCGTCACGGCCTGCCCCGGGTGCGGGCGCACCACCAGCACGCTCTTCCAAGAGATGGCGCGCGACATCCAGGCGTACCTCAAGCAGCAGATGCCGGCCTGGCAGGAGCGCTACCCGGGGGTGGAGAACCTGCGTGTGGCGGTCATGGGCTGCATCGTCAACGGGCCCGGCGAGTCGAAGCATGCCGACATCGGCATCAGCCTGCCCGGCACCGGCGAGTCGCCGCGCGCGCCCGTGTACCAGGACGGCCAGCTGGTCGGCACCCTGCAGGGCGCCGCGATCGTGCCCGAGTTCAACCGCATGCTGGAAGAGTACGTGGAGAAGCGCTTCGGGGCGCCCACAGCGGAGGTCACGGCATGAAGATATACACGCGCACAGGCGACGAGGGCTCCACCGCGCTGTTCGGCGGCCGGCGGGTGCCGAAGGACGACCTGCGGGTGTCTGCTTACGGCACGGTCGACGAGGCCAACGCGCTGTTGGGGCTGGCCCGCGCCGAACTGGCGCGCGAGGCTGCAGGCGGCGCAGACGCGGCCCTGGACGAGGAGCTGGCGCAGCTGCAGAGCCTGCTGTTCGACCTGGGGGCGGACCTGGCCACGCCGGACGAGGCGCGCCAGCGCGGCTTCATCAGGCCCGTCGACCAGCAAGACGTCGACGCGGTTGAGGAGCTCATCGACCGTTACAGCGCGGAACTGCCCGAGCTGCGCCAGTTCATCCTGCCGGGCGGCAGCGCCGCCTCCGCCGCCTTGCAAACCGCCCGCGCGGTTCTGCGCCGGGCCGAGCGCGAGGTGGTGGCGCTGGCTCGCAGCGAGCAGGTGGGGGAGCACGTCGTGCCACTGGTGAACCGCCTGTCAGATCTGTTCTTCACGCTGGCGAGGCTGGTGAACGTGAGGTCCGGAACCCCTGAGGTGCCGTGGACCGCCAGGCGCCCGCAGCGCGGCGAGCTGCCCTAACTAGCCCGCATTCTCGTCAGGCGCCGC
>Ga0172382_10013537_pt1 | contig 10494 bp, 9 predicted proteins | sample Leawel138RmetaG_FD_122245 | JGI IMG/M metagenome (GOLD analysis project Ga0172382, IMG submission 122245) | Leachate microbial communities from a municipal landfill in Southern Ontario, Canada - Leachate well 138R metaG | ecosystem: Engineered > Solid waste > Landfill > Unclassified | place...
AGCACGCTTTCCTGTACGTCCTTCTTTTGACAACAATTTTAAAGCAGTAGGTATACCTATAAACGGGTTATGAAACTCGTGTTGCCCAAGATATACGCTCCTGCGAGGGCCTGGAAACATAGGCGAAATATATAGGTTAGGCCAATTAAGAAGATTATCTGGCTTCTTTTTAAGGTCCTCAGAAAACGGATATATACTTTTATAATAGAGAGCATCTTGAAGTGTCTGTTCTACTACGTATCTATTCTTATCTTCGCCTGTTAACCAGTAGGCAAGAGAATGCATAAACAGGTCGTGGTTTTTATGCCCAGCAGGTCTGTACCTACGGTCAAAACGGTACCTCTGGTCAAGAAGTTTTAATATAGCCTCTTTTACCAACTCGTCGCCTGTCTCAAGATAATACTCTGCAAGAGCAAAACCGGTACGATGATCTTTGTATAAAGGACCATAACCTGCTTCTTTTAACCCGTTTTGGCTTTCCATATCTATCCAAGCGTGTGCTACCTCTTTTGCCAACTTAAGAGTGTTCTCATCCCAATCGAGTTTAAATAACGGTCCAAGCATCCTTAACCCCATAGCGCCTATACTCTTGTTTACCTTCCAATTGTTTTTAATAAAAGAATCTTTTACTTTATATATAATATCGAGAGACCTCTCGTCGCCTGTAAGGTAATATTCAAGAAGCCAATGGTTAATAACACCAGAGTTTAGAAACATCGGTCTGGACTTTTCACCCCAGAATAGAGGCAGTTTACCTGACCTACCAACACCTCCTGATGCTGTAGTAAAACTTCCTTTCTGCTTATTTGGAACATCCCAATGGATAACATGCCAGTCACCTGTAAAACGACTAAAACGGTGAGCCCAATCATAATATTGTCTTTCACCGCTCCTTGCATAAAGCCTCCAAGGTTCGCTACGTAAACCATACTCTCTAAGGTTTGACAAAGCATGATGGCTTGACATCAACTTACCCTTAACCTCACCAAAAGACCTGTCTGGATAACATCCCCAAGCAATATACCCTGTCATTGGAAAAACTTTTAATGGAACAATCAACCTATCCCAATAATCCGAGATAAGAGATTCTTCAGCAGGAAACATTTTAGTATCTTTATGTAACATAGGTTGTTTTCCGTAAGCCTCGGTAGCACAAAGCCAAGACGGTTCCGCTATAACAAGAGGTGCCCTTGAGCATGCAACCGCTTGTTTTTTTACTACATCCTGATTATAGGAACCATTACGCACCACAAACCATATTTCGTGAGTTCGAGATGTCCCTTGAGCGTTACTACCGATAGATTCAAGTTCTTTATCTGATGTTATACCAAGCCCTTCAGTAACCCATCTCTCAAAATACTCTTTCACAAGAGTTTTTACACGAAAATCAAGTTCTCTACCACTACGACCTGACCATAACACCGCTTTTGTGCTTTGAGGTCCGAAAGAGATTTCCTTAGGAAACCGTTCTGCTAAAAATGGCATTACCAGAGTAATCCCAAAATTTCCGTAATCTCCGTGAGCCCAATCACCTGCAATTTTAAACTCCTCAACCACTTGTTCCCCTTTACCAATCACAGCTTTATATACCCTTTCAGCAAAATGAGGGTACATATCTTGAAGCAGATAAACTTCTTGGTTTTCTGATGTCACCTTTTTTATATCCTCAGAATTGAATTCACCTATTGGACAGTATACATCTAAAGGAGAAGAGGCAGTCTTAAAATCAAGCCCATAATCCTTAAACCAAACATTGTTTGTATTTTCGGTAAATATAATCGAATGAGTGAGTTTTACAACAGGAGAATCAACTGCGAAATAGAACCACACCTCTGCTCTTGCAAGTTTTTCTCCTGCACTGGTCACGTACCACCCTGACCTTTTAAGAGCGACCCTTCCAGGACCTTCTTTTAAAAACACATTCTCTATCTCTGCCAGTTCACCTGCTACTGTTGCTCTTCTGCCTTTATTATCTATTAAATACGCACCTGCCCCTGAATTTTTCAAGAACTGTTTTTTCTCTTTACCAGAGATCATCCAAGCCTCTTCAGGCAGAAGTTTATCCTTATCAAACCTAAATGAAGCAACCCCTGTATCTATAGTAAAACCTGCCTCTGAACCGGGTATTACCTTTAAAGGATTTTTTAACTGGCTTCTCTTCACCCCAGCCCCATACTCAACATAATATTTACCTTGCGGAGAAGCAGTAAACCCTACCAAAGCCCATCTTATACTTCCATCTTGCCAGGTTGCCGAAACATCTACTTGTGAAGGCACCTCCACTCCGTTGCTCATTAAACGAACAGAAGATATATCCTTCAATACGCCTTGAGGAAACGCAAGACTTCCTATCATTGGCCAAGTAGTTTTAAGCCCTGAAACATCTTCAATCATAAGTTGAAACTTTTCTGCTTTTAGACTACTTGTCTGCAAAAATCCACACATAAAGAAGATTAAACCAATCTTTGCCAAACAATCTAAAATCCTATCAAAATCCATTTTTTATCTCCTTTTTAGAAGTTTTACCCATACGCAATAATATTACATTATTCTTTTTTATCTCCTCTAACGGTTCATACCCAAGTTTTTTATAAAGGTTTATATTCCCATAACTTTTGCTCCCAGCCGCCAACTCATACCTACAAGCCTTAGGGAAACATTTTTCTATTTCAAGCATAAGATTTGTTCCAATCCCTTTTTTTTGGTATTCAGGTAGAACAGATAACCTGCTCAACCAACAGATATCTCCCTGCATAACTCCCCTAACAGAACCTACCAACTGACCATTATTTAAAACAGATTTAAGAATAATATGTGTATCAAAATCCTTAACAACCTGTTCAATAGTCTCAACGAGAGGAGAAATAGTAAAATCGTTATACAACTTTCCTTCACTTTCAAAAGCAGCCATTTGAACATGCAAAATATCAGACGCATCTTTTAAAGATGCTTTTTTAATAATTATTTCCATTTTTTCAATAAAAAGAGTACGGGTTTTCACCCAACTTCACAATTTTCCATTTACTACCTTCTTTCTTCATTTCAACCATAAAACTTCCAACCTCACCAACAGATTCTCCCGAAAGAGTTTTACCTCTCCCTTCGCCTATAAACCTAACAATAGCCCTCTTTTCTTTACCTTCACCTTCTATAACAACGTTGACCTGACTTAAAGATATTTTAATATCTTCATACTGATTTAACAAACTCTTGGCATAATAGAAAAGGGTAGCCCAGGTGTGCCCGTAGTCATCCAAGTACTCCATAGAAAGTTGTTTCATAAACCCGATATGGTCTTTCTTTTCAAGACAAGTTTCTGCCACCCTCATAGTTTTCAATACCCTCTCTTTTTCTGAGGTAAAAAAATATTTTACTGCCACAAAAACAAGCACAACAAACAGTACAGCAGAAACAATAACCAAAAAACGTGTTCTCATTTACCTCCAATAACCCGACCTATAATATTTTTAATATCAACCTGAGTCAATAAATGAAACTTATGAGGCATACTTCTATTATCTCCAGCCACAAACACACAACCCTGCCTTACTACAAATGGCTCAACATCCCAACTATTCTTTTCAGATAAATACTCTTCTACCTCTTGTTTGTCGTTAACAAAAAGATTACCGTCTTTTATTTCAATCTTCTCTCCAGCCAACCCCAAAACCCTCTTCTCAAAATATAAGTATGGTTTCTCTTTTGTCCTAAAAACAATAACTTCTCCTCTACGTGGAGTTCGCACCTTGTACGTCAATTTATCAACAAAAATAAAACTTCCATCCATATAAGTTGGTTCCATACTCTTACCAAAAGTTTTGAACCCCTGCACAACGTACAACCTTATAAGAAACAGAAATATTGCTATTACAACAAGCCTAATTATTCTCGTTTTCTTCATAAAATTCATTATATCAGTGATTTAAATATAATACAATCATATAATAGGATATAGCAATAATAGAACTTTTGACACAGAACAATAATTTGATTTAATATAATTGAAGTTTTTACAATCATATACTATCCTTATGATATGTTAAAATAAAGATATATAAAAGGAGAACCCTTATGGGAAAAGAACTGCACCAAACATTTTGGGAAATAAAAAAATATAAATCAATAGATTTCCATAACCATATCAGGTTGAAAAACAAAGTTTTAGACCTCGAATCTGCTAAATCACTACTAAACGCCGCTGATACTCTCGGTATTGAAAAGATTTGCGTTTCCCGCCCCTTAACACCTGATTCTCCTTCACCAAGCGACGTTACAACAGTAAACAATGCCGTATTGGAAGCTATGAAGTTTTCAGAAAGATTTATAGGGTTCTGTTTTTTAAATCCCGGTTACATACAAGAAAGTCTTAAAGAGATGGAAAGATGTATTATAAAAGGAAATATGGCTGGAGTAAAATTATACCACCAATACCTTGTATGCGACCCGGCGTTAACCCCTGTTATGTCGTATGCCGCAGAGTTGGGGGTACCTGTTTTAATGCATTCAGGCAAACTAACAAACCCTAAAGATATAAAATTACAAACACGTTTAAGCAATTCAAGCCATTTTATAAAAGCAGTCAAGATGTTTCCTAACACCATAATTGTGCAGGGACACATAGGAGGAGGTGGCGATTGGGAGTGGACTCTTAGAGTTTTAGAAGACCTTGAAAAAAATGCAAAATTTTATATAGATACAAGCGGTAGCGTAATAGACACAGGTATAGTAAAAAAGACAGTCAAAACACTTGGTGAAGACCGAGTTTTGTTTGCAACAGACGGTTCTATGGATGAAGGTGTTGGGAAAGTTCTTGATGCAAAACTATCCGAAAAACAACTAAGAAAAATATTTTCTGGAAATTTTAATAACATTCTTAAAGAGCGGAGGTAACAATGCTTTTTGATATAAACACAGCAACAGGTCACTGGCCTTTCAGGCAAATTCCTAACGAGAACATTTCAGAGTTAAAAACACTTTTAACAGATAAAGGTATCACAAAGGCAGCAGTTGTAAACACCAACGGAGTATTTTATAAAAACTGTCACGATGCCAACCTTGAACTGGCAAACCAAATATCAAAATATCCTGATTTCTTCACAGGTATTGCTACATTAAACCCATTATATCCTAAATGGGAAAAAGATTTACAGGATTGTTCAACACAACTCAAAATGAAAGGGCTTCGGTTGGTACCACAATACCACAACTATAACTTAAACCAAGCTTGCGCAACAGAGATAGTTACAGTTGCAACAGAACTTAATATCCCTATATTTATTCCTTCAAGATTGGTTGATGTAAGACAGAGACATTGGATGGACACACAAACAACCCTAACAGTAGACGAGATAGGCGCTCTATCTCTTATTGTTCCAAATTCAAGAATAGTTATAACAGAATGTTATGTATATCCTTCACAACTCAAAAAATTAGATGGCACTATTAAATACCCAAATTTATATTTTGAAATTTCAAGATTATCTTCTGCTTACGGGCAAGAGATTGCACAGATTGCAGAACTTATTGGTCAAGACCACCTGTTTTTTGGTACTGGCGCACCCTTTAAAGAAGTAACATCAGCGTTAATTAAACTAAACGTAATGAAATGTCCAGAGCAGACAAGAGAACAAATATCATACCAAAACGCACAAAAACTTTTTAATATAAATTAAATAATATCTTATTTTTTCAGCATTTCAAGAGGGTTAGGTGTTTTTAATACAAGAAAAGTAGTATTTTCGTTACCTATATTCTTTATCAACATACTTGTTTCAAAAGCAACCGGCAACAGGTCTCCCTCAACAAGGTTATTCTCTTCTCCATTAAGGTTAACAGAGAGAGAACCTTTTAACACAAGAAGATGCACATTTGAATTGGCTTGATGTTTAGGCACACTTTGTCCGGGCTTTAAAGCAATCTGCATAATCTGCAAATACTTTTCATCAACAGGCCTTCTTCTACCCATTCCTTCCTCTCTATAAGGAACATTCTCCAACACATTCATTAGCACCTCCGTTTGGGGTTAAACTAACCTCAATATATTTTTAAGCGGATTTATCCGCCGAAGCTCGTTTCTCAGAGCGTAAACATAGAACATAGTTAATTTATTCATAAGTTTGGTTCAACAAAAATTCCAAAACACCTTTTTCAAGCATAGCAAGATTAAAGAGGTAATCATTATGATTAAAAGTTTCACGTAAAGGTTTTGTAGTTGTTTTCCAACCCATTCCGTCGGTAATCCATAAAAACTTGTATTTTCCATTTAAAACATCAAACAAAGTTCTATACTCTCCAGCAGTAGATTTTAATTTTGAACCACCACCGCCATAAAAATTTGTTTCAATGATAAATAATTCTTTACCATTGTAAATAACAAAATCATAACGACGAGAAGATTTATCAACGGGCACATCATAGCAAAACTCTTTTTTAATCTTTGCAGCGTTTGCTTCTTTTAGATACTTGAAATTACTTTTCGCACAAACATCTTTAATAAAAACTTCAACGATATTTTCCATTGCATGCCCGCCTCGATTCTTCCTTCCATTACTATCAAGCCCTGCTTCAACGCCAATCATATAATCTACTAAATTTTTAATTTTATTATCAGTAATTAAATATTTGAGCCCTGTTTCTTGTACAAAATGTAAATACTTTTCTATATCTTTATCAGAAATATCTGTTTTAGAAAAATCATAATCTTCATAAATAAGTTTCTTGCTTTGAAAATCTACAAGAATTTTAAATTTTTTAGTATTCCTACCATCTCGTACTACTAAAGCAGGGATGACTTTTGCAATGTTTGGGTTTTCTTTCAATAAAAACTTAAATTCCTTATCAAAATCATCTTTCCCAATCAAATAATTCAAGTTATTTAAAGCAATCTCTATTTGCTTCGTATTGGTAAAGACTTTTTCCCAGTTAACAAAATATGACCAAATTGTATTACTTGGCTTTAAATTTGATATCAGAAAACTAAAGACCTGATCTTCTGTGTTGCAATTTAAGGTTGTTTCATAAAAAGATATTTTTTTCATAATATCATCTATTCTTACTCTTGTTTTTCATATTTTTATCCAATTCTTCAAATCTCTTTATTGATAAATCAAGAAACGGTTTTTCATTATCGATCCCGATAAACTTTCTGCCAAATAAATAAGCTGCTAACCCCGTTGTTGAACTTCCAGTAAATGGGTCCAAAATTAAATCCCCTTTATTTGTGCTTGCTATAACAATTCTTTTTAGTACTTCTAATGATTTTTGTGTTGGGTGCTTCCCAAAAGTTTTTTCAATTCTTTTTGGGGTATTTATTGCCCAAACGCTACGCATTTGCTTATCTTTTTCATGCAAAATCTCATAACGATTGCTTTTACCGCAATATTTACACTTAACATTTTTTTGATAGTTATCATCCCATTCAACCATATCTTTATAATTGAAAGTATGCTTTACTTTCTTTTCTTTCCTTGCCCAAATTAAAGTTTCGTGGCTAGCAGTAAAAAAACGACAACTTAAATTAGGTGATGCATTTGGCTTAAACCACGCAATATCATTTAAAAAATGGAATTCTTGTAGTTCCAAAGCAAAACCACACTGGTAAATTGAGTGATACGTTCCACTAACCCAAATTGTTCCATTTGGTTTTAAAATACGACGACATTCTTTAATCCAGGAAAGATGAAACTCAAAATTTTCTTTTTTCCCATTGCCAATATCCCATTCACCTTTTTTGACGCTTACCATTTTCCCGTTTTGACAAGTAAAAGTTCCGCCAGATAAAAAATAAGGTGGGTCGGCAAAAATCATATCAAAAAAATTTTCAGGAAATTCTTTCATTAACTTCAAAGAATCGGCATTATACAGAGTGAAATCAGGTTTATTATAGTATGGTTTTTGCATAATTATTTTATAGAATTATCAGCAGTAGTGTTAAATTTACTCGCTATTTTAATTTTGTCCTACAATGATTAAAATATCTATCAATACTTTATAAATATAATAACAAATAAAACGGCAGTAGTCCAATAAGAAATGAATGAAACAAGTTTGATATAGGGTTTCTCAGAGCGTAAACATAGAACATAATTAGTGAGCGGATTTATCCGCCGAAGCTCGTTTTCCAGAGCGTAGGCGGAGGGTGAGGGATTCGAACCCACCATGTCTCGCTTCGCTCTTTAAGGAGAAGAGCTACCCTCTCCTTAATGTTCCTCTCCCCAATACGAAAGACGCAGGGAAAACCTTTTTCCCTGCACCCTTTTAGGACATGGGGTTTCTCAGAGCGTAGGCGGAGGGTGAGGGATTCGAACCCCCATGTCCTTGCGGACGGCGGATTTCAAGTCCGCTGCCTTACCGTTAGACTAACCCTCCGTAATTGTTGGAATAAAGACAGGTAGCATTATTATAAGCTTTTTTACCATTTTTTGCAACAGTTTTGAAGCCGTATTACTAAATTCACTCTCAACCCTCTTGTATTAAATCAAGTCGATTGATTTAGTTTTACAATAGTTTTTCCCACACGCAAACGAAAATCCTCAAGGTATTTCACATCACGAGTATGCCCAGTAAAATCAGGAACAATTTTTTCATTAAATTCTTTCATAAGGGATTTCCCTTCTTCTCTATCTTTTTCACTACCTTTACCTTTCTGCATCAAATCCCTTAACAAGTAAAGGTATTCGTAATCTTCCATTGCCTTCCGTATAATTTCCCAACGGATAGAATCAACAGGTTCGTGAGATTGGCTCGGCATACGAGGAGGATAGATAACAAAACTATCTCCAGCTTGAAGGCTACCTCCAGTTGTATTGTCGTAAGGGTTGTACGGATCTTCTCGATAATAGGGTGGATGCCAGTCCCAATGGTTAAGACCCCAATGGAGAAATCCTTTTATGTTATACTTGAAAGCAAGCCAAGTGAATATTCGAAGACGTATAAGAGGCAGGTCAATAAAACGGTTTGGCCAAGGACCTGTCGGCTCGCAACAGTAGTAGAACCATATTTGGTCTTTAGATATTCCACTCTTTTCAGCAAAACTCTCATACTTACTCTCCTGCGGAACAGGATAATCCACGTAAGGAGCAAATTTTTCTTCCCCCATAGCGTCCATAGTCTTTATTCCAGGAGCAACATTTTTGATAAATTTTACAAAACTTGTATAAGGTTCAAACTGGCTTCCTGTTGGTTCGTCAGAAACGTGTAGGCAAAATTTTTCAAGCCATCCTTTTTCAATAAGATGTTTTTCTAATGCTGAAAGAAACTGTTTAAGAAAATTTCTGTATCCTTCATCCAAAGTGGAAGGAAAAATAAGTTGTTCTTTTTTACTTTTCCCCACTCTTAGCAAAAGTACCGCAGTAGGGTTAGTAGAACGACGAGCAAGGTGGCTACCCTCAATAAGTTCAAAACCGTGTGAAAAAAATATCTCTACCCATTTATCAAAATTATCAAAAGTAAACGAATATTTTCCTGAAGATTTCTCAACAATATCAATAAGAGATTTTTCGTTTTTGATATTATCTTTATAACAGGTAGTCCCAATAGAAAAAAGAGGTGTAAGAACAACATTTTGCCTATGTGAAGCAAGATTTTTTGCGTATATTTCTATAACCTTCCAAAACTCCTCCGTAAAAGGTTCAAGATTATGAAAGTTTATAACCGGTCCTGTCCTAAACCAGTTAGTCATCAACAGATGAGACTTTTTTGGCAAACTAAAAGGCAGAACTTCAATAACAAATTTTACATCTTTTTTTTCTTCACCAAGACTTACCGCAATTTTTCCAACATACTTACCCGGCGTAATATCAGGGTTAATAAAAATTCGTACCCACACACCCAGTGTATCTGAAAACTTCTCTTTATTCCAACGCCCTCTCCACAAAGAAGGCATAAGAGGGTCAGGGAAAAACCCTGGTGCTTCTCCTTCCAGTTCTTCGGGCGGGTTACCTGCTGAGTTCCAATGCACAGGCACATATTCTGTATATAAAACCTCTACGCTACTGTTGGGAATAACATCACCTTCTTTGGAAATTATATCGCCCACTTCTACATTAAACTCTACTTTTAAATCTCTTAATTTCTCAGATAACCCCTTAACCCCAACTTGAAAACAAGCAACTTCATTGCCAGCAGTTGTAATTTCTATTTCTTTTTTTTTAGTTTTTGGCTTACAGTTTGGCAAAATGCGAATCATACTATTTTGAACCCAGATATCAAATTTGTTGGTTTGCATATTTGTTCTCCGTTTATAAAATGACAAAATTTATGTTTCAAAGCGTAAGAAAAACGAGATTGCCGCGTTTCAAAACACTCGCAATGACAAGCATAGGGGGTGGCTCCTTCCCATTCCTTTTCCGCCTTCGGCGAGATTGCCACGCTAAGAAACCCCTCCTACGCCAAGGTATACCTGCCGAAGCTTGTATTTTAGCGTAGGTTGGCTTCGGCGGGTAAAGCTCGCAAGACAAACTACAAAAGACGGAATGGGGGGGATATTTCTTTACA
>Ga0172382_10013538_pt1 | contig 10494 bp, 9 predicted proteins | sample Leawel138RmetaG_FD_122245 | JGI IMG/M metagenome (GOLD analysis project Ga0172382, IMG submission 122245) | Leachate microbial communities from a municipal landfill in Southern Ontario, Canada - Leachate well 138R metaG | ecosystem: Engineered > Solid waste > Landfill > Unclassified | place...
AATCAGGGCGGTCAGGGTTTCTTTGGTCATCATGGTCGTTACTCCGGTAGGTAGGTTTGATAAAGCGCGTCAATCGCACTTGAGCAAGTAACTATCAAGAACCCTGCCAAGTTGTTGAGCCGATCGTTGAGGTTTGGGGCTTTGGTGTGTAATCGCGTGGTTTCTTTTGGCTAATATTTTTTCATAACAAGGTGTTGTGATTGCATTTCAATTTGGGTGTCTTTGCGGACGATCCGATAGTTCAATCCGGTCATTTTACTTCAGTGTCTTCATTCTCAGGTTCAGTTCCAATGAGAAACTGGCCAAATGTCGACAATGTCTGATTTTAATATGACATTGTCCGACTTTGAGTCGGATAATCTTGATTTTCAGCCCATGAAAACACAATAAAATCTTTCAAGACATTGTTTTTTATAAACTAAAAATAGTTGGCACGCGCCGTGCAAAACATCTCCTGTCATTCAATCACGATCAGGAGATTCTACATGAGCACCTCAATCCAAGAACCCGTAGCCCCATCTTGCGTCCGTCAGGCATTGCGTGAAATCGACAAGCAAGGTTTGGCTGCACTGGGCGAGAAGGGCAAAGCCAACCCGAACGCGGTGGTCACCCTGAAAGCCAAAACCGTTTGCGAAGGCCAGTTCCGCAACCTGACCTATATCCGTGGCCTTGATCCGGTCATTGTGGACGAACCACCACATCTGTTAGGTGAGGATACCGCACCGAATCCATCCGAGGCACTGTTGGCAGCATTGGGCGCTTGCCTGGCGGTTGGCGTGCATGCCAATGCCACGGCCCGCGGCATCAAGCTGACCAAGCTCGAACTCAACATCGAAGGCGACATCAACGTCACGGCTGTTTGGGGTACCGGCGACCTGGACGACGACAAGCCGCTGGGCTTTACCGCCATCCGCGTGAAGTTCGACATCGAAACACTCGACCCGATGAGCGGGGCCGAAAAAGACGCCCTGTTGCAACACGCCAAGAAATGGTCACCGGTTGCCAACACCATGATGCGCCCGGTCGCTCTCGATTGCTCTGTGCTCTAACGCTTACTTGCGCCGCATGCACAGGTATGTGGCCTATATATTCCAGGAGAATGCCATGACCGCCGTAGCTGCGAATCTGAAAAATCCGCCATCAAGCTTCCCCGAGGGCGAACTGCTCTTCAATCAGGTAAGAGATATTGTTCGCGATAAGCTTGCCCCGTTGACCGTCAAGATCGATGAGGGCTATTACCCGGCCGAAGTTCTTCGCGCCTTGGGTGAAGCTGGCGTTTTTCGCCAGCATCTGGCCTCGCAGAATGGCCATGGTGAATTTGATATCAATGCAGCCCTGAAGGCTATGGATATCGTTTCCCAGGAGTGCATGTCTACTGGCTTTATGGTTTGGGCTCAGAATGTGGTGGCTTGGTATGTAGAAATGTCCGACAACGACTATCTCAAGCAAACCCTTCTACCGAAGCTTGCCCGCGGCGAGGCTTTGGGCGGCACGGCGCTATCCAACCCAATGAAATATTTAGCCGGCATCGAGCCCCTGCTGGTTTCCGCCGTCGAAACTGCTGACGGCTTTATTCTCAATGGCACCTTGCCCTGGGTATCCAATCTCGGCCCGGATCACTGGTTTGGCTCTATCTTCAAGGTCAGCGGCGACAAGCCTCGTGATGTGATGGCGATGGTAAACACATCCTGGCCGGGCATGGAGCTGAAGCAACTCGCCAAGTTCTGCGGTATGGAGGGTACCGGCACCTACGCACTGTTCTTCAAGGATGTATTCGTACCCAAGAACCATGTTCTGGGCGATCCGCTGATTCCCTACATCAAAAAGATGAAGGCTGGCTTCGTGCTGCTGCAAACCGGTATGGCCACGGGTTTGATCGAAGGGTGCATCAAGCTGTGCGAAGACGTCGAACTCAAGCTCGGCCATGTGAACTGCTATCTGGATGATCGTCCGGACGAACTGCGCGAGGAGCTGGAAGACGCTCGCGAGGTCATCTCAAGTTTAGGTGAGGATATTTTCAACCAAGATGCAGAATTCATGCGCTCGGTACTGGAAGCGCGGCTGCTCGGGTCCGAGCTTTCCCTGCGTGCGGCGAATTCGGCAATGTTGCACACCGGCGCGAATGGTTATTTGCATGATGCGCCCGCCCAGCGCAAGCTGCGCGAAGCCTATTTTGTCGCTATCGTGACCCCGGCGACCAAGCATCTGCGCAAAGAAATCGAGGCCATGGCAGCCCTCTGACTTAATCGGGCAAGAGACACGCTGGGGGCATGGCGATGAACGACACAACGCGCTGGATCTGTTTGATCTGTGGCTGGATATACGATGAAACCAAGGGCGATCCGGACAGTGGCATCGCCCCCGGCACCCGCTTTGAAGACATCCCCGAGGATTGGTCCTGCCCGTTGTGCGGGGTAACCAAGGCAGATTTCATCACGATGGAAGAATACGCGGCGCAGCGTGCTTCCAGCGGGCCTAAGTCACGCCCACGTCGTGCGCGGGGTCAGGTCGGTGGCGAGGATGCCGTCGTCATCGTCGGCAGTGGCATTGCCGGTTGGACGGCCGCCGAGCAGCTTCGCGCACAGGATGCGGATCGACTGATCACACTGATTACCGCCGACGACGGTTGTGTGTATCCCAAGCCGTCATTATCCATGGCCATTGGTCAGGGGCGCAGCGCGGATGACTTGATCGAACAATCCGGGCCGGACAAGGCAGAAGCGCTTGGTGTGACCTTGCAGGCCAACACGCGCGTTTTGGGCATCAAGCCGAAAGACAAACGGCTGATGACGACCAAGGGCAAAGTAACCTATGGCGATTTGGTACTGGCGCTGGGTGCCTCACAACGTCGCCTTGCCTTTGAAGGCGATGCAGCCGACCAGATCCTGCGGGTTAATGATTTGACCAGCTACCGCAAGATGCGAGAAAAACTGTCCAGTGGCCCCCAGCACGTCACCTTGATCGGAGCGGGATTGATTGGTGTCGAGTTCGCGGAAGATCTTCATGCGGGCGGGCATCGGGTCACACTGCTCGATCTGGGGCAGCAGTTGCTCGGTCGGTTGGCACCACTGCCCATCGCCCGTCGCTTGTTGGCTTCGCTGCGCCAACACGGTACCGAATTTCTGCCCGGCGTCAGCTTGGCGGCGCTGGACACAGACGGTAATCGCTTGCGCGCGACCTTGAACGATGGCGAGTCACTGACCACTGATCTGGTGATCTCTGCGGTGGGGCTGGTACCGAACACCGATTTGGCCAAAAAGGCGGGGTTGAATGTGAATCGCGGCATCGTCGCGAACGCGGACAATATGCGCACCAGCGACCCGCACATCTACGCCATTGGTGATTGTGTTGAGGTCGATGGGCGGAGCTACTTTTACATTGAGCCAATTCGCCGACAGGCTGCAACCGTTGCGGCTGCGCTTATTGGAAAGCACAGACCATTCGCGCATCTTCCAATGGCTATAAGGATCAAAACACCCAGCCTGCCAATCAACATTTGCCCTCCAGATCAGAGTGTGGCCGATTTTGGTGACTGGCATGTTCATACCCCGGCAGAGGTGAGTGACGATGACAAAGGAACCTGTCGCATGGATTTTCTGGTTCGTAACCAATTGGTGGGATATGCCTTGACCGGAAGGTGCACGCCGCAAAGCGAGCACCTGCATCGTATCGTGATCGAGTCCTTGTTTGCGGCCACCACCGCAGCATGAATTAAATTCAAAACAACGCCTGATTATCGTTCTTGTTCATTGATTCATAGGAGATTTGCCATGAGTTCTGTCCTGCTAACCGCCCCCCAAATGAAGACCCTGATGGACACCGAACCAACAGTGGTCATTGATGCCCGGAACCTAGATGCGTATGCCGCCGGCCACATTCCCGGTGCGGTCAATATCCATGACATTTTTACCTTTCTGGCAACGTCTTCGCCCGAGGGACTGGAAGAATTGAAAGCGAAATTCGCTCAAACCTTTGGCAACGCGGGGTTGTCCGGCAAGGAAACGGCGGTCATCTACGAAGATGCAATGAATACCGGTTTTGGCATGTCGTGCCGCGGTTATTTCCTGTTGAGTTATTTCGGTTATCCGAAGGTGAAGATTCTGCATGGCGGTTATCAAGCCTGGCTGTCCGAATCGCTACCGGTCTCAACCGAGGTGCCGACGCCCATACCCGCCACTTTCCCGCTGATCGATACGGGTACTGATCTTATGATCGGGAAGGATGAGATTCTGGCTACTCTGGGCAGCGAAGGCCCTGTATTACTCGATGTGCGGGATATCGACGAGTGGATCGGCACTAGTTCTTCACCCTATGGCAAAGATTTTTGCCCGCGCAAAGGGCGACTGCCCGGCGCAGTCTGGATTGAGTGGTATCGCCTGATGAAACCGGGCGCCATACCGATGTTCAAGGCGCCGGAAGAAGTGCTGGCAGAATGTGCGACTGTCGGAATCTCTAAGGACACGCCGGTGTATCTCTACTGCTTTAAAGGGGCGCGTGCATCCAATACACTGGTCGCTTTGAAGTCAGCCGGTATCGAGAACGTGAAACTGTACTTCGGATCCTGGAACGAATGGTCTCGTGATCCGTCCTTGCCGATCGAGGAAGGCTTGCCATACGCCGTCGCATGAACGGGGATTCCTCGATTGGGGTCATCCGTGCTGAACCCAGGTCGCGCACCGTTGAGCGATAAGTGGTTGGAAGGGTTGCGTGAAACGGCGCGAAGTGAACCACTCTTGGCCTATTATTGAGGGTGTTCTATCGCAAGAGGAATCAGTGATGAACATACTCATAACGATTATGCACAGCTTGGCCGCCGTTCTCTGGATCGGCGGCATTTTCTTCGCTTTCATGGTGCTGCGACCGGTGAGCACGATGTTCGAACCGCCCCAGCGGTTGCAACTTTGGAGCACTGTTTTCGCACGGTTTTTTCCGTGGGTCTGGTTCTTCATCGTGATATTGGTAATCACCGGTTACGCTGATTTGTTCACTCGTTTTGACGGATCGCTGACGCAAGCATACCTTTTGGCGATGCAGGTGATTGGCTGGATCATGATCTTGCTGTTTGCCTGGCTGTCATTTTTGCTGGTTGGAAAGTTGCATCGGGCCGTCAGTGAGCAGCGCTGGCCGGATGCCGCTGCGGCCATGCAGCCCATCCGCCGGATCATGGCCATCAATTTGGGACTCGGCATTCTGATTACCGTGATCGGTGTGGCCCGCCCGATTTTCTGACAGGCTCCCTTAGACATTACGTTCGCTCTATTGATCCAGCAGCCCCAGGCGTTCCAGCCGATAGCGGAATTGGCGTGGCGTCATGCTCAGGCTCATCGCAGCTCGGGTCTTGTTCCCACCGGTTTGACGTAAGGCATCGAGCAGGCTTTGTGCTTCATCGGCGCGCACCCAGCCGTAACCACGCTGAGTGGGTTGATGCGGTATTGAAGGCAAAGATGGGGGCTCGATCGGTGTGATGCGTTGCGTCGTACCCGCTTCCAGATGTTCTCCAATATGCGCTTCGTGCTGCAGGATCAAAATCACATCATCGATGGTAATTTCGCGGTTCTGCGCAATCAAAACGGCGCGTTTAACAATGTTTTCCAACTGGCGTATGTTGCCAGGCCAGTTATAGCCCTCCAGCCGCTCTAGTACGCCGGGGCCAAATACCGTATTGCGGTCAAACTCATGGTTGGCCCGTTGCAGGAAGTGCCGCGCCAGATGACTCACGTCACCTCCCCGTTCCCGTAACGGTGGCAAATGGATGGGGAATACGTTCAGGCGATAGAACAGATCGATACGGAATCGCCCTTCATTGACGGCCTTCTGTAGGTTTTTATGTGTGGCCGCGATGATGCGGACATTGATTGGAATGTCCTGAGTGCCGCCCACGCGCTTAATCGCCTGTTTTTCTAGTACATGTAGCAGCTTAGACTGTAAATCCAACGCCAGATCGCCAATTTCATCGAGAAATAATGTGCCATTGTTCGCCAGTTCGATGATCCCTTGTTTCTTGACCACCGCACCGGTGAACGCACCTTTTTCATGGCCGAACAATTCAGATTCTAGCAATGCCTCTGGAATGGCCGCGCAGTTGATGGCCATAAACGGTCCGTCGCGCAGCTGACTGGTGATATGCACTAAGCGAGCGAAGCGTTCTTTGCCGGTGCCCGATTCGCCGGCAAGAAGCACGGTCGCCTGAGTCGGGGAAACATGCAGTGCCTGTCGCAGTGCGTGACGTAGAGCTAGGCTTTCGCCCAGGATGCCGTGGGTGCCTTCGGTCTTCTGATCCAACGCCTGTTTAAGGGCGCGGTTCTCGTCGGCCAGCAGGGCGGTCTTTTCTTCAATGAGTCGACTCAGGCTCAGAATTTGTGCAATCAGTGTCGCCAATACCTGCAACAGGGTGATGTCTCTACTGAAGGGGCGTTTGCGCCCTCGTAGCCGGTGGGCTGCGAGTACACCGAGCGGGGTGTTGTTATAGAGAATGGGGACGGCCAGGAAGGCTACGGTTTCCTGGGGCAGGGTGCCGCGTTCCACGGCGCGTGTCAGATAGATCGGTTCGTCGTCGATATTCTGGACGACGGCGACTTGTCTGGTCTGCATGACACGCCCTGTAACGCCTTCGCCGATGACATAGTGCCCCCGTGCTCGCTCTGGTGGTGTTAGCCCATAGGAATAGCGAATGCTTAGGGTGTCCATGTCGTCGTCTTTCAGCGCGACGCGCCCGCGATTCAGGCCAATCATCTGTGACATCAGCCGCAGGATACCGTTAATGGCCTCATCGGTAGTGCCATTGTGCGTCATCAACCGCGAAGCTTCGGAGATGATCAGGAGTTCGACATCTTCATCTGCATTTGATGTCGTGGTTGGTTTGATTTGGATAGTCATGGTCGGCTGTACTCCGCAAAACGACACTGAACATTAGGCAAGATGCAGGCCAAATAGGTGATCGCTTTGTAAGACATTGTTCGACAATGTGTGATGACTTGAATTTGGTCAATGTTCAATTCGACCTGCACCGATAATTGTCAAATGCTTTTGTTTGCGCACCATATTGGTTCTTTAATATTGTTAATTCAGTGTTTAAGGCGCATTTGACTAATTCTTTTCAGTGAGTTGAATGACGGACATTTATTTGGCATGAGGATTGCCTTGTTAGTGTTGACTGATTCATAACTCATCGGGAGATCGCTCATGTCCGCTTTCAAAAACCCCTTCGATCCGACCATTCGCCTCAAGCAAGGCTGTTCATGCGGCCAGCATGTCAGCCAGTCGGAGCATGATGCGCTAGCCGCCTCCGCCCCGGAACCTAGGGAAGAAGAAGCCGCGCTCAACCGCGTGATCGAATCGACCCTCATGCGCTCGATTTTCCCCCACGATGAAACACGGCGTAATTTCTTGAAGGCAGTTGGTGCGGGAACCGCCTTGGCCGCATTATCCAGTCTGTTTCCGCTCGGCGCGGCACAGGCCTTGGCCGCCGAGGGCGGCCCATTGGAGAAAAAAAATCTCAAGGTAGGTTTTGTTCCCATCACTTGTGCCACCCCAATCATCATGGCCAAGCCAATGGGTTTTTATGAGCGGGAAGGCCTGAATGTCGACATTATCAAAACGGCCGGTTGGGCATTAGTGCGGGACAAGGTTTTGAATAATGAATATGATGCCTCGCACATGCTCTCACCCATGCCTATCGCCGCGAGCATGGGATTGGGTTCCAAAACGAATGAAACCTTTGTCGCCACTATCCAGAACATCAATGGCCAGGCGATTACCATGCACATCAAGCACAAGGATAACCGCGACCCCAAAAACTGGAAGGGGATGAAATTCGGGATTCCCTTCGACTATTCCATGCATAATTTGCTCTTGAGATACTACCTCGCCGAGCATGGCATTGATCCAGATAAAGATGTTCAACTTTCCATCATTTCTCCGCCCGACATGGTTGCCAACCTGCGCGCGGGCAATATCGATGGTTTCCTCGGACCTGAGCCATTTAATCAACGGGCAGTTTATGAAGGCTTCGCCTTTATACAGGTATTATCGAAAGATATTTGGGACGGTCACCCCTGCTGTGCCTTTGGGGTAACAGAGAACTTCGTTAAGGAAAACCCCAATACATTCTCTGCGCTCTTTCGAGCGATTGCCAATGCCACGGTGTATGCCCACAAGCAGGAAAACCGGCCGGCCATTATTGAGGCCATAGCACCAGCCAATTATCTGAATCAGCCGATTCCCGTGCTGCAACAGGTCATGACTGGCAAGTTTGCCGATGGTCTTGGTAACATTCGGGACGTACCCGGCCGCGCCGATTTCGACCCGTTCCCCTGGCAGTCGATGGGGGTATGGATGCTGACCCAACTCAAGCGCTGGGGGTATATCAAGCAGGATATCGACTACAAACAAATCGCCGAACAGGTCTTCTTGGCTACTGATGCCCGCACCCGCCTGCGGGAAATGGGCCTAAGCGCACCGGATTCGAACTATGAAAACCACACCATCATGGGCAAGGTTTTCGACCCCAGTCAGCCTAAGGCCTACCTCGATTCATTCAGCATTCGGAGAACCTAAACATGAGCCCGTCCCTGAACCTGCGCGCTGGGCTGGTATCTATCGTGTTGCTATTCGCCTTTTTGGGCGTGTGGCAATTGGCTACACAACCCAAAGCATCGAGTGCGCCTGCCTATGCTAATCCGGAATATGCCGCGATGATGGGGTCGGCCGCAACGAAGGCCGCGGGATTGCCCACGCCCGATGCAGTAGGCCAAACCTTGCTGCACCAACTCGCAAATCCGTTCTACGACAACGGTCCTAACGACAAGGGAATCGGCATCCAGCTGTCGTGGTCGCTCGGGCGGGTTCTGGCAGGTTTTCTGCTCGCCGTGATTGTGGCCATTCCGCTCGGTTTTGTGATCGGTATGTCGCCGCTGATGTTCAAGGCACTCAACCCGTACATTCAGTTACTCAAGCCGATTTCGCCGCTGGCTTGGATGCCGCTCGCGCTCTATACCATCAAGGATGCCAATGCGTCGTCGATTTTTGTGATTTTCATTTGTTCCATCTGGCCGATGATGATCAATACCGCGCATGGCGTGGCCTCGGTCAAAAAAGACTGGCTAAATGTGGCCAAAACGCTTGAAGTCAGCCCGCTCAGGACAGCCATCATGGTGATCTTGCCTGCCGCCGCACCCACCATCCTCACCGGGATGCGCATTTCCATGGGGATTGCCTGGCTCGTCATCGTTGCGGCAGAAATGCTGGTCGGTGGCACCGGAATCGGTTATTTCGTCTGGAATGAGTGGAACAATCTGAATCTTTCCAATGTGATTTTCGCCATCTTCATGATTGGTGTCGTCGGCATGCTGCTGGATGCAATCTTTGGCGCACTGACCCGCTTTGTGGCCTATCAGGAGTAAAACTATGAGCCAAGCATTCCTTAAAGTCGAAGGGCTCAAGAAAATATTTCCCGGAGTTTCGGGCGGCGACGACGTGACGGTATTCGACAATATCCACTTCGAGGTGCAACAAGGCGAGTTTATCTGCATTATCGGCCACTCGGGTTGTGGCAAATCGACGATTCTCAATGTGCTGGCGGGTCTGGACTCAGCGAGCGGGGGCAACGTATTCATGGATGGACGGGAAGTTTCCGGCGCCAGCCTCGATCGCGGCGTAGTCTTCCAAAGTCATGCCCTGATGCCTTGGCTGACCGTAGAACAAAACGTGGCATTCGCCGTGAAATCCCGCTGGCCGCAGTGGGGCAAGGAAGCAGTTCAGGCGCAATGCGGTAAGTATCTGGAACTGGTCGGATTAAAGCATGCACTGAATAAAAAACCGCACCAACTTTCGGGCGGCATGAAACAACGTGTGGGTATTGCCCGTGCTTTTGCTATCGAACCCAAAATGCTGCTGATGGATGAACCTTTCGGCGCACTCGATGCGTTGACACGCGGCATAATCCAAGACGAATTGGTAAAAATTTGTGCACAAACCCGTCAAACCGTATTCATGATCACTCATGATGTCGATGAAGCGATTTTACTGGCGGATAAAATCCTGCTGATGTCCAACGGGCCATATGCCAAAATTGCCGAGATCGTGGAGAATCCATTGGAACGTCCGCGTTTGCGCACAGAAATGCACCACGACCCACATTTTTACTCCGTGCGAAATCACATGGTTGATTTTCTTGTAAGCCGTTCACGCAAGATTGCCGAAGGCGAACTGCCCTCAGGGTACGACCCGCAACACCCGCCCGTCATTCGGCCCTTGAGTTTGGCGGTATGAGACCTGGGGTAGCGTGCATCGAATTTGATTTCTGGTGCCCGCCGCCCTGCCTTTCGATCCGGGGGGATTCAGGCCCTTTTACTTCCCACTAACAAGAGCACACCGCCAAGGACAATCGCTCCAATACCCACCCAAACGGGGACATTGACGGTTTGCTTGTCCTTGATCGACAACTCAATAGGCCCAACTTTGGCTTCGTGGGTGTCCTTGGTAAAGCTGAAACTG
>Ga0172382_10013540_pt1 | contig 10494 bp, 14 predicted proteins | sample Leawel138RmetaG_FD_122245 | JGI IMG/M metagenome (GOLD analysis project Ga0172382, IMG submission 122245) | Leachate microbial communities from a municipal landfill in Southern Ontario, Canada - Leachate well 138R metaG | ecosystem: Engineered > Solid waste > Landfill > Unclassified | place...
CTGCTTTGAGGTCTGCCCGCCGAAGTTCCGTGCGATATCGAAGATGGAAGGCGCTGTACCTGCCCCTCCTCCCCCCGACCAGAGGGCAGTGGTGAAGAAGGCAAAGGAAGCAGCGACAGAGTAATGTAAAGATACGCAAAAGTGAATGGCGAATTGGGCCATGCCAGGCATGACCCGATTCGCCATTTTTCTTGCAAATGACCTGGAGAAGAGATGGGCGATAAAATTGAATTAATTCTCTCTGCAACGGAAGAACTGGATGGGAAAAAGGTGTTGACATGTGCACGGGCAGTAAAACTATCGCGGGAAAACGCTATTTCCCTAAAAGAAATAGGGGAACTCTGTGATGAGCACGGCGTCAAGGTACGAGAATGCCTGCTCGGGTGTTTTTGATGATCTTTACCGATCAATATCTCCTTCAACTTTGAAGGTTTAGTAAATGAACAAAAATTTGGGATTTTCGTTTTGTTTCCGCGCGTTCATTGTGATAAACTGTTACGAAAAATAACGATACTTCCCAGATATAAACCAATTTACTGTAAATTGCTACGCCAATAGAAAGGAGGGGTTTTTATGGAGATTGTAATTAATGGAAAGGCTTGTCAGGGCCAGGATGGCCAGACGGTCCTTGAGGTCGCAAGGGTGAACGGGTTTAGTATCCCGACCCTTTGCCATATCGCCGACCTTACGCCCACCGGCGCTTGCCGCCTGTGTGTCGTTGAGGTTGATGGGATGCGCAACCTGGTGGCGTCCTGTTCTACCCCGGCAGTTGATGGTATGGTGGTGCATACCAACAGTGACAGGGTCCTGGAGGCACGGAAGTTCATCGTGGAACTTCTCGTTTCCTGTCATCCCCTTGACTGCATGATCTGCGAGAAGACAGGGGACTGCGTATTACAGAACCTGGCATATGAACTCGGTGTAACATCAACGAAGATGATGGGCGAAAAATATGACTATCCTGTCGATTCGTCAAATCCTTTTATCGAGCGCGATTATAACAAATGTATCCTCTGCCAGAAATGTGTGAGGGTTTGCAAGGATATCCAGGGTATCGAGGCGATAAAGACGACAAATCGCGGCTTTGAGACGAAAGTTGCAACCGCATACGATACAACGCTTCAGGAAAGCAACTGCGTATTCTGCGGCCAATGCGTTCAGGTCTGTCCGGTGGGAGCACTTACCGAGAAAAAATCGAAGGGCCTCGGCCGGGCCTGGGAGCTTGCCAGGGTCAGGACAACCTGTCCTTACTGCGGTGTGGGCTGCCAGCTGGACCTTCATATGAAGGGTGAACAGATCGTCAGGATCACGGCGGTGGAAGATGCATCTCCGAACAAAGGTAGACTGTGTGTGAAAGGCCGGTTCGGATATGATTTCATCTATTCCGAAGAAAGACTGACAACGCCTCTTATCAAAGAGAACGGTTCCTTCCGTGAGGCTTCATGGGATGAGGCACTCGACCTCGTCGCATCAAAATTCAAACAGATAATAGCCGAGAGCGGCCCCGATGCAATAGCAGGTGTGAGTTGCGCTCGCAGTATAAATGAAGATTCATACCAGATGCAGAAACTCTTTCGTGCGGTGATCGGCACCAATAATATCGATCACTGCGCCCGAACCTGACACGCGCCAACCGTCGCCGGTCTGGCGCAATCATTTGGTTCCGGAGCAATGACAAATTCTTTCGGTGAATTCGCGGACGCTAAAATGTTCCTGTGCATCGGGACAAACATGACAGAGGCGCATCCTGTAGCTTCAACATTCCTGAAAAACGCCTTGGCCAAAGGTGCAAAACTGATCGTTGTCGATCCCAGGAAGCAACCGCTCGCCAAACTTGCCGATATTCACTGCCAGATCAAGGTCGGCAGTGATATTGCTTTTCTCAACGGTCTTATGAACGTTATCATCACTGAAAACCTTTATGACAAGGATTTTGTCGAGAACAGGTGCGAGAACTTTGAGGCTTTCAAGAAGAAAATTATGGAATACCCCGTGGACAGGGCAGCCGAGATCTCCGGCGTTGACGCCGATACGATCCGGAAGGTTGCGCGGATGCTTGCAGAGATAAAACCAGCCATGCTCTGTTACACGCTCGGAATCACTGAACACACAACAGGGAAAGACAACGTTATGAGCACAGCCAACCTCCAGTTGCTCCTCGGGAACCTGGGAATGCCGTCAGCGGGTGTCAATCCTCTTCGCGGGCAGAACAATGTACAGGGCGCCTGCGACATGGGCGCATTGCCCAACGTGTTCCCGGGTTATCAGAAGGTCATCGACCCGGCAATTACCGAGAAGTTCGCGAAGGCATGGGGCGTGAAATCACTGCCGAATACAAACGGGCTCATGATGCCCCAGATGATGGAAGGACTGCCGGATAAAAAGATCCGGGCATTCTACGTTTTTGGAGAGAACCTTGCCAATACAGAACCGGATATTCGCAAGGTCGAACATGAATTATCCTCGGCAGACTTTCTCGTATGCCAGGACATATTCCCCACGGAAACCACGCGGTTTGCAGATGTCGTGTTCCCGGCGGCCGCATGGAGTGAAGATGACGGGACATTCTCCAGCAGCGAAAGAAGGGTTAACCGTGTTCGTAAAGTGAAAACCCCGCCGGGCAATGCGAAACCCAATTGGTGGATATTTAAAGAGCTGGCGAAAAGAATGGGCCATGACTGGGCCTCGAACAGTGCGCAGGAAATATGGGACAACGAGGTTTCCGTTCTTGCCCCCGCACTGGGCGGTATCAAATACGAGCGGATCGAGAATGACGGTCTGCAATGGCCGTGTCCGACCCCGGAACATCCGGGCACCCAATTCCTCCATCGTGACGGCGTATTTTCTCACGGAAAGGGGATCTTTAACGCAGTGGACTGGAAACCGCCAGCAGAGGTATCAGATGCAGAATATCCGTTCGTCCTGAGCACCGGACGGAGGCTTTATCACTATCATACCCGGACCCAGACCGGGCGTTCAGGCCTCAATTTCCTCATGTCTGAAGAGACGGTGGATATTTCGGAAGCCGATGCACAAAAACTGGGCATCGCCGGGGATGAATATGTAAAGGTGCGGTCAAGACGCGGCGAGGTGAAAGTGAAGGCCCGCATTACGGAGCAGGTACCGCCGGGCATGGTATGGATGTCATTTCATTTTCGCGACGGATCAGCCAACTGGCTTACCAATCCGGTCTACGATCCCAATACTATGACTGCGGAGTACAAAGCATGTGCAGTTGCCGTGGAGAAACTGTAGCAAAATTTAAGAAGGGTATAATGAGTGTAAAATCAATTATTTGCTCTGAATCGAAAGAGATCGCAGGATACAGTTTCGACGAATACCGAGAAATTGTAAAAGAGTTTCATGGGTCTGAAGCCCCCGGTTTGCTTATCGGGGGCTTCATGGTTGCCCTCGCATTACAGAACCTCGAGGAAGGAGGGCTCTACGATGCGATCAGCGAGACCCGAACCTGCCTGCCGGATGCGATCCAGCTTCTCACCCCGTGTACTATCGGGAACGGATGGCTGAAGGTTGTGCCGTTTGGCAGATATGCCCTGACCCTTTATGATAAGACGGATGCATCCCATCCAGGCGTGCGCGTGTACGTGGATGCCGCCAAATTAAAGGCCTGGCCGGAGATTTACGCCTGGTTCTTCAAATTGAAGACCAAAGGACAGGAGGGCCAGAAAAACCTCACTGAACACATACGACAGGCGGGTACGAGCATCCTGAGTATCTCGAGGGTTTCGGTCAACGACCAGTTTGCCAAGAAATTGCACAAGGGAAAGATCGACGTATGTCAGCAATGCGGCGAGGCCTATCCTGCGGCAGATGGGAAGAGTTGTCTTGCGTGCCAGGGGAACATTGTATATTCCTGAACACGGTCCCGATGATAAACATGAATGCTCCACTTTAGCGAACAGCCACAAGGTTCGATGAAGAACAAGCCCAATCCCAAGCAGGTGGCAATCGCGGTAATTGAAAGTGACGGCTACATTCTGATCGGCAAAAGAAAGCGTGGGAAAAGACATTCCAAGAATTGGGAGCTTCCCGGAGGCACGGTCGAGAAGGGGGAGACTTGCGAAGAATGCCTGACACGTGAGTTGAATGAAGAGTTCAATGTGCCTGCAAACGTCGGGAGCTTTATCTGTTCGGCAGAGTACACCTACGGCCCCGACTTCACTATCCGGTTATCGGCTTATCGGGCTTCGCTCGGGCCCGGAGATCTCAGTCTCAATGATCATGACGAGATACGATGGGTCCGTCTCGAGGAGTTTCCCGTTTACCTGCATGATCGAATGAGCATGCTCATCCTTGCCATATTGACCTCCGGCGACCGTTAGGCCGGGTATCCCTCCAATTGTCATTGACAGGCTATTTGCACTCTGTTATTGTCTCTGCATCCAAAAGGGAGGTACATCATGTATTACGAAGGTAGAGTGGCGCGCGTCACCGAAATCGTTGCCGATTCAACCGAAAGTTTCGAGGATGCAATAATGACGGGTTTCAAAAGGGCCTCGAAAACATTGAGGGGCATAACCGGCCTGCGCGTGAAAGAACAATATGCAGAAGTCTCGGAGGGAACCATCCTGAAATTCCGGGTAACACTCGACGTGATATTCATCCTGGAAGGATAGCGATCGGGCGCCCCATCAAAGATTAATGTCCGGTATTACCGCGACGTGAGGATGTCCTTCCTTCTTGAGGCTATACGGAGAAGGGGTAATTACCGGTAAAGCAAGCGTCACAAAACCTTTTGCCCGCCACATCCTTCAGGTCGGTAGTTGTCAGGTAGCGGAAACTGTCCACACCCAGAAGATGCTTGAGTTGCTCGTCGGTGCGGTTCTTCGCCAGCAATTCACCCGGTTTTGCCATTGCCATTCCCATGAGGCACGGAAAGCGCGGAGGGGGGGCGGTGAGCCGCAGGTGGACCTTTGTGGCGCCTGCCTCGCGTAATTTCGGTATCAATACAAGGGCGGTTGAGCCACGGACCAAAAGAGAATCGATAAGAAAGACCTCTTTCCCTTTTAACAACTCGCCATTAATCTGGAACTTTCTTTCAGCCTGGCTGTACCTGTCCCTTTCCGTAGATATACCAAATATCCTGCCGATCTCGCCGATCGCCACGATCGCCATCTTGAACGGTATTCCTGTAGCATTATGAAAACCCGAGGCTGCGGGTATGGCCGCCCGGGGAATAGGAACGACGATATCGGCCTTTTCGGTTTCCAGCTGGGCTAATTTTTTCCCGATCTGTTCCCGGAACTCGTAGCTGTTCACTGAAAAAACCTTGCTTGCGGGGGACGCGTAGTCAAGCCATTCGACGATGCAAGGGTAGGGATCGGGTGGAAGAAACGACTTCGTCGTGACATCGTCCCCATTGAAGATCGCCATTTGTCCCGGCTCCACATCGCCGATCCATTCGAGGTCCCCGTGAAAGGCGCACGTTTCCGAAGCAATAGCCCACGCGCAATCGTCTTCTTCGCCCCGCCGTGCGATGGATAGAGGCCTGAAGCCGAACGGGTCACGGGCCGCTATGAGATTGCCATTGTGCAGGATAATAATGCTGAAAGCGGATTGGCGGCCCAAAATGTTCAACGTGTTATGGACCTTCTCGATCATATCCGCGCCATGCGATCTCGCTATCAAATGAAGGATGACCTCGGTATCGATATCTGTCTGGAAAAGGCTTCCAAATTCTTCCATCAGTTGCCTGTACCGCGGGATATGGCCATTGTGGGTTACCGCTATTCTTTCCTTCCGGAAGCTCCCGACGATCGGCTGACTGTTCCTTTCCGTTGTTTCGCCAGTGGTCGGATATCGGACGTGACCGATGGCGGCCATTCCGTAATTCAATTTGGCGGGAAGAGCGGATTGAAATACAGAGCCGAGCTGCCTCACTTCAACAAAAGAACTGCCTCGTGTGCTTGAAACAATACCCCAACTTTCCTGGCCCCTGTGTGAGAGGTTCTGCAGGCCCGTCATGACCTCGGCGGGAGCGTTGCCTCTTCCAATAAACCCGAAAACACCACTCATATTATTGACCTCGCATCTATCTCATTGGTCATTAAATTACCATGTCTTAAGGCCACTATTCAATAGGGCTCGATAAAATGCGTCCGCCGTAATCGTTTATAGACGTGTTTTCTATTACTAGGATTCATTTCATGCCTAATATTCATTTGCTCTTGACCAGTTTTTCCATTAGAATAACTCGATGGAATACTTGAACCTCAAAGGCAAGACTTGTCCTGTGCCGGTCATCGAAACGAAGAATTTTCTTGAAAGCCGGGTGGTCGACGCGATCGAGATCGTCGTAGATGATCCCACAGCGAGTGAGAATGTGCGCCGTTTCCTCGGTACCAGGGGATATTCCACCTCCGTTGCCGAGGAAAACGGCATTTACAGAATTGAGGGCTGTCGGGACGAAGCGTCAATTGAGGTGCAGCTTCAGGAACGCAGGTCCCTCGTCTACATAGATGGTGAGTTTATGGGCCGGGGGAACGAGGAACTCGGAAAGATCCTGATGCGGACCTTCCTCAACACGATCAAGGAACTGGAAGTGTGCCCGTGGAAAATGGTCTTTATCAATTCCGGCGTCAAGCTTGTTGCATCGGATTCGGAATATTTGAATATTCTCAAAGATATTCAAGGTCTCGGCATCGAGATCATTGCGTGCGGGACATGCCTGGATTATTATCATCTCAAGGAAAAGATCGGGGTCGGGAGGATCGGCAATATGTTTGAAATAATGACCTCATTCAATGAAGCGACCAATGTGATCAGGCCGTAGCCTGGCCATGGAGCTTGGAGGCCATTCATGATCTATCTCGACAATGCGGCGACATCGTTTCCGAAACCTCCCGAAACCATAGAATATCTCAATAATTTTGTAACGAATATCGGCGGCAATCCCGGCCGCAGCGGTCATACGCTGTCCCTCGAAGCCGCACGCATCATATTCGGGGCCAGAGAAAAACTAACGTCCTTTATAGGCATGCAAGATTCCGAACGCCTGATATTTACCCAGAACGGTACGGAATCCCTGAATATTGCCTTACTTGGTTTCCTGAAAACCGGGGACCACGTGGTCACAACGTCGATAGAGCACAACTCTGTCATGAGGCCCCTCGAATTTCTGCGTAGGGACCGGGGAATAACGTATACAACGGTTGCCTGCTGCAGCGAGGGTTTTGTGGACCTCGATCGGCTTAAACAGGCCGTGAGGGTGAACACGAAAGCCGTTGTCATCAACCACGGGTCGAATGTGACTGGCGCCGTGCAGCCCCTTGCCGAGATACGGAAGATCATAGGGGAGACCTGCCTCATTGTCGACGCCTGCCAGACTATGGGGTCCATACCGGTTGACCTGAAGACAGTCGGCGGTGATATTCTGTGTTTTTCATGCCATAAATCGCTTTTTGCCATTCAGGGTGTCGGGGCCTTATACGTACGGGAGGGGATAGATCTTGCCCCGATCAAGTTTGGCGGTACCGGAAGCAGGTCCGAATCGATCGAGCACCCCATGTTCCTGCCGGATAAATATGAATGCGGTACTCCAAACACCCCGGGCATTGCATCGCTTCTCGGCGGGCTCACTTTCATTGAAAAGGAGGGCCTTGCGAATATCTCGGAAAAGAAACAGGCGCTGCGGGCAAGACTGGTGGACGGACTGGGACAAATTCCCGGCGTACGCGTTTATGGCCATCTATCAAGGGGCCCGGGATCGTATCTTGCGATCGTAAGCTTCAATATAGATGGCAAACTGTCTTCCGATGCCGGATATGAGCTTAACAGGAGATCTTTATTTGTTCGCATCGGCCTTCATTGTTCACCCGTTGCCCATCAAACCATAGGAACATTCCCAACCGGCGCCCTGCGAGCATCCCCAGGGTATTTTACGGAAGAAGCTGATATAGATATCTTTGTAGAGGCGGTCCGGGATATTGCCAGAAAGTAGATTTCTTATTCTTTTCAATACGATCCACGATGTGCTCCGGGCGGAAAAGATACTGACGGAACATGCCGTTCAGCTTGAACTGATCCCCGTACCAAGGAGTTTAAGTTCGGATTGCGGTATGTCTATAGCTCTCAATGGTGACATCGAGACCGTTATCGGTTATATCAGCGGGATCCCGACCGCTGGCATCTATTCGTTTCATGGGCAGGAATACACCCCCGTACTTTTCGGCAGACCGCATTGACTCTCAACATCACGTCATTAAATTCATAAGGTTACGTTGGTATCAACCTCTTGACAAACTACCGCTGGATGAACACATTTAAATCAAAGATGGGTAAGTAACTTATCTCAAGGAGGTTTAACATATGCTGTGGACCGATGGTTTTGGTATGTTTGGGAGGGGCCTTGATCCGTGGTCTGAGTTTCAACGGATCGAAAATGAAATGAATCGAGTCTTGTCCAGATTTGTCTCGCCGTCGACAAGCGATTTTCCGGCAGTCAACATTTGGACCGATGGTGAGGAGACCCTGGTCACCACCGAGATCCCCGGGATCGATGCCAATGCCATCGATATTTCGGTTATCGGTAAAACACTGATCCTGAAAGGGGCGAGGGAGCCCGATCAACTGGACAACGGAAATTCTTACCACCGTCGCGAGCGCTGGTACGGGCAGTTTACAAAGGCTATCGAACTGCCGTTCACGATCGAAGCCGAAAAGGTCAAAGCCAGCTTTTCGAACGGCATACTCACGATACGACTGCCACGGTCAGAGGCGGAGAAACCGAAAAAGATCACTATTAAATCTGTCTGAGGAGGTCCGGCATGGCTGACAAATCAAAAGAAGTGCAAAAGAAAGAAGCCGAGAAAACTGACGTCGCGGAAAGGACGCGGGCGGTAAAGATATATAATCCCGATGTGGATATCATAGAAGGCAAAGACAGAATTATTCTCATAGCCGATATGCCAGGTGTCAACGAGAACTCGATCGATATAACACTCGATGATAATGTCCTGACCATCTACGGAAAGGTTGACTGGAACATACCGGAAAAAATGAAGCTTACCCACGCGGAGTATGGGGTGGGGGACTATCAGAGGATATTTACAATATCTGGCGAGATCAACAGGGAAAAGATAGAGGCAAACGTCAAGGACGGTGTCCTGAGGCTTATAATGCCGAAAAATGATGCACCCAAGATGAGAAAGATCACCGTAAACGCGGGATGAACCCCAAGATACCATTGTATGCGGAGGTGCGAACATGACAACGATAAAAATTACACCGCATCCAAAGAGGACCAGGGAGCTTCCGCGGGTTTCCGAAGAAAACCCGCTGGTTTTGCTTCGCAACAACATAGACCGGGTATTCGATAGTTTCTTCCACGGGCTCGATATCGATCCGTTTGTTGCGACAGCTTCCATGTTCCATCCGAATGTCGATGTTGCGGACAACGGCAAGGAACTTACGATCACCGCAGAACTGCCCGGTATGGATGAAAAAGATATCGATGTATCGGTTACCAGGGATGCCCTCACTATCTGTGGTGAAAAGAAAGGTGAAACCGAAGAAAAGAATGTCAGTTACCACAGGATGGAGCGCGTCTATGGGTTCTTCAGCCGGACCATTTCGCTGCCGGTCGAAGTGAACGTCGACGCCGCAAACGCAGATTACAAAAAGGGCGTCCTGACGATAAATATCCCGAAGACTGAAAAAGCCTTAAAGGAAGCGAAAAAGATTCCGGTGAAGACTGGATAAAAAATAAATTTTTTACCCAGTCTGATGAGACAGGAGCAACACGCTCCTGCCTTTCTTTTTTGACCATAAGGAGTAAGGCGTGAGAACGGAAGGCGCTAGTTTTTTTCGGAGGACAATCGCCTAATGCCGTCATCCCGGCAAGCCGGAATGACAATACGAAAGCGTGACTCCAACCATCGAGTTATACTGATGGACCATCAGGTTGCCCTGATGGAGATCTTCGCCAAAAGAAAGGAGCCGCGCCATGGATACATTCATAGCGTTTGATCCGTACAAACACTACACGTTGGTCGAGACGGAAGATATCGGGACAGGAAGGACACGGCGGTTCAGGGTGAACCATTCGCACGGGGCTGATCCGTGCCTGCCTCAAGGGGTGTGATGCAGGCGCTCCAGTCGCCCCGGGGTCGATAGGGAGCCGGTACCGGACCGTCGACGAGACCGGAGAGGCGGACCATGTCCCGCTTCTCGTCCATCCCCGCAAGGCGAAGCTCATGATGGGGTGCATCAACAAAACGGACAAATGGTCCCAATGTGCTCCAGCGCAACAGGACCCTGCCGGCGCCATGGATATCTCTCCAGGGGGGTTAGGGGAGCTCAAGGGAGCTCGCCCGGACGCACATGGTCTTAACGACACAGAGGACACGCGTTAGGAGCCGCGCCATGGATACATTCATAGCGTTTGATCCTCACAAACACTGCACGTTGGGCGAGTTTAGCGGCGCCTCCGGGAAGTCTGCCGGGGCCGATGCATCGGTACGCTCCCCTCCCTGA
>Ga0172382_10013542_pt1 | contig 10494 bp, 7 predicted proteins | sample Leawel138RmetaG_FD_122245 | JGI IMG/M metagenome (GOLD analysis project Ga0172382, IMG submission 122245) | Leachate microbial communities from a municipal landfill in Southern Ontario, Canada - Leachate well 138R metaG | ecosystem: Engineered > Solid waste > Landfill > Unclassified | place...
ATTAAAAACACTTGGGCTTGCGGCGGTGGTGCTTATACTGATTCCTTTTACGATATTATTCGGAAATATATATTTCGGTGAAAGAAGATATTTTTTCATCGGACTTATGATTATACTCGAAATTATTGTACCTTTTATTTTCTCGTTTGAAAATAATCGCCCTAAAGCCAGAGAAATTGTTCTGTTAAGCGTGCTTTGCGCACTCGCCGTGGCGAGCAGGGAGGCATTTTTCATGCTGTCTCATTTTAAGCCTATAATAGCTATTGTCATTATAAGCGGAATATGCTTTGGCGGAGAAACGGGATTTTTAGTGGGCGCAATGTCCGCTTTTGTTTCAAACTTTTTCTTCGGACAAGGACCGTGGACCGTTTGGCAGATGTTCGCAACGGGGACTGTCGGTTTTACCGCCGGTATAGTATTCAGATTCGGGATACTGCCGAAAAGCAGAGGCGCAATATTTCTTTTCGGAGGGATTACGACGCTTATAATATACGGCGGAATTATGGACCCTGCCTCTGTTTTAATGTGGCAGGCAAATCCAACGTGGCAGATAATTTTAGATGCGTATTTAGCAGGGCTTGCCTTTAATATTACGCTTGCGGCGTCAACAATGTTTTTCCTGTGGCTTTTTGCCATTCCCATGATTGAAAAGCTTGAAAGAGTAAAAACAAAATATAATATTATGAAGTAAGGTGCAAAAATGTTTACTCTCAAATATGAAACAAGATATGGCGACCTGAAAAATTTTGATATGATAAAACAGAGCGCCCTGCTTGATATGATTCAGGATGTTTCCATAAAGGCTTCGGCAGATGCCGGATATGGAATAGATGTTATGAGAGGATTGGATAAGGCCTGGCTTTTGCAGGGTATAAATCTTTTTATAAATAAACCTGTAAAGCCTTATGTGGCGGTGGAAATTTCCACCGCTGTAAAAAGCGTACGGGGAGTGACGTCAGAGAGGGGCTGCTATATTAAACAGGGGGGAGAAATTGTTGCAAAGGCTGTTGCCAACTGGTTTTTATTTGACCTGATAAATATAAAACCTGCAAGAATCCCCGCTCAAATGATGGAAAGCTATGCAAGGGCAGAGTTTGAGGACACTTTTTTCACATATAAAAAAGCACCGCTTTACGATATTGATAAAGCGGAGTATGAAATAAGAATATCGAACAAGGAAATTGACACTAATCTGCACTTGAACAATCAAAAGGGGGCAGAGCTTTTGATGGACGCGCTTCCGTTTGACTTTGAATTTAACAATGTAAATGTTCTATATAAAAGGCCCGCATATCTTGGGGATAGGCTGAGGGTGTGCGTCAAGGAGATTGAAAAGGGTTATTATGTACATCTGCAATCTGCTGAAAGTGAAATCTACGTTGCGGGAATTTTTGAAAAAATATAAGATATGGGCGTTTTTTCAAACGCCCATAATATTATTATATCAGAAGCTTTTGTACTTGTAAATACCTAAAGTCATTTTTCTCCCTTATATACAAAAAAGGGGTCAAAACTTTTGGTAAAAAGTCAATTGTATAAGGGCTTTTTGTATGGTACACTGTAAGTGAAGAAAGGAAGGAGAGTCCAATGATAAACTAACAATAAAACTTTTTGAGAAAGGAGATTTGATTTGAACCGAAAAACACAGCGGTGATACGCTTAATATATAAAAGAAAGGTATAGTAAAGTTATATAATTCATCGGCGTTCAAATCAAATAAAAGACTTTCGAGAAAAGTTTAGCCTTCACCTTTTGCGACATAAGCTGCAGTAAAAAACGAAGCATTCTCGCTTAGAGGAAAAAGTAAAGAAATGAGTTGGTTTTGAAAGAGGTTAAAAAGTTGCAAAAGGTAGACTATAGAAAGAGAGGATAACAAAAGATGTTAGAGCCTAAGGAGGAACGGAAGTGGCCCTCGATTGCAGGTTAAAAAAGCAGTCGAGGGTCATTTCCTTTTTATTCTGAAAATTGTTTTTTGTAAATGCTCGGGGCAAATCCGTTATAGGCCTTAAATGCGCGGTTGAAATACTGAATTGAAGCAAATCCGCAATCAAATGCAATTTCGCTTACCGTTTTTTCGGAGTTTATCAGCATTTCTTCGGCATGGTATAAACGCACAAAGTTGATATAATCAAACACTGTTGAACCGGTTGCCTCCTTGAAAAGTCGGCAAAGCTGAAATCTGCTTATGTTTATGCGTGCCGCAAGTTCATCTAATGTCAGCTTGCCACTGAAATTTTCATCAATATATTTTATGACAGGCTCAATTAATGCAACTTTTTTATGATCGCAAATTGTATTAATATCAGATAAAAGACAGTTTCTGCGAAGAAAGGCAACAAGCATAAATGCGTGCGCCTTTATGTATTCTTCATAAAAGCGGTCTTTTTTTTCAAACTCTTTTTTTATATTGTCTAAAATAGCTGACAGTTCATTATCGCATGGAAGAACGCGAAAATCCTCCGAAGCAGTGCTTTCTATGAATCTATCTATATAAGCTCCACTGTTTGAAAGTGAATTTACATATTTATCAATATTAATCTGAACGTAGGTAACTTCTGCATCTGTATTGCTTGAAAGCTTATGGACAACTCCGCTGTTTATAATTAAAATATCATGATTTGTTATGGTGCATGCTGTGGATTTTGTATGGCAAACAACTTCCCCCTTATGCACACGAACAAACTCAACAGCTCTGTGAAAATGCATATCGCGGTACACTCCGCGCGGACGCATATTAAGCGTTGTCAGGTTAACCGATAATGAAGGCAGTTGAAAAACAATATTTTCTCTTTGCAAAGCAGTGCATTCCTTCCTGCAATATAGTTTAAATAATTGCCAATATTAATGTAGAATAAGGCAAAATAATTTAATATAATTATAGCTGTAAAAAAGGTATAAGTCAAGGACTATACAAATTTATAAAGTATTATGGGAGGCATTATTATGGCAACGGTAACAGTATCAAGTGAAAAAACTGGAGCGGCAATAAAACCGCTGCACGCGGTAAATAACGGTCCTGTTGTTGCGGGAACAAGCCAGAAAAGAGGAAATATCGAAAACTACAAGGCCATGAAGGTGCCCTATGTGAGAAATCACGATTCGGCTTTTTTCACCGGCTACGGCGGAGAGCATTCGGTTGATATCCACGTGATTTTCCCCGATTTTGACAGAGATGTGAACGACCCCGATGCTTATGATTTTACTAATACCGACAAATACTTAAATCGGATTACTGATGCGGGAAGCGAGGTTTTTTACCGTCTCGGAGGGAAAATTCAGCATACTGCGAAAAAATATGGTATTCATCCGCCCAAGGATTTTAAAAAGTGGGCGGAAATCTGCGAGCATGTTATAATGCATTATAACGAGGGATGGGCAAACGGGTTTGAGCTTGGAATTACATATTGGGAAATATGGAATGAACCCGATTTGGGGTACACGAATCCAGAGACATCGCCCTGCTGGAGCGGTACGCCTGAACAGTATTTTGAGTTTTATGAGGTTGCGGCAACTCATCTTAAGAAAAGATTTCCGCAGCTGAAAATCGGCGGACCTGCGGTTACATCTTCAAAAAGCCCGTGGAATGATGAATTTTTTAAAGCAATAACCAAAGACGGCAAAAAAGTTCCGTTGGACTTTTTCTCATGGCACAGATATGCGCATCAGCCTGTAAGCATTAAAGAGGGCGCGGCAAAGGCGCAGGAATATCTTGATAAATTCGGATATTCCGAAACTGAAAGCATTTGCAACGAATGGAATTTTGTTGAGGATTGGGGAGATAATTTTCCCGAAAGCATCAGGACCATTATCAGTATGAAGGGGGCGGCCTTCTGTGCGGGAACAATGTTCGAGGCACAGGATACAACCGTTGACATGTTGATGTATTATGACGCACGCCCATGTGCGTTTAACGGACTTTTTGATTTTTATGATTATCATCCGCTCAAAACCTTTTATGTAATGAAAATGTTCGGCGAGCATTTTTATAAAAAATCTCAGCTCAAATGCACAAAAGACGATTGCGATATTTTTACTCTGGCGGCGGCTGATGAAAATGGCAAAAGAGTTATATCAGTTTGTTATTATTCCACCGAATTGGACGCAGAGAAAAAGCAGGTAAAAATAAATCTCGACGAAAATGCAGGAAGCTTTGATGTTTATCTTCTGGACGAGACACGCGATGCAGAAAAAATTCTTGCTTTTTACGGAAACGGGATTGAGATAAATTTGAATCCTCAATCGGTTTTATATTTAATTGAAAAGCAGTAATATAATTATGGTTGTTACAAAGTCAAGAATTATACATAAAAATGGTGGGAGAATAAAAATGAGCAAAATTAAAATTGGATGGGCAGAGGAAAAATTCGTCTTTAATAAGCCGGTTGCGCTTGTCGGTCAGTTTGCAGAGCGCATTTCCGAGTATGAAGAAAAACCGCTGACAGCTACCGCATTGGCGGTTGACTCGGGTGACGACCAGATTATTTTATGCAGCGTAGACCTTGTGGGAGTATCCACCGCTTTGGTTTCGGAAGTCAGAGAACGCATTAAAAACAACAGCGTCGGTTTAGATGTCGATAAAGTGGTAATAAGTGCCATTCATACACATACAGGTCCGGGATATAAAGGAAGAGGCCGTAACTATTTAAATAATACAGTATCCAGCAGTTTTCGCTCACTCTTGGAAAGTGAATTGCCGCCAGACAAGAAATATGTTGAAAGTGCCAATATAAGCGGTAATGATAAGATTATGAATGAAGATGAGCTTTTGGAAGAGATTGCATCCAAGATTTTAAAGGCAATTATGGATGCATGGGAGACAAGAAAATCAGGCTCATTCAGCAATGCTTTCGGCAGAGCGGCTGTCGGTATGTGCCGAAGAGTGAGCTACACTGACGGTTCCGCGCAGATGTGGGGAGATGCAAACCGCGCGGTGTTTACACATCTTGAAGGCGGTAACGATTCGGGCATTGAACTTCTATATATTTTTGATGAAAATAAAAAACTTACAGGTGTTGTTGCGAATCTTGCCTGTCCGGCACAGTGTGTTCAGCACAGACTCTTTATATCTCCGGATTTTTGGGGTGAAACAAAAAAACTGTTAAGAGAACATTTCGGGGAGGAACTGTTCCTGCTTCCGCTTTGTTCGGCGGCTGGGGATCAGTGTCCTGTTGACCTGATACGTTGGGTTGAACCCGAAAGTGATGTAAACGACCCCAACCTTAAAAGAAATAATCCGCCCAAGCGCAAGGCGGATCCGTCAATGTTTGACCTTGCAGGCATGAGAAAAGCAGGAAAAAGAATAGCAAACGAAATCATAGGGGTATATAACGAGGGATTTGATAATTCTCAACAAGATGTTGAACTTATGCATGAAGTGCATATAATGAAGCTCCCTTTGAGGAGAGTAACTCTGGAAGAAGAAACTGCCGCAAGAAAAGCAATCAGAGATTATTTTCGGGATAAAGAGGGAGATGTTGATTTTAACGACGCAGCGCATCTGCAGGTGCATTTGGGAATTCTTCGTCGTATGGAAATCCAGGAAAAGATTGATGTGGTTGAAACGGAAGTCCATATTATGAGGCTCGGTACCATTGCTATTGCTACAAATCCCTTTGAATTATTCCTGGATTACGGAAATCAAATAAGGGCAAGAAGCGCGGCAGAACAGACCTTTATAATTCAGCTTGCAAACGGTAGAGAAGGATACCTGCCTACGGAGAAGGCGGAACGCGGCGGTCATTACAGTGCATTTGTTGCAAGCGGCAGTGTTGGTCACGAGGGAGGGGATATGCTGGTTCGCGAAACACTTACCCACATTGCAAAGATGTTTAATAAATAATAACAACGGAGCAATTTTGCTCCGTTGTTTCATAAAAATAAAAGTGTTCCCAAAAAACTTGGGAACACTTGATTTTTACATATAAATGAATTTGATTGTAATGACAACTCGTGTCTTAATCAGAGTTCTACGGCTCTGCGCTCCTTGCCGGATATCAGCGCCGCGGTCAACAGTTTATGCGAAAGCCTGGTTTCTTCGGGAGTGAAAAGTCCGAAGGGTATCTCCTTGCCTTCTATTTCGCTGCAAAAAGCGGCTACCATCTGTAAGATCGAATCAGAAAATCCAAATTCGAATATACTGCCTGTTATTGTTTTTATCATGGGCTTGTTGCCGATTTCCACCCTGCACCAGCCCTGCTCCTTGCCCCAGCTTTCAGTATAAAGAAAGGCGTTGGGGTCGGTGGTTGAGAATTTTGCCGAACAGTCAAGTCCGTAAATCTCAAAAAACCATTCGTTGGTGGAGCCGGGGGACATTCTTTTCGTTTCAAGGTACATGGGGAATGTATAACCGCTATCGTCCTCGACATCACAAGCAAGTGTTGCGTTATCCCAAGTCAGACATTCAGCCATGCCGCCTTTGCCGTCAGGTCTTTTTGTTACCGCCTTTGTAAGTGAGGCGTAGACCCTTTTGGGGATAAATCCCATGCGGAACGGAATGTGCTGAGTATGTATTCCAAGGTCGCCCATACAGCCGTATTCGCCGTTAATTTCAATGCGGCGCTTCCAGTTTATGGGCTTTTCCAAATCCATATCGCTTGAATGGTTAAAGCCTGCGTGAATCTCAAGAATTTTTCCGAATTTTCCTTCACGAATCCAGTTTATAAGCTGCTGGCATGCAGGGAAAAACGGGAATTCACTTGAGCATCTTACAACAACATTGCTCTCATCTATAGCCTTCATAATATTGTTGTTGGCTTCCATATCTATGCCGAAGGGTTTTTCACCCAGAAGGTGCTTGCCTGCTTTTATTATATCAGTATAAAACTGCTGGTGCAGATTGTGGGGAACGGCACAGTAAATTGCATCGATATCGTCCTTTTCAAGCAGTTCCCTGTAGTCTTCAACAGAATATTTAACCGTTGGTATGTTTTTTGTAAACCATTCTCTGGCCGCAGGATTCATATCGCATACTCCCACAATTTCAGGAGCCGCTATTTCCTCATCCAGCTGGCACCAACGCATTGCGGCACAGGCAATTTCCTTTCCCATAAGGCCGCAGCCGATTATTCCAAAACGAATTTTTTTCATATTTTGAGCCCGTCCTTAATAACCGAAATACTTTTCTGTTTCCGCAACCGCTTCTTCAATAATATCAAGACCCTTAAGCGCTACGTCGTCATCAATGATAAGCGGTGGTGAAAGTCTGAGGATATGTCCTGCGGGTACCCATGCAAGACCTTTTTCAAAGGCTTTCTGGTAAACCATTTTACCTGCATCCTCAAATGGCTCTTTTGTATCTCTGTCTTTAACAAGCTCCATAGCAAGCAGACATCCCTTACCTCTTACGTCACCGATAATCTTATGTCTGTCCTTCATTTCATTCATTCTCTTAAGGAACAGCTCGCCCAGATGTGCAGAACGTTCGCAAAGGTTTTCTTCCTCAATTACTTCAATTGAAGCAAGCGCTGCGGCGCAGGCCATGGGGTTGCCGCCATAGCTGGAGGATGCGGAGATCTTTTCTATGCTTTCCTTATACTTGTCACTTACGCACATTGCCGTTACGGGGAATCCGTTACCGAATCCCTTACCCAATGTGGTAATATCGGGAGTTACATTCCAATGCTCCATAGCAAACATTTTGCCTGTTCTGCCCATACATGTCAGTACCTCATCAGCCATGAGAAGCATATTATATTTATCGCAAAGCTGACGAAGGCGGGGCATAAAATCATCAGGAGGAACAACGGAGCCGCCCCAACCCTGAATTGGCTCAAGCACAACAGCCGCCAACTGTCCAGATGTTTCGTTTTTAATAACATTTTCAAGGAAATCAACGCAATAGCAATTACATTCAGGGTGTTTCATCTTGAATGGACATCTGTAGCAGTTAGGTCTGGGAGCAAGGAAGAAGCCGGGTGCTCTCATACCCTGTGACTGGTCAACGATTGCACAGCTTACAGCGCCCATAGTCTTACCGTGGAAATCTCTCCAGAAGGAAACGAATTCAAACTTACCTGTAGCGGCACGAGCACAGCGAAGACCTGCTTCAACAGCAGTTGTTCCCGAGTCATAAAGCTGAATTCCGTTTAGGTCGCCCATGGTTATTGATGCCAGCTTTTCTAAGAGCTTCATTTTAATTTCGGTTGTAAAGTCGTGACAGTTCATAAGCTGTTTTGCGTATGTGGCAACAGCCTCACTGATTTTCGGATGGCAGTGGCCAAGTCCGGTTACATAAATGCCCGATGAAAAGTCTATGTAGGTATTTCCGTCAACGTCCGTAAGTGTGTAGCCGCTTCCGCTTTCAAAGGTTACCGGGAACAGTTTTACCTGGCTGGAATAACCTTTCATATACTTTGCAGCCCTGTCGTGAAGTTCCTTAGATTTCGGACCGGGAGCAGGAACTACCATGTTCGGCAGTGTTTCATGACCGCCATTTTTCCAATTTTGCATAAGTTAGACCTCCGTAATTAGTTTTGTTTTAGTTTTGTTTGGGTTTTATTTTTGTTTTAATTATACATTATTGTCGAGCATATGTCAATATTTTTTCAAATGAATATAGATTAAATAAATGAAAAATCCTAAGCCAAAAGACTTAGGATTTTGGTGCGGATAACAGGAGTTGAACCTGCAAGGAGTTGCCCCCACATGGACCTGAACCATGCGCGTCTGCCAATTCCGCCATATCCGCAAATGGAATATTGATTTATATGTTTTTATCTAAAAAGACCTAAATGTTCCGCAGCCGCGCCCCGCGTGACCCTTGCGGTACCCGATTTTTCCTTTAGGAAAAATCGACCGCGGCGTCATTTTCCCCTCGCTTTATCTGCCACTGGCAGCGCTCGGCAAAAATGCTGCCAATTCCGCCATATCCGCAAATGGAATATTGGGGTGGGTTATAATCTGCCATATCTGCAAATGTTGATTTTTTCAACAAATGATATTATATCATATCATTGAGAAAAAATCAACACTTTTATAAAGATTTAGGATAATTATTTTTTCAGGAGGATTTCCTTGTTTGTGCCATAAAAAATATCATCTTTACCGGAAATAAGTTTGCAGAATTCTTCAAACCTGTCCCACGTATTGTGAATATCAAATTCATAAGCATGTCCCCAAATATAAAAAATTTGAGGTCTGTCCGTTTTCAGCTCAATAAACTTTTCTCCAAGCGAAAACATTGCATCCCATTCTCTGTGATGATAAACAGTCGGATTAAATGTAATCAAATCATCCCGCAAATCAAAACTGTAGGTTGATGTAGTTGTTCTTGCATACTTTATGCCTGTGTGATTTCTGATAACGTCTACGGTTTCGTCATTAAAGCAGCCTGTTCCGCCGGGGTAAGCCATGCCGACAACCTCGTATTCGACAAGCTCAGATAAAGCGATTCGGTCATTTTCAACCTCGCTTATAGCCCGCTCCCTTGAACAATCTATTAATGCCGGATGGGTCAAAGTGTGAGCGGCAACCTCATGACCCGCATATATATGCTTAACGTCTGCCGCATTGATCCTCGTGTGATTAACAGTCTGCGCCTCGCGTATCAGGAAACCCTCTCTCCCAAGCAAAGCGGAGTTAATATTAAATGTGCATTTTAAATTATATTTATTCAGCAATTCTATAAGTCTGACATCCTGAGTTACACCGTCGTCATAACTGAAAGTAACCGCTTTCATTTTCCCGTTAAACATGAGTATCCTCCGGTTTTTTCAGCGAGCCATATAAGGCTCGCTGAAAGTTTTTATAAATTTAAGATAAAAGCATACGGTCGTTTGCGAATTCGCCCTGACTTGCCTGTTCGAACTTCTCGAGTAAATCTTTAACAGTTAAGTTCTTTTTCTCCTCGCCCTCCGCATCAAAAATAATTTTGCCCGCATGCATCATTATAATTCGGTTTCCGAGACGAAGCGCGTCCTTCATATTATGAGTTATCATAAGGGTGGTAAGTTTTTCCGATTCTACAATCTGCTGAGTGATTTCAAGCACCTTTGCGGCTGTTTTCGGGTCGAGCGCCGCAGTATGTTCATCAAGCAAAAGCAGTTTCGGATTGTGCATTGACGCCATAAGAAGAGTGATTGCCTGACGCTGACCGCCCGACAGGAGCTTAACCTTTGTTGAAAGTCTGTCTTCAAGGCCGAGGTCAAGACGGGATAGCATTTCTTTAAACATATCGCGGTCTTTTTTGGTTATAGCCCACGAAAGTCCGCGGCGTTTACCGCGCTGCATCGCAAGCGCCATATTTTCCTCAATCCACATATCGGCTGCAGTTCCCACCATAGGGTCCTGGAAAACTCTGCCGATCAGGCTTGCTCTTTTATGTTCGGGTAATTTTGTAACATCCGTTCCGTCTATAACTATTGTACCGCCGTCTACGCCGTATGTGCCTGCGACAGCATTGAGCAAAGTGGATTTTCCCGCTCCGTTACCGCCGATAACGGTAACAAAATCTCCGTTCTTCAAGGTGAGGGAGAGTCCGTCCAATGCAACCTTTTC
>Ga0172382_10013546_pt1 | contig 10491 bp, 10 predicted proteins | sample Leawel138RmetaG_FD_122245 | JGI IMG/M metagenome (GOLD analysis project Ga0172382, IMG submission 122245) | Leachate microbial communities from a municipal landfill in Southern Ontario, Canada - Leachate well 138R metaG | ecosystem: Engineered > Solid waste > Landfill > Unclassified | place...
CGGATGAGCCGATTTAGTTTTATGAGAACTAATTTTTGAATTATCGGAGCTGTATGCGGTGAAAGTCGCACGTACAGTTCTTAATGGGGAAAGCGGCGGCAACGCCGCTGACCTACATAACTAATTTAATGAGTGGATGCATATCGCCGGAATATCTACAATATTTACTCTTCATATCAACACATACCATTATGAATATAAACGATTTTCATTCTGAGATACAAAAACTTCTACCGGTTAAAAGAAATACAAAAGATTTTAGGATAGACTTAAGTAGTGTTCTCACAAAATATCTTCAAATGATAAAATCTTTGGATGCTGATATTGTTTTGAGTATAGAAAATTGGTCCGATACTTTCGAGCGCATAGATAAATTAATTGGAGGAATCAAAGATGCAGTTAAGCATTATTATGAGGGGGCACATGGGAGTGCCTTTAATGTGCTTAAAAATCAAATGATAGGGTATGGAAAAACAATAAAAGGTGTTATAGATATAATAGAACTTTATTCAGTAAACCAAGGTGACTGTTTTTATAGAGGTAGATTGTTTGAGAATAACCGCCATAAATCTTATAAAGATATGTTTCATATACCTCTAGACAAAAGAGGCATTATTAAAACTCAAAGGTATAGCACACCTGGTTATCCTTGTTTATATCTTGGATCAACGATTTTCGCTTGTTGGGAAGAATTGGGACAACCGAAATTTGATGATTTGATGATATCAGCTTTTCAAGCAACAAGAGATTTTAAACTATTTGACCTTAGAACACCTAAAAAAGAAGAGTTTTATTCTGAAAAATTAGATAAACTTCTCTTGCGTTTACCTCTAATCTTGGCATGTTCTTTCGTCATTAAAGACGATGATAAAAGTGCTGATTTCAAGCCTGAATACATAATCCCACAATTGCTTATTGAAGTAATTATCAATAAAAATAGAGGCAAACACAAAAAAAGAGATGTTACAAGTTTTGTTCTTGGTGTTATATTTACATCAACACACACAAATGAGGATTTTTTATTTCCGACGCGAGTATTTGACAATATAGCAATACCGGCATTAGATGTTTCTTCATCGAAAGGGTACTGCAATATCCTTTCAGAATGCTTCAAATTGACAGATCCTAAATGTTATGAATATGAAGAATTAAAAGAAGATTTTGGAATAAATATGAGAAAGTTCGGTTTGGAACCGAAAGCAGAGTTGGAGCAAAATTATGAACTCTCTAAAATGGGTAAATTAGAAAGAAGAGTTAATGGATACGAGTTTTACCAATTCAATTATATAGTTGTTTCTCCTGTAGAAATAACATTGTCAGCAGAAGGAACCCCAGTTAAAGTTAGTGTAAGATCAAACATTGATTGGAAAATTGAATGATCTGATGATGTTCGGCTTTCAATCGACAGGACAACATATTTAATATATTACATAAATATTCGTCAATCTAAAAAGAAAGAATTTAATATCCACGACTCCTCTCAATGATGCCCTGAAAGCTTTGATCTTTGCATTGAAAGATTCCGCCGAGGCATTTGTACTCCTGTTGATAAAGAAGTTGAGTATCTCATCGGTAAGCACCCGATAAAGTCCCCGTTTTAGTGTTCATTTTTTGTTTTGATCTTTGCCGGAAAACAAAACAAGAGATATGACGCCGATAAGCAAAGAAAAATTCATGGTGATATTAGAACGCCAGCAGAGCAGTGGACTAAGTATCAAAGATTTTTGTACCAATGAATCATACACCGTATCAAGTTTTCATTACTGGAAAAGTAAATTTGGATTAACCCGTCCATACAATAACCACGTCCGTGAAACCGCTGTGGAGAAACTAGCCCCGATCAGCCTAAACCTCTCAGAAAGTAAGCCTGCACTAAAAGCTGCCCCGTCAGCTAATGGTAAAGGAGAGATTAGAATAAAGCTCCCCGGTGGTATCCAGGTCAGTTTCATAGGCTCCTCTCAAACTGAAGCCGCTATTAATTTACTTGCTCAAATCTGTTCTGTACATGTTCTGCCTAAATGATACAATGCGCTATTTTCTCTGTCCGGGAAAAACTGACATGCGTTAATCCAAACGTTTGGATTAACGCATGTCACAGGGATAAGGATACAACCAGTAGCGCATTGAATCGTTCAGGTTAAACATGGCTTTGGTGCGTCAGATGGATTAACGACCGGAGCTGCTTCAGGTCCGTACCGCAGGAAACCCGCAGGACTACCCCTCCGGGATAGACAATCTCGTAGACTTCCCCATCGGCGGGGAGTGCCGTGGTGGATGGAGGCTGCTTGCCAACTTGTGGCTGTAATCCGCTGCCGGAAAACACTACCGGAACAAAACCGGGGGATTGTACCGGAGCGATGACCGACTTCCGCAATTTTCTTTGCCAGTAATAGAACCTGGATCTGACGATGCACTCGTTCCGGCAAAACTCATCTACATGTAATCCGCTGGACTGGTAGCGGGCATAAATATCTTTAAACTGTTTGAGATTCCACATAGTTTTTTTGCCCGCGAAGATAGGGACACCTGTCATGAGATAAAAGACGGGCTAGACCGAATGCTTACGTATAACTCATATATTTTATACTTTAGCAGATTATATATTTATTTTGCACCCTTCTCAATTTTACTGAGTATCGTATATACGGTGTGGTTTATCTATGAGAAATTAAATCCCCACTTTAATTGCATAATCGTTCCTCCTCTGAATAGTGGTAGTATAAATCTCCACACCCAAAAATACTAAATTATTTTCACTTATTATGGATTCAATTTAACTTTTTGACAATAAGTATGAAAAGAATAATTATTTTCAACTTACTTGACGAATATTTGTATAGGAAAAATCTATTTCGTTATTTTTATTATTATTTTTTCGTGTTTCAAAAAGTAATTTATTAATTTTGAGTTATAATAATTGATCTTAATATGGCGGCTGATATTAACAAAAAAACATTTGATGAGAAAACATTGCTAAAGCTTGATATATTTAGAGAATGCTTTCGAGAATGGTTTCCTGTTTTTCTAAATAGAACATCTATTGAAAGAATCTACATAATGGATATGTTTGCGGGTAGCGGAACAGATATGGATGGAAATCCCGGATCACCCCTTATTTTATTAGATGAAGTTAGGGGTACCAATACATCATTCTGTTCTCAGGCAGAAATGGTAGGGAGGGATATTCGACTTTGTTTTAACGAGGTAGATCAATTTAAAGCCGACAAACTTAATATAAATGTTTCTTCTTTTATTAGAAATTGTGAACAGAATTGTGGTCTAAGAGGTTGCTATTTTGGAGACAAGATAGAAATCACTTCCAAGAAATTCGAAGATATAATTAATAGTGAAAAGTTCATTCAAATTGCATCGAATAAAAAGTTTGGGAAGTTCCTTGTTTTGGATCAATATGGCTTTAAACAAATAGGAGATAATGTGTTTGAAAGGTTGATAGAATTCCCCTCCATGGATTTTATCTTTTTCATATCATCATCTGCAATTCGCCGTTTTAGGAGTCATGAATCTGTAAAAAAATATATAGATAGTTCTAAAATAGATTTCGATGAGACTAACCCGAGATTATCTCATCAACAAATTGCAAATTATTACCGAAGTCTTGTCCCACCAAATAAGGAATACTATATTCACCATTTCAGTATTTTAAAAGGTCCTAACAGATATGGTTTAATCTTTGGATCGGGTCATACATATGGAATGGAAAAATTTTTAACTGTTTGCTGGAAAAAAGACAAATATGCAGGGGAATCGGACGAATTGATTAATGACGATTGGGAGGAAGGTACACTATTTGCACAAAGTGAACTGCCTCAGAAGAAACGTATGGTAAAGGAGGATATTCAACAACAAATTTTAAAAGGAATTATTAAGGATAATAAGACTGGACTAAAATATGCACTGCAACGAGGATGTCTCGGTGATGTTTATTGTGACGCAGTCGAGGAATTATTATCGGCAGGAAAAATAAGTATAGATGGATCTTTCAACAGAAGAAAAACATCAATACATTCAATTAAAGATCAATACATTTATAAAATTAGAGTGTCAAAATGAAATCAACAAAAATAGAATGGACAGATAAAACATGGAATCCAATAACAGGATGTACTCAAGTGTCATCTGGTTGTATGAATTGCTATGCGAAGACAATGGCTCGTCGATTACAAGCCATGGGAGTGCCAAAATATAAAGATGGATTCAGTTTAAGATTACATGAGAATGTTTTGGAAGAACCTCTTCATTGGAGTAAACCACACACTATTTTTGTTTGCTCCATGAGTGACCTATTTCATGAAAGAGTTCCTGAATCATTTATAGAAAAAGTGTTGAGAACAATAGAGAATACACCTCAGCATAAATATCAGTTATTGACAAAAAGGGCTGAACGTATGAACCATTTTTTCACAAATAGAACAATCCCTGATAATGTGTGGTTAGGTGTAACAGTTGAGGAAAAATTTACCAAGAATCGGATTGATCAATTAAGGCATCTTGATGCTTCTATTAAATTCTTGTCTTGCGAGCCTCTTTTAGAGCATTTAGGTGACTTGAACTTAACAGGAATTGATTGGGTCATCGTTGGCGGTGAAAGTGGAGTAAAAGCTCGTCCAATGGAGCCTGAATGGGTTTTATCCATTCAAGGCCAGGCTGAAAATAGAGGTGTTGCATTTTTCTTTAAACAATGGGGTACCTGGGGAAGCGATGGTATTAAACGAAACAAGAAAGCAAATGGTAAGTTAATCAATGGTCGCATATATCAAAGCATGCCGACCATTTGATAGTACTGCAAATTTAAGAAAATACTCAGTTATGACTTTTTTGTTTAAGGTTTATTCGTATAGTAACTATGGTTATCAAATGGGGTTTGATATTGTCAAAAGCACTACTTTCATTTGGTGCCAATAGTTACTTTAAAATTTATAGGCACTATTTGTACGTCATTATTTTGAGGATTAAATGGGTTACCAATTATCCATACTTTTGGATTTGTTGATAAAATATCATAAATCATATATACATAATAATTATTGAGCTCTTTGGCCATATTTAATTCATTTACAGATAGATAGAAGTTTGCATGTCCGACTTTCATACTTGTTGCTTTAACCTCTATAAATCTTTCTGTACCATCGATATCAAATGATAATATATCGTAGCCTAGAGAATCGGACTCTAAAGATACCCTTTTTACTTTTGCGGCCAGGTCGCATCTGTCAGCATCTTTTAGTCTTTTTATCTCTAAATCCATAGCTATTTTTTCCCCTCTATCTCCAAACTTCTTTAATTTTTTGGCTTCCTTTTCATAATCAGTTTTTTTTGATCTGGATTTTGTTTTTGAAGATTTCCTTTCTAAGGAAACAATCTCCAAGTCAATTAAGGACAAGTCAAAATTAGTTGGAAAATCAGATATTTGATATTCTTCAAGTAGATCATTCTTTTCTGATTTTTGCTTTTCTTTTCGTGGTCCACGAGGATATTCTGAATATAAAAAATAAGAAAATAAATCAACAGACCATTTTTTCATTATAGCACTGAATTGTTGCCACATAATTGGATCAACCTGCAAAAGTAAATACTATTTTTCGATATTACTATACGCCCATAACAAGCGGGATACTCTATTGTTGATTTCCTGATAGTGTCATTTTTCTTCGTGGTTTATTTAATAATCCTCTTCATTATACCAATTACTGCCAGACAGATATTCTCACTGTTACTCACAAAGTCTTTTACGACTTTGTTCTTATCAGTAGATGCTTGCACCTTCCTCAACAGATCATCTACTTCGCTCTTATTCACTCCGCTTGTTTTGAGTTCTGCGAGAACTATATTGAGTTGACTATTGGTCAGTTTTTTAATTTTTGCAGCACAATCCTCCGAAGCTTGTTTAGCGGCATTATTGGAGATCACTTTAAGTTTATCGAACTTGTTCATACGGTCTCTAGTTTAAGTTTTCGATGATGGATTCTATCTTAGATTCCATTTCATTATATTTATCTATTCCTTTTTGGATATCATAAAGAATTTTATCTGCTTTTTCAAGATAGAAATTAATCGTATTCTCAATCGAATTTACATTGCCGACTTTTGATAGATATTCTTTACGCACCTCTTGAATTTCATTTACACTTACAACATTATTAAGCACAGCATTATTCATCGTCCTTGCAGTATTATATTCTTCCTGCACTGTAGTCAACAGTTCTCGACGAGTTGTTTCCAATGGTAATAAAAGAGAGTCTCTCATCGCCATATATTCGGACTGAATAATTGAAACAACCATTTGTAGATCATATATTCGCTCTTTTTTTTCTGGATTATTGATTATTTCGTTCCAAATCTCCTCTGCATCTTCATTATTAAAAAATTTCTTCAAGTATTCTGGATACCACTCATTATCCAGAAAACCCAAGGCATGATATCGTTTCTCTTCAAAGTATTTGTCAATCATTTTAATATGACTTTGTTCAAGAGCTAAAATTTGCTTATCTAGCAATATCGACAAGTCTACCGTAGCTCTAGATAATGAGACACAGGACATTAGCAACGGTATAAACACAAATGAAAATACGATTGACTTAATTGAACTTTTTAATGTACTTCTCATTTCTAAATAATCTTTATCCTACTTTGACAGATTCGAATTTTGCCTTAGAAAGGCATTATTTATGTCCTGTTTCCGTCGAATGTGCCTGTTAATAATGCGTTGATACATTTGTTCGTCAGTCATTTATTTATATAATTGAAAAATAACGAGTTCTTTGACATCTTTGGCACTCAACAGCGGGATATCCTCCCTGTTCAGGATTTTCTCTTTCAGGATGAAGGATGAGACCAGGAAGTTCAGGGCCGCCTGGTGCATCCAGGCGTTCCATTTACGGGTCTGGAACTGGTCCAGCCCCAATATCTGTTTCGACTCCTTTATGCTGTGCTCCACGAAAAAACGTTCAGCCTGCATGTAGGCCAGTCCCTGTGGCGTGTATTACTCCAGGTTTGCATTGGTGAAGGAGTATTTTATCTCCTCTTCCCCTCTTGGGGTAAGTGTCTTGCGGATGACCAGCAGTCGGGGCCCGATCCGGTCGATGGCCCTGTTCCATATCCATACGCTTGCAAAATGGTAAAACCCGGAGAGCACCCCCTTGGCGGTGTTTCGCACGGCAATCTCCTGCCAGTCCCCGGCCTCCAAGGTTTGCGCGTACTCCCGGACAGTGGTTTCGGGGGCAGTAGCCTTCAGGTTTTCGGGAACCCTCCCGCGGCTGCCCTTGCGCTCCGGGACATGCAGCCCGACCGGCTCGAGGTAGACCCTCTGGTCGCTATGTATGTCAAGCATGTACAACTTCCCGGATTCATCTATCTTGCGGGCCAGCCCGGCGTCATTGCCGTAAAAGCCGACGGCACTGACAAAATCGAAATCGACCTGACCCGACTGGTGTTCGATGATCTCCCAGGCCAGTTCCGCCTTGGTCTTGAAACTCCTTTCACTGTCAGGGATTCCTGCCTCTTTGAAGCGGCCGGGAGCGTCACACCACTCCCGGGAGAGATATAGCCGGAAGTCTATCAGGGAACTGTAGTCCCCGTTGCCCAGGGAGGCGAACACGGCCACCTGGCAATTGGCCACTTTCCCGACATTGCCACAGTATTGCCTGCCAACGCCAACACTCTTGTCGCCCCTTTTTACCTGGCCGCTCTCGTCCATGATCAGGGCGATGAGCTTCCTTTTGGGGAGAGTCTGGCTTACCTCCCGTGCCACCTGGTCCATCAATTACCAGACGCTCCAGTTGGATTCGGTGATGAAATGCTGCATCTGGAAGTAGTTGCTGTCCATCGTCTCGCTGATTTTTTCCAGGTTACGGATCTCTTCCATTAGCAAGCCATGGACGTATGTCTCGGCCTTGTCATGGAATGTCCTTGTCCTGTTTTTAAAAATATGTTGATACACAGACAGGTGCGAGCCTAACCGGCTCGCCATGTGAGACAGTGTTTCTCCATATCCGTTGTTTGCTAGAGCTTCCCTTAAAAACTCGACCAGGCGGAAAGTATGTTTCTCATACTAACCAAAAATCGAGTTTTTAAAAGTCATATTGTTATTAATAAGTTCGTATGTCAATTGCTTTATTGACGTATCTAAATTATTAAATATAAATGATATATGAAAATATTTCAAGCATTATTTTTCAACAAAAAATGAAATTATTTAATAGTAATATAATCTGTCAAAGTAGAAGTAATACTGTCTTTTTAACAATAAACGAACTTTTGTGAATCCTAAATCACGTAAGTTATCTCATTTAGGTATGGATAGTCAGTATTAAAAAAACTTTTTATTTGACTGTTCTATTTGGAGATACTCTACCTTGATATTTCCGGGAGATCAGCCATATCGTTTTTGTATTCACCAGACAACTTTGTACCTTCTCAATTCTTCTGTCGATATGTGCGACATTCGTATATGGATATCCGTCGTCCTAACGAAGTGTTTTAAAATGATTAAAAACCTCTTATATGCTTTTCTAATGATTGACAAGAAAGATACTCTACCTTACTTCCGCTCCTTCAACAACTGTTCCAGAAGGGCGCTTTTTTCTTTTTCCAATTCGACTATACGTTCATAAAGAGCTGTTTTTTCGTTGGATAGTTCGATAAATCGATCAACGGGATCTGGGTTGTTGTTGATTACATTGTATGCTGCACCACTCCCTTTCTCAAAGGTATTATTCTCAATAATCACCGTTACCGGGTCTTCTTCCAGCTCCTTGATGAACTCCGGAGCCACGTTCAATGCTTTAGCAAATTTATCAATCATCTCATCTTCCAATACTTTTTTCTGTTCGCTATTGGAAATCCGTGCTTGGGTGGTTCCCATCATATCAGCCAAAACCTCCTGTTTGATTCCTAAGGTATGACGGATACGTTTTATGGCGTGCCCGTGATGTGTGTTTTTGAAAGTCCGCTCTGTTGTTTCCATTCTTGAAATTGTTTTCTGTGTTACAGAGCAAAAATAGTGACTTTTTACGACATATGTATAATTATATCGGGAAATTGCATAATTATACTCCCATTTTGTTCCACGATTCCCAAAAAATCTTTTTTTCTTTGTCGATGTATCATTTTTAAGATTAATTATTCATCATTCATTTTTGGTGTGATTTGTAATATCCTGATTAATTGATCGTGTAGTTAAACCTAATAGAAAAAAGACTTTCGTATTACGTGAATATTAAATAAAACCAGTGTTATTAAGAAATTGAACTATGGACCCATAACAGAATTTAAAATGAATTATTATCTTTGTGCCGGAAAACAAACGGTATAAAGTAATATAGCGCTTTTTTGGTCTTTATAACGAATCCGCAAAATTCAAACCAAGAGATCAAAGAATGGAAGCGCCCTTAGCAATAAGGGCGTGGACATTGTTTTATTCTCTTGGGAAGGCCCTTGCGGAGCCTGTTATAAGGAATAACAACAATCGTCCGCGCCTCTTTTTTATACCCCCACGTATACATCAGAGTATATAACGAATAAGATTCCAGAAGCTTGGCAATTACCGTCTTATTCCTTTCCTTCCGCACGATTGTTTGTTAACCGTACCGGAGTTTCGGTCATACCTGTAAACTCATTTCTCTCTCAGCCGGCTTTTGCCGGAAATATCCGTTTAAATTTTTAATGATTGTCCGCAAATGCTCCTGAATAGAATTCTCATGTAAGCCCGCTTCGGGTGAAGTCAGGAAGGGATTGATTTGGGTATAGAAATAGTCAGAAAATCGGTCGGGAAAGGGCCGTTTCCGGCGTGTACTTAAGTCGTACCTGAGTCTTACCAGAGTCTTAGTATCTCCATTAATTTATGGAGATGATATGGGGATAGTATGGAGATGATATGAGGATGCTATAGAGTTGCATAAGCCTTGGTACGGCCTTGGTATGGCGTTGGCGTGACTTTACTGCGGACTTTTTGCGACGTAATGCTTGCTTTTATACTATCTAATCATTTATTAATCAATCTAAAACAAAATCAGAGATGAATCATGAATTTTTTAAAGACAAAAGATCAATCCTTCTTTTGTGGAAATCTTCTTTGTTGCTACTCCTTGTTGGGTTAATCGCGTGTAAGAACGACAATGATGTGGGAGGAGGGGAATTTGATCCTTCGAAAGAGGTGGTGATTACCGATTTCTCCCCCAAGAGTGGCTCCGCCCGTTCCAAATTATTCATTTATGGGGATAATTTCGGCACGGACACCGCCAAGATGTCCGTCTACATTGGTGGCTACAAGGCTCCGATAATTGGCACCGACGGGGAGTGTATTTACTGCATGGTTCCGGCCCGTTCGGAGGAAGGGACCATTGAGGTGAAACTGAATGACGGCACCACCGAAAAGAGCGCCAAGGCACAGGACCGTTTTGTGTATATCTCGAGGGTTGTGGTTTCTACTTTATGTGGCTACACCACTTCGGAGGGGAAATATGAAATTAAGGA
>Ga0172382_10013548_pt1 | contig 10491 bp, 5 predicted proteins | sample Leawel138RmetaG_FD_122245 | JGI IMG/M metagenome (GOLD analysis project Ga0172382, IMG submission 122245) | Leachate microbial communities from a municipal landfill in Southern Ontario, Canada - Leachate well 138R metaG | ecosystem: Engineered > Solid waste > Landfill > Unclassified | place...
CCGAAACCTTAAGCTATTATGGCGAAGCCGCATTTTCGCAAAAGAGCCAATCCAAGAACAAGATATTGCAATATACCCTAAATAAGCTCACCCTCAGCGGTAATATGGAAAACCGCATTAGCCATACCGCTACGGCGATAGATAGCACCCAAAGCTGGCGCGGCACCATGGGTTATAACCTAAGCTTTGCAAACGACAAGATTAGCTTCCCTATATATAAAAACTACCGCTTTGGCTATTTCCCCACTGCCTTTTCCAATAGCTTTAGCATCAATAGCAACGATCCCAATAGCTACAACTGGGAAAAGCGAACTAATCCAGATAATCCGGAAGAATCTGATGTATATAAATGGTATAAACGCACGCAGGCTATACCCACCTTGCTTTTTACCAGCGACAACAATATCACCTGGCCCTTTACCAGCGATATCAGCCTTTCTGCCCGCCTGAATACCAAACGCGACCTCTTGCAAAAGGAATATATCAAAGACTTTAATATAGGCAAGAAAACCGAATACGTGCAGGACTTGGGCATAAACTATACTCCCAGCTTTCTGCCCCGCTATTTCAATCTCAGTTCCAGCATTTCCGCCCGCTTTACGGATATGATGCGCAAATACTACGAGAATCAGGAAGGGTATCAGGTAGAGGTATTTCAGCGCGATGGCAATACAAACCGGGCACTGAGGGCAAACCTTTCGCTGATGAACTCCAACCTCTTAAGCTCCTGGGCATCATCCATGGGCGGCAGACGCCCCTCCGGCAAGCAAGATGAAAAGGGCGGCTACTATGACGAGAAAGAAGAGAAATACCGAGACTTTGAGTTTAATGAAGACTTGAGCGAAGAAGTGTTAAAGAAGATGGAGCAGGAACGCGAGGAACTAAGAAAGCGCGAAGAAGAGCGGCGTAAACAGGAAGTCGCTTACAGAGACGAAGAGGAAAAGCGCAAGCAAGAGCTTTTGGACAAAGAAGAAGATGAAGAAAAGCTGCGCCAGGAAGAGGAGAAAAAGACAAGCGAAGAGGAAGAGGAAGAAGCGCCGGAAGCAAAAGAGGATACTGAAGAACAGCCAGAAGATGAGCAAACTGAAGATAAGAAGCAGAAAGAACCCAAGGCTGAGCGTCCGCCCTTTAATCCCCTGCTCTTTGTAGTGCAAAACCTGGCGCGGGTAAAGAACATCACTGGTCAATACCAAAATAGCTATACCATGAATTATACCCGCAAGAGCGATCTACCTCCCTTTGCCTTCCAGCTGGGTTTGCCGCATACCGTGGACCGCGACTTCCTGGATTCCATTGGCGATGAAAATACGATAACGCTTTCCAGTGGACTCTTTTTGGGGCGCAATCTGGATAGCACCATCAGCTTTGCGCATGGCTTTAATAAACGCATATCCTCTGCCAGCCAGCAAAATATAGGCACCACCTTCCCGGATATTACGCTTACCCTGATGAACTTTGAACCCTGGATAGGTCTTAGCAAATACCTGCAAAGCGGCAGGATCAATACCGGTTTCCAATACACCACCCGCGCTTCGGGGGATATAGATTGGGATAAACCCAAGCAGGAAAGCAATACCATCTCCTTATCTCCTCTGGTAGGCTTTAGCGGCACCTTCTTCCAAAAGGTTTCCACCAATATCGGCTTTTCGCTATCTAAAACCGAAAGCATCACCGCCATGGATGATTACAACATTATCAAAACCAGCGATAGCCAAAACCTAAACGGCAACTTTTCCTATAGCTTTAACCAAGGACGTGCCTTTACCATTCCCTTTACCGGCAAGAAGATACACCTCAAAAATCAGCTTTCATCTTCCTTGGGTATCTCTTATGAAAATGGTGAGGATATTACCCGCGGGCGTCAGGATTCCAGCCAAGTAGAGCGCTCCAGCTCCCGCTTTTCCATTACCCCCGGCGCCACCTATCAATTTGACCAAAACATCCGCGGCGGGCTTACCTCCAGCTTCGAGCTTACCGAAGATAGAAAGCGGGACGACGGCACCCGCACCTTTAGCCTGGGCATTTGGGTAGAGGTTAATCTCTAAGGCCCTTAGCAGATAATTACTTCAACGGGATGGTAACAAATACCGTGGTGCCTTCGTTTTCCTTGCTCTTGATCCAGATATCCCCGCCGTGCAATTCTACAATCCGCTTTGATGTAGCCAAGCCCAGCCCCAGTCCGCTGGAACGGTATTCCACCGTGCCAGACTTATGCGCATAGATTTCATTTAGCTCGTAAAACTTTCTAAATACATTCTTAAGCTGATATTCGGGGATGCCGATGCCGTTATCCTGCACAAAGATTACCAGGCTATCCTTGCCATCGATCTTTTCCTGATGGAAGGCGGCTTTGCGTGCTCCTATAGTAATGGTACCAAAGTCGTTTGTAAAACGGATGGAATTCAGCACCAGATTGTAGATCAAAAGATGCAGCGCTTCCCAATTTGCCTTTACCTTGCCCAAATCCCTTTCCAATTCGATTTTGAAGAACATCTTGCGATTGCGGGAAAGGATCTCCACTTCCTGCTGCACCAGCTCCAGGATTTCCGCCATATCCACCGGCGCCATGGGCAGGCTCTTTTTCAGGTTGTAGTTATTCATAGTATTGATATCGCTGGCAGTTACGATTAGCTTGCGCACCGAAGTTTCGATCTTGCTTACTATCTCCTGCCGCTCTTCTTCGCCTACGTAGAGATTGCGTTTTAGACGCGAAACGTAGCTTTGCAGGGTGGTAAGCGGGGTATTGATCTCGTGAGATACGATTGCCATGAATTCATCTTTCAATTGGTCTAAAGTGTTTAGCTCCTTACTCTTCTTTAGGATGCTATCGTAGAGCATGGCGTTTTTGAGCGCAATGGAAATCTGCTCGATAAAGAGATTGATAATCTCTGGCTTGAGATACATTTCGCGGCTGTTGTTATCCATATTATCCAGATAAAGAAAGCCAAAGAGATTCTCGCCCACCACGATAGGCGCGCAAAAGATGGTATGAAGCTGATAGTCTTGCACGCTGATGGCGCTCTTGAAGCGGCTATCTTCCATGGCATTGTAAGTACTGATGGGTTCCATCTCGGTTTGCGAGAGCGAAAGCACGGATTTGCTAATCCCCGCCACGCTGGTAAGCATCTGCTTATCCCGGCTAAGCTGCACACGATGGATGTTATTTCCATCACTATCCCGTTTGATCAAGAAGCCACGCCCGCCATTGGTAAAATCCAGCGCCTGCGACACTATCTCCTGCTCCAAATCCGCTATATCCACAATGCGCATTAGTTCATGCGATATCTGCATAAGCTGATTCATCTTTTCGATGCGCATGGTAATATCGCTATAATCCTTTAGCCTTACGATAAGTGCAGAGAGGTGTTGCTTGATATTGCGCATAATGGAGATTTCCTGCCGCGTAAAGGGCAATTCGCCACTATCGCTTATTACCATATAGCCCACGCGCGTTAAGCCCATTACAAAGGGGATAATAACGATATTCTTGCCCCTAAATACTATCTGCACCAGATTATCATTTTTGAAGGCACGCTCTATTTCTGCCAAAAGTTCTGGCCAGATGAGGCTTTCTTTATCGCAATTGTAGCTTTGGAAGGTGCTGAAATGCTGAATGCGGCTGGAATATTCCCAAATCCGGAAGCGCCATGGGCTGATTACCTCTTTCACTGCCTTCTCGATGAGAAACATGATGCGTTCGCGGTTCGAGAGATTGGCAATATTAAAGAGCAGATCGTTCCACTTGCGGCGCAGGTTTTTCTCCCGCGAGAGGATGGGCACTTGCGCAAACTTGCGTATCTGCTTTATCTGATATTGGTTTACATTCAGGTAGTTATTGCGGTCATCTTCCGGAATATCTCTGGTAATCTCCATCAGATAGTTCTGGTATTCCGTATATAGCCTTTCCGCTGCTTCCTCTTGTTTGAGTTCAATCAGGATTTGCAGCCGGATTTGCAGTAGTTCCACATTAAGCTGATAATACTCCTCGGCAGCCCATTTCTTTTGGTAGTGCATTGCCAGACGCAGAGATTCGCGCAAGGGGCTTTCGTTGGATACAAGGTTCAGCTTCAGTTCCAGAATATCCAGCTTTGCCTGCCAGTAATTGTAGCTGTATTTTTCGCAAAGCTCCCGCGCCTTGGCGGCATATTCCCGCGCCTTGCTATATTCCTTCAGCCCATAATGGCATTCCACTTCCATTACGTAAAATACGGCAATAGCATAGTTATTATTGATCGCTCCAGCATGGCGCAATGCAGTCTTTAGCTCGCTATGCGCCCGTTCATAATCCTTTTCCACCAGTGCGATCATGCTCAGCACGTTATGATAAAACTCCTCTTCATGGATATGCTTGAAATTGATTTGGGTGTTGCTGGTAAGCAGCTTTTTCAGTTTCTTGGGGTTTTTCATTTCCGCCAGATAGTAGAAAAAGGTCTTAACCAAGGGGTTTATTTCGCTAAGTTTTCCGGCGATGAGATTGGGTTCTTGCTCTTTGATAAACTGGTAATAATGCCCAAAATCCTGAATCTTGCTCTTTGCCAAAGCCAGGTTGCGCTGAATGGGGCTTAAGTAATTTGTGCTATTTACAGATTTAATCAGCTTTTCACAATCCAAAAGTAGCTCTTCCGCTTCGGCAAATTCCCCCATCTTGATCTTGGCTTCACCTTGATTGAGTAAAGCCAAAGCGCGAATCGAGGTAAGATTCAATTCATCTGCATATTCATACGCCAGGCGCGAATAGGCGTGGGATTCCACGGTGATGCCCTGCTTGAGATAAAGGTCTGCCAGGTTGTTATAGATCAAGCCCAAAAAGCGGCGGATATTATAGCGTTTCCAGATATTTAGCGCAATGCCCAGATGCTCTTCCGCTTCCTCGATATTCTTTTGGTCGCTATAAAACACACCCAGATTATTATGCAATGCGGCTAAGCGATACATTACGCGATCGTCATGCTCCGAAGGCAGGGTAGCAAAGAAATCCTCAATGATCTTAATCGCCAAATTGGTATCTTTTTGGATGTTGTGATATACGGCTAAGCGGTCGATAAAGGCTATCTTAAGGTCCAGCGTGGCATCTTCTTTCATGGCACGATCGATATAGTATTTTGCCTTTTCAATATCCGTCTTGAGAAATACCTGAATATATGCCAGCCAGATAAGCAGCTTTTGCCTGCCCGTTACCACCAGTTGCTCGGAAAGCTTGAAGCTTTCCAGCGCCAGGATGTGGTTTTCACGCAATAGATGAATACTGCCAATGGTATAGTATTTCTCAAAGATTTCCGGAATCTCATGCGAAGCCTCCAAAAGGAAGCCAGCGCGCTCGTATAGCCCCGTAATCTCTGTCTTTTCCTGAAAATAGCTGAGGTCTTTGATGATCTCGGTAGTGCTTACCTGCGTTCGGGGGTCAAAATCCAGTTTCAATACGCTTAGCATGGCATCGTAAGCCCGCGTTTGCTCATAATCATCCGTGAGCAGCGCATAGAGTTTCAGATAGTAATGCCGTGCAGAATATAAGTCTTCTGCCATAAAGGAATTATCAATCAGCCCCTGGCAGGTAATGAGGTCTTCCACTTCCTTGTTTCGAAAATACTGGATCAGGCGCTTGGAAATAAGCACATGCACTTTTACATTGGATTCTTCAAACATCCGTGCCTTGGCTTCGATAAAGCTAAACGTATAATACTTACCCTCTTTGGTAAGGATTTCGTTGTAGATGGCGTCATTTAGCAGGTTGTAAAGCTCCACGTCCTTCAGCTTTAGAATGTGCATGATCATCTCGCGGGTAAGCGGAGTTTGCACCACGCTTAGTTTTTGCAGATTGGCGTAGTTTTGGCTGGTGAGATGACTCATGCGCGAATATACCGAATGTAATAGCCGCATGGGTAATTGATAGTCATTTAAGTGCTTTGGGTAGCTATCAACATCCGTAGGCTGGATCATCTTGCGTTGTACAAGGTCGATTAAGATTTCGCGGATGAAGCTGGGGTTGCCGCTGGAGCGCAAGTAAAGCGCATTGCAAAAGCTTACCGGCGCCGGACTGGGCAAGAGGCGATTGATATAGTTATGGCTTTCCTCGCGGCTGAGGAAGGGGATATTGATCAAAACGGTATGGTTAATCTGGCTTACCTTATTGAAATCCGTGCAGGATAGCGCCACCATAATGCGGTTTTGCACCAAAGTGGGGGAGAAGTAATTCAGAAAGTCGATAGTATGGCGATTTACATATTGGAAATTGCGGATGATGAAGATGATGGGCTTCTGCTGGGAAAGCTGTACCAATAGTTCTTGCGCCGAGCTAAAATCGCCGCGCAAATCCTCCATACTCTGAGCCACCCCGCGCGCTTCCTGCTCGCTATTAAAGAGATAGTGGCGAAACTTTGGCGAAATGAGTTTGAGAGAATCATATCGCTGGATTTCTTCTTCGCTTAAGGATTGCAGGTATTCTTTGATAAGCGCAAAGAAGGCTTCATGATCATGCCGCGTGCAGCTGTAATCGTACAAAAAGTATTCCCCGCCCAAGAGGTGATAGCGGAAGAGCGACAAAATGCTATCCTTGCCCAAGCCATCACCGCCAATCAGGGAAAGGATTTTGCCATTGGAATTGTTGATTGCCGTCAAAAACTCCAGCATCTGGTGCGAATACTTTTCTCTTACTATATAGCTATTGAATTTCAGAGTATTTACAATAGACCAGGATACAGAGAAGGGGTAGTCATTACCGCTAATGCGATTGATATAGTCGATAATCTCGGCGCAGGATTGGAAGCGGTTTTCCGGATTATGCTCCAAAAGCCGCAGGATCAGGCGCTCCAGCTCCAGCGGAATGTTTTTGTTCAATTCCGAGGGGAAATTGGGAATGAAATACTGGTGTCCACCCTGAATAAGTGCATTTATTTGGTCTATACTAAAGGGGAACGAGCCGGTGGTAAGGCGATATAGCATTACGCCCAGCGCATAAAAATCTGTGTCTTTAGATGCCGGCTGTCCCAGATACATTTCCGGTGCTACATAAGGCAGAGAACCTGAGACCAATTGACTGTCCTTATTATGCTCCAGCTTCGAAAAGCCATAGTCAATAAGCTTTACCTGTATTTGGTTGCCCTCGGTGCGAAAAAGCACGTTTTCCAGCTTGATATCCCGATGCAGTATCTTTTGATCGTGCAGCGAGTGCAGGGCATAGCAGATTTGCACGATGATGTCATAAACCTGACTAATACGGGATTTATTGAAACGGAAGTTATTAAGCGTTTTGCCTTCAAAGTATTCGCTAATGAAATAAACATGATCGCCCACATGCCCAAAATCCACCACGTGCAAGAGATTGGGGTGTTCAATCTTGGTAATATGGTGCATATCCTCGGCACTAAAATGGCGGTAAAGCTCGTCTGAGGGTAAGTATTGGAATAGCTTCAGGCTATAAAGCTTGTTTGTGCGAATATCCTTTACTTTATATACGTTTGCCCAAGAGCCTGACCCCAGGCTCTCCAGCACTTCATAACGGTGATCTATATACATTCATTTCTCCAATAAATCCTGATGATCACATTTTAAACGGTCAATTTGCTTGTCAATGCTTTTGTGCAACAAAGAGCGAAAATGTCCGGGAATGCCCGTGGAGTTCGTGGCGGTAGGATAAAGTTACGCCATTATCGGGATTTGCTGCCGCCATGGACTTTACGAACAACACTGGGATCTAAAACTCCGATTTTACACAAGCAATATTGCAAAGCAGAACTGCTTTCACAAAAAAGCTATTGACATAAAACCTTACATAAATACCCTTTACAAAAACCTAAAACGGGTGGAAACAATGAAAACAAAAATGCTTTCCTGCATTATGCTGATGATGATTTATGCAATGTGTGCACTTAGCGGCTTAGGCAGCATCCCGCCTGTGTTTACCGATGCAAAGTCAAATCCTCGGATACCAGAAAACTTCGTATTAGTAGAAGCTGAAAGCCCTACTGATAGCACTTCGGATCTAAGTCTAAACAGCTTTTACATGGATAAATATGAGCTTACTCAGGCTGAATACCAAGCCGTGATGGGAGCCTGGGATAGTGATCCCAAAAATCACAGTAAAGCATACGGAATTGGCGATAACTATCCCGTTTACTACGGTTCCTGGTTCAATGCCATCGAATATTGCAACCGACGCAGCATAAAGGAAGGGCTTACACCCTGCTACAGCTATGACAATTGCGGTAGCGATTCCGCAAACTGGCCAAGTGGCTGGGATACTATTAATAGAAACCAAAGCAATGTAAGCTGCGATTGGACAGCGAATGGCTACCGGCTGCCCACAGAAGCGGAATGGATATATGCCGCCAAGGGCGGGAAACAATCTGAGGGCTACATCTACTCTGGCAGTAATGATATCAAAGCTGTGGCGTGGTATAATAAAAACAATTCACCTTACGGTGCCAAGCCCGTAGGCTCTAAGCTACCAAACGAACTTGGTATTTATGATATGAGCGGCAACGTGTTGGAATGGTGCTGGGATATATACCCCAAAGGCGAACCGATTTATGATGTACATATTTATTATAAAAAGCCTGATGCAGAGGACTTTATCGAACGTATAGTACACGGTGGATGCTGGCACTACGCGGCAATTAACTGCACCATTGCTAAACGGGGCCACACCCACGCGATTCATAGCGACATCGGTAGCGGTTTTCGCATAGTAAGGGTTGCTCCTTGAGCCTGTGGGGTGCCTCCCTGGGGTGCCAAAACCGATTTGGCACAAGCAGTGAAGCGAAGCGACCAGCCTTTTGGACTTCTGCCGCTTAAACGCCTTCAATCGCTACCAACGCCCTATACAAGCGCGCAGGAGTTAAAAGGGCTTGATTCCATACACCATGCGCCAGTTTCTAATCAAACATTGCGAGCATGCGCGCAATACCATATAGAAAAGCTGTCCAAAAAATGCCAAAACATTCCTGCACTATTAGTTCCGGAGGAACGAAAGTTCAGGTAGCATGGAAGTTCTCACACAAAAACACAAAATAAAACCCCAGCCTCTTCAGTACGGGACAAATACCCGGTTCGTAACTCCTTCCCAACCCGTTGATATCCCGTTGCTTACACGGACAATGGACGGGGAAGGGACGGGGAAGCTCTGAATGCCCAGCGTAAGCCCTTATATTATTGTAGCTTACGCATCTTATCCAAAAATAATCCCGGTCACACGCCAAGCCCTTATTATTCTGCATATTTGCAAAAAGACAAATTGGCTTTATTTTATCTGATAAAGAAAGCAAGGAGTATAACAGAATGCTTATACTTACAGATCAGAACTACAAAGAAAGCATATCCAAGGGAAAAGTGGTAATCGACTTTTGGGCGCCCTGGTGCGGTCCTTGCCGCATGATAAGCCCCATATTGGAAGAGCTTGCCGCCGAAACTACGGATGTGGTTTTTGCCAAAGTAAATGTGGATGATTATCCTGATATCGCTGCCCAGCATGGAATAATGAGCATACCCACCCTGCTATTTGTAAAAGATGGCGAAGTGAAGGATACTTCCATCGGCTTGATTCCCAAAAACATCATTCAAAACAAAATCTCCGGCTTATAAATAAGTGAAATCCAAGAAGCTTCAGAACTATATTGAATACTATAGTTTTAGGGCGCTCATCGGGCTGCTAAGGGCAATTCCCTACAAAGTGGCTGTAGCATACGTAAGCTTTTTATTTTACCTTATTGGCTACCTAATCGGAGTGCGCAAAAAGGTGGCAAAAGCACAGCTTAAGAAGGTTTATCCCACAAAAAGCAAGAAAGAAATAGAGCGCATTTTGCGCGAGCTGTACCGGCAAATGGCGCTGAATATCTGCGAAGTTTATCTTATGGATGATAAAACCTTAAACGAAAGCTCCAGATTGGAAGGTCAAGAATATGTGGATGCCGCTTTTGCTATGGGTAAGGGAATCATATTGGCAACGGCGCATTATGGTAATTGGGAAGCAGCCCGCATCTTGCCCTTAAAAGGGATAGCTGTAAGTGTAATTACCAAACGGCAGAGAAACATCCTCTTTGATGATTATACAAATATGATACGCGAGCGCAATACGGTGCGCACAATCGATATGCGGCGGGGGCTGAGGATATTATGCGGGATTTGAGTGAAAACCGCATGCTGGCGATATTGGCAGACCAAAATGCTGGTTCGCGCGGGCTGATTCACGATTTTCTGGGCTTTCCGGCTTCGCACTGGAAAGGCGTGGCAAAGCTCTCTTTGCGCTACAAAATCCCTATCGTGCCCGGCTTTGTGGTGCGGCAGCCGGATGACAGCCTTATCTTTAGATTCTTCCCAATATTGCAGTATCCGGATTTGGCAGATAAAGAAGAGAATTATCCCAAAGTGATCGGAGATATAAATGCGCGCACCGAGGAATTGATTCATCAGCACCCGGAACAGTGGTTTTGGGTGCATAAACGCTGGAAAGGGGCAAAGAAGGGGCGCAAACTCAATATAGATGAGTAAGTAAGGGTA
>Ga0172382_10013551_pt1 | contig 10489 bp, 10 predicted proteins | sample Leawel138RmetaG_FD_122245 | JGI IMG/M metagenome (GOLD analysis project Ga0172382, IMG submission 122245) | Leachate microbial communities from a municipal landfill in Southern Ontario, Canada - Leachate well 138R metaG | ecosystem: Engineered > Solid waste > Landfill > Unclassified | place...
CAGAACGTATCCACCGCATCGTAGGCGTTCTGCTGCAGGAAGATCTCGCGGATCATCCTCGCTACCTCGATGGTGACCTGCTCCTCATCGGGCAGGGCATCGGAGCCGACCAGCTGGACGATCTCCTGGAGTTCGGACTCCTTCTGGAGGATGGCCATCGCCCAGGCCCTGAGCGGGTTCCACTCGGGCGAGACCTCTTTGTCGTACCACTCGTTGAGTGCGTCGAGGTAGAGCGAGTAGGAGTTCAACCAGTTGATCGCCGGGAAGTGCCGGCGCTGCGAGAGCTTCGCGTCGAGCGCCCAGAAGACCTTGACGATACGGAGCGTGTTCTGCGTGACCGGTTCAGAGAAGTCACCGCCCGGAGGCGATACCGCGCCGATGACGGAGACGGATCCGCCTTCGCCGTTTAAGGAGATGACACGGCCCGCACGCTCATAGAACTCCGAGAGGCGTGCCGCAAGGTACGCAGGATACCCCTCTTCACCGGGCATCTCCTCAAGCCGGCTCGAGATCTCACGCATGGCTTCAGCCCACCGGGAGGTGGAGTCGGCCATCAACGAGACGTCGTAGCCCATGTCACGGAAGTACTCGGCGATTGTGATGCCCGTATACACGGACGCCTCACGGGCCGCGACCGGCATGTTCGAGGTGTTCGCGATCAGCACCGTCCGCTCCATGAGCGGTTTGCCGGTTTTCGGGTCCTCAAGTTCCGGGAACTCCGTCAGAACTTCGGTCATCTCGTTGCCGCGCTCTCCGCAGCCGATGTAGACGACGATCTCGGCGTCCGACCACTTTGCAAGCTGCTGCTGGGTAACGGTCTTGCCGCTCCCGAACGGGCCGGGGATGGCCGCCGTTCCGCCCTTTGCGATGGGGAAGAGACCGTCCAGGATCCGCTGACCGGTGATCAGCGGGATGTCCGGGTTCAGTTTCTCCTTCACCGGGCGGGGCACACGGACCGGCCAGCGCTGGAGCATTGTGATCTCGGTGCCGTCTTCAAGGGTGCAGACGGTCTCGTCGACCGTGAAACTGCCGGCTGCGATCTTCTTGATCGTACCTCCCTTCGACCGGGGCGGGATCATGACCTTATGGACGATGTTCGTCTCCTGGACCGTGCCGATGACGTCGCCGGCCCGGACTTCGTCGCCTTTCTTCACCGTGGGCACGAACTCCCACTTCTTCTCGTGCGAGAGGCCGGGTGCCGTGACGCCGCGCTCGATGAAGTTGCCCATCTTGTCCATGAGCACCTCGAGCGGCCGCTGGATCCCGTCGTAGATACTGGTCAGCAGACCGGGCCCGAGCTCGACAGCGAGCGAGAGGCCGGTGTTCGTCACCGGCTCACCGGGCCTGATGCCGGCGGTATCCTCGTAGACCTGGATGATGATGTTCTCACCCTGGATCTTGATGACCTCCCCCATCAGCTCCTCATCGCCGACCTTCACCACGTCGTACATGTGTGCGTCGAGACCGACGGCAGTGACGACCGGCCCTGAAATTCGTTTCAGGACTCCCTGAGTCCTGGCTTCTTTTGCTTTTTCCATTACTTCCACAGATCAACACCCACCGATCTCTTGATTCTCTCTCTCATCGACAGGCCGCCCTCGTCTCCACCGATCGCGATAACCGTCGGTTTGACGGAGTTCTCGAGGGTAGTGCGAAGCCGCTGGGGAATCCGCTCCATATCGCTGCCTTTCAGCACGAGGATGCCGACATCCCTATCTCCCAGCACCTGGTTGATGTGCTCGACCAGCCGTTCATCGGTCTCAGCCGCGTAGGTCTTTCTGACGCCCGCGAGCCTGAAACCAAGGATGAATTCACCGGTACCGATAACTGCGATCTCCATGCTTACATCACCAGATAGCCCTGTAACCGCTCACCGGGAAGGCCGGCTTCCTTGCCCCGGGCGAGAGCGCGAAGGTTCGCGACCTCGTACTTCTTCTCCTCCAGGTAGACGATGACCGGAAGGATCGAGAACGCATACCGCTTCGACATCCGCTCCATCTGCTCAAGCTGGACCCGGGTCAGTGCAACCTCGATGGCGTGGAGGGCGGTCTTTCCGCGGATCTCTTCAAGCGCGTTCAGGAGCGGGAGCATCTTCACCGATCTCTTCAAGGAGTCGATGAACTCATCCAGATTTTCGATCCCCGAGAGCCGCTGCAACTCGTCCACCGTGAACGAACCACCGCTGATCATCAGTTCCCTGATATCCTCGTGGATATGTCCGGCCCGCAGGCGGAAGAGGTTCTGGATGTTCCGGATATCGATCTCAAGCTGAATGTATTTGAGGAAGATATCCCCGCCTTTAACACCCTCTTTCGCGTCCGCGATGAGCCGTGCATAGTAGCCCCTGTAGAGCTCGTTCTCCAGATGAGCAAACGACCCGGTCTCTATCGCGCCGGGGAGTTCCCTCTCAATGATCGGATAGAACTGCTCACCCTTGAGCGCCTCGGCGACCCGTTCCGGCGATTCCTCTGCAACAAGGCGATCGAGGGCGACCCGGTCAAGCCTGCCGGCCGGGACCAGAACCTCCTTGATCTTGCCTGCCGACATCTTCTGCATTTTCCCGCGCAGGATGGTGACAACGTTCTGGATGTCCCAGCGCCGCAGGTAACTTGCAGTAAAGTGTTTCAGGTCTCCCGGCACCAGTTCCAGGATACTCTGGTACTCCTTCGCGAGGTTCCAGCTCAGGGCTACCTCTACGAGGTTGATTCCGGAGAAGGAGGTGCCAAGTTCATCGATCTCCGACCGGTAAGCGGTCTCGCCGATGAACCGGGTGATCTCAGGCAGGCTCATATTCAGCATGCGGAGATAATCTTCGCGCGGCATCAGCAGTGATTTACGCACCCGCATGCGGGTGCAGGCGTAAATGTACTGGGCTGATCCGCTACTTACCCCTGCCATTTATGAACCCTCCTCATGTAAACAGAATGTCTGACGCATCCTTCAGGCCGGATTCCCAGATCTCGTCCAGGAACGTACTGTAACTGTAATCTATCTGCAGTTCGCCGTCGTTGCTCTCGACGATGATGCCACCGGGGATATCAACGGGCGCACCCACGGTGTAGCCGGAGAACATCTTCAACTGAGAGAGGATTCCCTCGACAACCGGGATATCCCGCTTGTTTGCATGGACGACGCCCTTCTTGATCTCCTTTACCGCTCTCTTCAGCAGGGCTGTGAGCGCCTTCTCCTGGAACTCGGCGGGCAGATCACCGATAGCGGCAAGCGAGGTCGAATAGACCTGATCGAGGAGCATCTTCTGGGCGTTCAGGACCTGCCGCTTGACGACGAGGTTCGCCGCCGAGGCTTCCTGGTTGACGATGTGGGTGACAGCCCGGTCGACCTCTTCCTGTACCGACGCCTTGATCCCGGCAGCGCGAGCCTGCGCATCCCGGAGGATCCCTTCGACGTCGGTCCGGGTCTCCGTCTGGATCGCCCCGACCTCCTTTCGCCCTTTCTCCCGGATCTCGTTCACTACTGCATCGAGTCCCATGGTTCACTCCATCAGAACAGAAGCAGCAGTGCAACCACAAGACCGAAGATAACAATGGTTTCCGGAATCACAGTGAAGAGCAGTGCGAGACCAAACATATCCCTGTTCTCTGCGGTTGCACCGACGGCCGCCGCACCGATACCCATCTCAGCGATACCGGAACCGATGCCGGTGAGACCTACTGCGAGACCTGCGCCGACTGCGCTCATTCCTGCCTGCGATGCCTGTGCTATTTCAAGAGTTGTACCAACATCTACCATTCCTTATTCCTCCGTAAACTTAGATTTCATACCAAATGGATTGTACTTCTTTCCTCCACCTTTGTAGAACTTGGTGAAGAACTCAACATAGTGAAGACGAATCGAGTGCAGACCGCCGCCGAGGAGGCCAAGTGCTGTGTTCAGCATGTGCCCCATCAGGAGAACGAGAATGCCGACGATGATGAGGATCACGCCGACAGGGGTGATCGCTTCAAGCTGGGGCTGTATCATCATGCCGATCGCGATGTAATTGACCACCATCGCTATGGCGACCGAGGATAAGCCCACCGCCACAAGACGGGCGTAGGACAATACGTGACTGATGATCGTCGGAAGTTCGACGATTTCGAGCGGATTTTCCTGCGCAATGCCGATTATGCCTGCTACCAGGAGAATGGCACCAATCGTACCGGCACCGGGGAACCCTGTCAGGTCGGGCATCAACGGGATGGCATAGAGCGACCATATGATGAGGATGATACCCCACATGACGCTGATCCATCCTGCATTGGAGATAACCGCTTTTGTCGCATGTTTTCCGTGATAGATTCTCCGGGCGTTGAGCATGCCGATGACGCGTCCAAGCGTGATGTGCAGAATACCGATCCAGATCGCAACGATCATGAGTTCGGCTACCTGCGGGCCGTGACCTGCCGCCGCGGCTCCTCCGATGTTGAGGTGCCGGGAGTAGAGCAGTGACGGCCACGGGAGCGAAGATCCGAAGATCTCACTGTAGAGAAGCCCGAAGATGATGCTCGATATGCTCGCATAACTGAGCACCTTGAGGAGCATCCTCCCCTCATCGCCCGTAATGATCTTTCGCAGGCCAAGGCTCAGCGCGAGCAGGATTGCTCCATACCCCACGTCACCGAGGATGAAACCGAAGAAGATGGGAAACACGATGGCCACCATCAGCGTCGGGTCGATCTCGGAGTACCGGGGTCGGGCGTAGATATCCATGAGCATCTGAGTCGGCGTGGCGAACGACGGATTTTCGTACTCCACCGGGACTGCAGTATCGTCGTCGATCTCCAGTTCTTCGATGTAGATCTTACCGCCGGTCGCCTTTTCGAGCGTGTTCCGGATCTGGTCCGCCTGGGCTTCAGGCACCCATCCTTCAGTGATGAAGGTCTCTTCCGTGGTAGCAAACCGCAATGGGGCTTCCGCCCGCTCTACGTCAGCCGTGAGTAGTTCATCGCATGCCACCAGGAAATCGGTGTGCTTCTCCCGGATCCCTGCAATCTTTCCGTTGATTGCAGCAATCTCGGCCTCGATCCGCCGGGCCTCTTCCAGATGGGCCTTCATGCGGTCGGCCGGCGCGCCGTTCTCCTCGGGGATGGGGATTGCCTGGAACCCGGCATCGAGGAGAGTCCGCTCAACCTGCTCGCGGTGCTCGTTCGGCACCACGACGACGATCATGTTGCCGGGTACCCCACCAGAGAAGAACTTCTCATTCGGGACGCCGATATCGACATCATGGGTAATGTGTCCGGCAAAAACGGTAAATCGTGCATACCCGCGATAGAACTCCAGGTCCAGAGGAACTGCAACAAATGGTTCAAGTTCTCTCGCGCGCTGCTCGTGCTCTTTCTGCCGTGCATCCAGTCTTGAACGTGAACCAACGAGTTCTTCCGCTTCCTTCTGGATAGCGGGCAGATCCGTCTGGATCCGCTTCCGGACCTTCGCTACGGGGAGCTTCGTTTTAGCTTCTACGTTCCCGGGATCTATCCCGCACGCATTCTCGATTGCCCTGACCTTGATGAGCGCCGAGGCTGCATCGCTCGCATCCGCAAGCGGGTGGCCGATCGAGAGCGCATCAGACGAACTCTCCGGCACGAAGTCCTCGATGTGATAGACGTTATGCCGGTAGAGTTCCTTGATGATGGTCTCGATCTCACCCTTCGGGGCCGCGATGAGCAGTCGGCACATCCGTTCAGGCCTTAACATGCAGATGCTCCTTAAATCGTGTAACAATAAGATCTACAGCTTCTGCAAGGTTCTTCTTCCCTGTTGCTTTCAGCGCCTCTGCGCGCGCCTCACCTTCTTTGACAATCTCTGCGTACCCGTGCTGCGCCTGAGTCCGTGCCTCCGCCAGACGCTGATTCCTGTACTCCGCGGCATCACTCTCTGCCTTCCGGACCAGGTTCTCAGCCTCCAGTTCGGCATCAGAGAGGTTTTTCTTCCTCTCCGCCTGCGCATCACGGATCATCGCCTGATACTCTTCTTCAGTTTCCCTGATGTTTTTCAGGACATCGATCTTCATCAAACCCTCCTTCTCACGGCTCATGAATAATTGATGAAAATAAGCATATATTTATTGTTGTTTGTCCGCTGAGGATTTTTCTGCATTTAGATGCTTCACTGCCACTCCATAAGGCAGGTTTCGTAGTGTAACTCCGCCGGGAACCCCGGCAAGCAAAAGCCCTGCAAGCTCCGCCGACGAGCAGAGGAGATGCTGTTCAGGATGAGTCCCCCGGCGTATATCGCAGGAGAGATGAATCTCCGGGGCGACCGAGACGACCATAGAGAGCCGTCTCGATCCGGGATGATCTTTTCCGAGGACGACGAGCGGGATGTGGTAGCGCCGGACCAGCTCAAGCATCATCCACCCCTGTTCAACAGGGCCGCCTTCCGGCATCGAGACGGCGATGAGATCATCGGGGTCGACGGCGAGGCAGTATTCGTCGCCGGGTGTCTCGATGCAGAGGGGAAACCGCGTACCGGCTTTCGCAACGAGCAGAAAAGAGTGTTCTCCCTGGAGAAGGAGAACCTCGTCACCAAGGGGTATGGTCGTCACGCCCGGCCTGACAGAGGAACTCACGCCTTCAGGCTTCTTCGACATCTTCCGACTGGCAGCTCGGGCACATGGGCCGCTTCCCGAGGCCTTTGAACCGTTCACCGCACTCTTTGCAGCGGTAATTCTTGCCCTTCACCCGATCGTCGTCAAACTCGATATCGACTGGTCCGCCAACAGTACACATACGACATCACCGGGAGAGAGATGGGCGGTAAAGGATAAAAACACTATCGCCGGCATTCCTGGAAAGGCTCCAGGTCGCACGACCAGGATGGCGGGGACCGGTAAAGGGGTGACGTTGCCGAGCGCAAGGGCGATCATCATGGTGACACGTTATGTTTGGTACCGCGCGTGACCATCCTGGCCCCACGGGAGACTATACCGCAAAAATCCAATGGGAGAGGGAGCGAACGATCACCCGCCACCCGGCCTCCCATATCGGCAATCCGGCGGGCGAGAGGGGTTGGGGACAGAATGGTCGTATCTGCTTCGGGGGCAAGGCCGATACAACACCTGAACAGGTGAAAAGGGATGGTAAGTCCGATGCAAGGCGTATCCGCGCCATACATGAGCGCCGCATCGTTCGCTACAAAGCCCTCAAGTGATGGGGCAGAACTATGCGAAGATAGAGTAACCGGCGCCGGGCCCATCACCGATATCCGGCAGGATAAATCGATATTTCCGTAGACAGCATGACGCCTCAAACCCGGGCGAGACCGGAATGAAGAGAGCGCCTGAGAAAGAACGCTCTCCGATGCCGACCGCTCTTGCCGGTACCCCCCAGGGCCCGATGGACCATTCCCCGTGCGCCGGTCCGCTACGTCCTCTTCGGAATAGTGATCTCAAACTTCGCACCCTTCCCGTACTCGCCGGTCTCGAGGAGGCCAGATTCGTCATCGACATAGAATAAGGAGACAGTCGGAGCAGGCATCCCGTCGGGAGGCATACTGAGTTATAGCCACAAACAGAGATTAAACGTATCGATTCACCCCATATCCGGGATTGGCGGTTCAGACGGATTTATGCAGTAGTACGAAGCCCTGCCCGGGCCTGCTGCCCGGGATCCGGATCTACAGCGCGACGGTGAAGACCACAAGAGCGATGATGAGCATCACGGCCGCGTGCTTGACCCCTGCCCGGAGCGACGCCTCCCCCATCTGCCCGGCGATCAGGCCGGAGAAAAACGCCTGGACAAGACAGGCGTGGTACAGGAGAAGCCTGAACGTCGTGACCGAAGTATCCCCGAGGGAGACAGGATCGGCCATCGTGCTATCGGGAGCGAGGGCATTGACATCAGCGAGCACGGAGAGGAACTGGGTGTCGATGATGACCACGACGAAGAGGAAGACGATGAAGACCAGGTAGACGATGGCGGTGTAGATGAACATCTCGCCCTGCCTTTCGCGCTTGAGATTCTCCGAGATCGCCGCATCACGGGCTGCTATAGAGAGCACCTCACCGATGTCCCCGGTCATACGACTCGCGGTCGTGATCAGGGTGATCGACCGGGCGATGGTGGGGGTGCGTATCCGCTCCTCGAACCGGACGAGGGCGTCCTGGACGCTTGCACCCCACTCGATGTCGCGCCCGACCTTCTTGATCTCATAGGTCAATACCCCGAGGTCCGCCCTGACAAGGATCTCGATCGCCTGCGCAAGCGTCAGACCGACCTGATTTATCCCGGAGAGGCGGTTCAGGAACTCAGGGATGCTCGCCTCGATCGCCATCACCTTGTTCTGCCAGAACAGGTGGAAGACACCGAAGGGGATGAGGATGAGCAGCAGCGCTACGATAAGGTGATCGTCCAGAACATCGACGAGGAGCTCGAGATCGGCGTAGGCCGGGGTCGCGAGGAAGACAAGGAGGACGTATGCAAGCGCAAGCGGCACCGTCACGTACAACGTCCGATTCGGTTCGATGAGGAACGTCTGGAGAGGGCGACGCAGGAATGCCCGGATGTTCCGGATCCTGTCATAGTGGCCGAGTTGCTTGACCAGCAACTCTTCACCGTCCCGCCCTTCGGTGCGGACATCGCTAAACTCGCGGAGCCATTTCATCTCGGTGTAACGTTCGACCGTCTCGGTCTTGATCGAGATAGCGTCGATCGCAAGGAGGAAGAAGAGCGAACCGACGGGGATGAGGAGATAGATGACGATCGCAAGCTGCAAAACCGGCGCGCTGCTCATGAAACCCATGACGAGCATGACGATGATGATGAAGAGCGGGCCGGCGACAAAGAGCGTCACATACCCCTCAGCCATCAGTTGCAGCGTGGAGAGGAACGTCTTCTGTTCGAATCGGGCATCCTCCTGGTACACCCGCACCCGGGTCTCAAGGAACCCGAGTACATCTCCCCCGCTCTCGACGACGGAGACGAGATCCTGGATGAATTCCGCAAGTTTCTCCGAGGGCGTCGTCTCCTGCAGGTGCCGGAGGGCCGTTATCTGATCGTATCCGAAGTAATCGGTATCACGGACAACCCGCCGGAACTCATGGGCTATCTCGCCGTAAACCGCCGTACTCTCACCGACTGCACGGAAGATCGGGACAATCTGTGCTCCGCCGCGCCGCATGGCATACATGTAGGAGACAGCGCTGTGAAGCACCAGGTTGATCCGGGCCTCTCGATTCTTCTTCTGGATGGAAGGGTAGCGCAAGAAGAAGATGTAGACGATATACGCGGCGATGACGAAGATGACAACACTTATGGCAAACCGGATAGCCATAATCGAGGCATCCGTCATCACGAACTCCGGAAACCGGAGGGCAAAGACATTATAAACGCTGATGTTCAGCGCCGGGGATGGGAAGAAGCGCAGCACGAAATATCCCAGGATTGCGCAGAATATACCAAAAAGCCCTGAAACGAGGTAGGTGCGTAGCAGATACCGCTCGATCGTCGTCCCCATGTTTGCCGCGATCAGGTCGGCACGAAGAGCGCGGTATCCTGCAGGGTTGCGCTCCACACCCTGACGGATGAGATGGTGGAGTGATACGCACCAGGGCGGCATCAGCGGATCAACTCGCGAAGGCTTTCAAGAGAGGCAAGCACCCGCTCCGGATCAATCGCGTAGACCTGGATGAGCCGGGCGACGGCCCGGTAATCCCTGATCCCCTGCTCAAGCATCGCGAGGAGGATCTTTCGCCGGACCTGCAGTTCTTCATCGAGCTGGCTCCGGCTCCAGCCGCGGTAATCCATGATCCCGGCAAAGATCCGGGATCGGCCTGAGTAGGCGAAGGTATCTTCTACGGGATCGTACTCGAAAACCGTATTCACCTGGAGATTGCCGGTAAGTGAGTCGATCCCGACAATCTCGACAATCTCCCGACACCGTCTCACGCGGTCGTGCCCCCGGTGGGTGAGCGCCTGAACCGATATCACGTCCAGTGCCTGGAGCATGTTTCGCGGCACGTTGAGCGGTTCACTCCCCAGGCGATGGATCGCCGCATCGACACCGCTCGCGTGCATGGTAGAGAATGTCGTGTGTCCGGTGTTCATCGCCTGGAAGAGTGTCTGGGCCTCGCTCCCTCTGACCTCGCCGACCAGGATGTATTCGGGACGCTGCCGCATCGCGGCCTTGAGGAGGGAGAACATCCCGATGGTGGCGCCGGAGACCTCGGAGACCGTCTCGCGTGTGACGCTTGCGACCCAGTTCTCGTGGTAGAGCGTGATCTCGCGAGTATCCTCGATAGAGACGATCTTTGCAAGCGGCGGTATGAAAAGGGCGACCGCGTTGAGCGATGTGGTCTTTCCCGACGCGGTGCCGCCGACGAAGAGCAGACTTTTGTTGTTCTCGATCGCCATCCAGAAGTAGACGAGCTGGTCGACGTCGAAGGTGTTCGACTCGATCAGCTCCACAGGCGTGAATGGTGTTTCGCGGAACTTCCGGATCGTGAACGATGTGCCGCGGGGGGTGATCTCATCGCCGAACGTGAGCTGCA
>Ga0172382_10013552_pt1 | contig 10489 bp, 4 predicted proteins | sample Leawel138RmetaG_FD_122245 | JGI IMG/M metagenome (GOLD analysis project Ga0172382, IMG submission 122245) | Leachate microbial communities from a municipal landfill in Southern Ontario, Canada - Leachate well 138R metaG | ecosystem: Engineered > Solid waste > Landfill > Unclassified | place...
ATTGCAAAGGTGTTGAAATAATGCCGTTGTCCAAAACTTCAACAAGCGTATTTGAGTCCGTGCTATCCCTAATAAGCAGTTTATCTGCTGTCGGGTCGTTAATTATTTTAGGAGTTGTAATACTGCCGGTATTGAAAATATTTTTATAACCCTTTGTTTCACTTCCGATATCCATAGTATTGTCTATTATAGGAATTAAGTGACCTGTGTCAAAAACATTTCTGCCTATCATTTTTAACCCGGAAGCATTAACGGTCATTAAGTCCTGTGACCCCGCAGTATTCTTAAAGTAAAAGGCATTGGCATAAGCATATAGCGTATTATCAGCCCAACCAATATGTGGGTCATTTGCACCACCCTCATTAAAGATAAGGTCACTCTTAGCAAATATATCTCCGTCAAATATACTATCACCACCAACCCCAAAGTCACCACTTGTAGCCAAAGCACCAATAACAGAAAGCATTGAGTTACCTATTCTGTCATCAATATCTCCACCGATAACCTCACAATTATTATTTATTATATGTGACCAATGCTGGCTTTTTCTAACAACACCATCTTTATCATTATATGATATATTATAACTATTATCTCCAACATTAAAAATAAAACTTGCTCTTTCAAATATTGTAATATCTTTAAAAAAATTAACTTTTTCCCAAAAATTCACAATACCGCCAAAATTTCCAGTTCCACCAACATTCAATTTACCATCAATATTCGCGTTGTTTGAAAGTCTTAAATCTCTAAACCTTTTCGCTATAGAACCGATATTATATGTATCGTCATCATTAGGTATAATGTCACCAAACAATAACATACCTGTAACTTCAAGATTATCAATAACAACATTACCAAACTCAGTATTACCGTTAAATATATTTGTTCCAGACCAAATATTGTCGACACCTTTTCCACCGTATCTAATATCTGCATAACCAAGGTTTAACGCGTCCGATGTATCTATCGGATTACCAACATTTATAATATTGTTACCATTCATGTTTATATCGTCAAGAAATTTTACAAAGCCCTCATTATATTTACTTTTTATTTCATCTATAAAATATTTATATCCACCATAATTTGCCATTTAAAAATCCCCCTATATATTATTATACAACATTTTCAACATTAATTAAAATACCATCTTCAAAATCAAGGCGTATAATATTATCATCTAAATCCTTAACACTCACGGACATTGTTAAACCGGCGTTTCCCTGTCTTGAAGTAAAAGCAGTATCTTTTGTGTGAAAAAATCTCTTACCAGATATTAAGGCAATACGTTCCCATGTTAACTGGTCATTTTGGCTAAAGTTCATTTTTTATTCCACCTTTTCTGTTGTTAATGATTTAATAAGACTTGTTGGCATTTTTTTATTTTTTCTATAATATTTAATTACCTGTTCATTGAACGCTCTTATTTCTTCCATAGCTTTACCACCATTACCATTATTTATGTGACGTCTTGCAGAATTTATAACATTTCTTTTAACACCGTTATAAATAGCCGACATTTCATTAGCCATTCTTTTCATCTGTGCGTCTGAATAGTTTTTAGTCATGAGATTTAATCCGGTCAATTTTATCAATGCTTCTGCACCGGACAACGTTCTCTGCTCTCTCGTTTCTGGATCAATGAGTTTAACGCCGTCTTTAGTAGATAGACCGTAAAAATATTCTCTGCTTGTTCTCATAATACGTTTAATTAATGATGGTGCAGATGTTTCAAGTCCCCTATATACTTTATCCCAGTTACCATAATATGCACCGGCTGTTGCTTCTGAAAGTCCCGACGCAATATTTCTGTACATTGTCCCCGCAGCACCACCAGTACCAACAGAAACCGGCACACCTATACCAAGTCCCGGAACGTCAACATACATTAAACCAAGTAAACCACCATTAACCATTCTACTTATTGCACTATTATTGTCATCTATCCTTGTAATTATGTCATCGTCTTTGAAAAGTTGTCTATATAAGCGTCTTGCGTCTTCAGAAAATGGCAATGTTTTTGCACCGCCCATAAGAACCATCGACCCGGCATAAGCACCAAGCCCAAGTAAGTAGTTATTTTTAGTTATTTTGTCAAGTCCCTTTTCCTTTTTCATAACATCCCACGCCTTGACAGACTGGTCATAGAGTGTTGCACCATAGTTAAAAGTGAAGTTAATAAGAGATGTTGACGCTCTTAAAGCTGCTCCAACAATACCCTTTCTCTGTGTTCCTATAATTCTTCCGCCTATTCCACCTCGTGGCTGGTGTCTATTGACAAGTTTATATGCAGCTTTAGTAATACCGGGGTCATCAAGACTGTTAAATTTTCCGCCCTCAATTAAAGCATTTGCTGTAACAATAGATGAATAACTCCTAACTGCTATTTCCGAAAGTTTAAATGGTGTCATTAATCCATTTGCTGTTTTTTTAAAGTTACTATTTAAAGCACCGAGATATACGCTATCAAACTCACTTGTTATACCAGTTGTAATATAACCATCTCTGAACATTCTAACAAGGAAATGTGCTTCTTTTTCTGAAAATCCAGAGTCAAGTGCTATTTGATTAATCTCTGTTAAATTTTCTGTCCCTGTTCCAGAATTAAATATCATGTCTTTTGTGAATCTTTTACCATATTCAACAATGAATTTTGTTGTTTTTGGTGCAGCTGTCAACATATGTTTAGACGTTTGTATAGGATTAATCCCATACTCACCACCAAGCGACAAAATCATTGGTGGGGCTGTTGCTATGTTTTTAATTGCTGTTAACATACTTCCACCAATATGATACATAACATTTGCATAAGACACTTTTGCGGCTAACTGATGATATACATCTGGATTATCGATGTTAGCTTCATAATACCTATTTATAAGATTTTTTATATCTGATGGAGTATTTTTAAAATTATTTTCTATAAATTTTTTATGATAATCAAGCAGTTCAAATCTTGTTGCCGAATTAACTGCCTTAGTTATCGCTTCGTTTATATTTTCAAGTGCCTGTTCTGTTTCTAATCCGGCAACACCTTTCTGTTCAAGAAATAAATTACCGAGAGAATTGTCAACCCTATTAATTTTTAATAAATTATCTTTTATACTCTTGCTCAAACTGTCAAATGAGCCCGGATTATTTGGGTCGTAATTTTCAGAATTAATCATATTATACACAGCCTGGTCAATAGACATTTCAACAGAGTCTGTCAGAGTAATATAATCACTCCACTCGTTCCTTGTTTTGTACATGTTTTTTTCTGGAAATATACCAAGTAAATATTTAGATATATTTTTTAATTTTTCTGTTGTTGTTGACTCTTTTGCAATAAAATCAAATTTATGTATATTTGATGGATCTATTTTAACGAATGTTTTATTATCTGGTGATAATATTTTTTTACCACTTTTTATATCACCAAGCACCTTATCGGCTTCGCTCTTTGTCTGATATTCACCATAAAACCAGTTACGACCTGTATTTTTTCCTGCTTCTTTTACGAGTATCTGGAAGTTGCCTGGCTTTCTTTTAAGTGGTAAATAATAGTTATGTCTTGTTTTTTTGAGAGTATCTGCAAGATCTGGATATTTCTCAATTAAAGGGTTTATCATCAGTTCCCATGCCCTATCCATACCACGTTTATATGCCTCATACGCCTGAAAATATTTTTCTGGATTTTTCGATAAAATATCATCTGACTCTATATAACTTTTAAACTCCGCAAATGTAAATACTTTATTGAGAGAGTTACTTTTTGCCATGGCTGTTTCATACAGTCTTACTTTTTCATTAAAGCTCAATTTATTGAATTGTGCCATTAAATTAGTTATTTCATTCTGTTTTCTTGATTTTTCAACAACCATAATGTCGTCAATACCATCTATGGCTGCCTGATATATCTCATTATTTATATTGTGTGGTTGTGTAAATTCTTTAGCAATAAGTCCATAAATATTAAAATGCTCTGGCTTCTTTTTTATTTGTGTTGCATTGTTCCAGTTATCGTAATTGTCTTTTTTTAATGTGTCTTTAACTTTTTTTATTGCATTTTTTATTACATCGAGATCTGGCAAAATTTCACTATTTTTAGAATATTTACTATACATATCCTCAATATATTTACTCGCGTCGTCAATAGTTTCAGCACCAAACATCTGCAAATCCATTCCAAAGATAGACGGGTCAATATTTTTAATGATACCTGCCTGAACCTTAATTTTATTGATATTGTCTTTTATATTAGAGATACTGGACATCAATGTATTTTTCTTTAAATCATAATCAGAAATAAGTTTGTTTAATCTGTCTACATTGCTATCAAGCTCCATTTCTGTGTTCTGTCTTAAATCTTTAAAAAATGTTTTTGTGTCGACAATATCGACTATTTCATTATAGATATCAATTATTTCGGTAGAAAGTTTTGAAAAATTATTGATGAATTTTTCTGATAGCTGATCACTTGTTTCCAGAAATTTAACAACATCATAAGTTTTGTACATTGTTTCATTCATCTGTTTAATACTTTCGAGTGCTTTTTCTTTTTTAACATCTATCTGTTCGTAATAATTCTTTCTCAATTCTTTATCTTTTGTATCTCTAATTTTTTGTCTTATATCTCTTGTTTCTAAAATGTCGTTAACTATCTGTGTTGTTAGTTCCCTAACATCTTTATCTTTAATACCCTTTAAATCAATGTTTTCTTGTATTTTAAGTTTATCTGTAACTGTTTCTGGTGCAGTTGTTAGGGCGTTGAGGGCTGTATCTATTGCGTTGTCGAACACATTTTTTTTCAACATTTCGGATAGTTGTATCTTTTCATTGTTTTCAATTACCAGTTTTTTATTGTCTGTCATTCTGTTTAAACGCTCTGTCAACATCTTTCTTGTGTTTGAAACTTCATCAAGCATTATATTTACATCTTCATACATTTCTTTTAATTTATTTATTTGTGACGGGTCATTAATAACTTCTGATATGTTGTTGAGTTTATTTTCAAGTTTGTCTATATCCATTATTTTTTTTGCAATTTCCTGATGTTTAATTTCAATATCGTCAGACTTACTTTTGAAAAAATCAATCTGTTCTTTCATAGACAATGAGTTTTCTTTCCTGTATCTTTTTATATCTCTTTCACGCATTGACAATCTTTTATCTATGTTGTCAAGAATATTTATTGAAGGGTGGTTGTCAATATCGACAATTCCCTGTGATATTAATTCATTTATTTTTTTGTTTCTTGCCATATCAATAACTTCTTGTGTTATATATTCCGGCAAATCCATATTTGCCAATTCATTTAATTTTAACATTCTATTACCCATATCTGAATATACATTTATATCTTCTGGTGATAAGTCGGAAGCAAGACCGATTGTAAATGTGCCGTTATCAACGAAACTTTTTATTTTCTGTTCGATACTTTTTTCTGGTATTTTTGAAACCATATCCGCGGTTGTTGGATCAGCAGATAATAATCTCTTAAATCCCTCAACTGTTTCAGATGATAGTCCATTCATTTCGATAAAATCAACTGCGTCTTTTGCAATAGTTACCACACCATCTTTATCAATATTATAATTACTGTAATTGAAATCAATACCTTTAACATCTGGAAGTTTTTGATTGAGAGGCATATCCTGTACTATTTGATTATTTCTATTTATTTCCATCAATATAGCGGCTTTGTTTATTTTTAATCTATTTGTGTCTCTTATGTTTGGCACTCTAACAAGTATAGGGCTAATTACGCCTGTCACCAATGGGGTTAGAATAGCTGTATCTTTTATTCTTTCCATTAAATCACCAACAGTTTTATCTTCACCCATCATACCAATATCTGTTACGTGGTGTCCGATTTCGGTTATTACTTCGGCGGCTGTTTCACCAAGCATATTTATAAATAAGTTCTTAATACCTTTACTTGTTGCCGGATTGAGCATACGTTCAATTGGTATTTTTTCTGCAAAATAAGAGATTGCTCCATAAGATATTGCTGCTGCGGCTGCTTTTTTTTCATCTGTGCCTTGAGTCACAAGCTCATTATATTTTTCTGCTGCACTCATACCGGAAAGAGCAAGACCAGCTTTTGAAACAGTAAATAATTGTTTTAAAAATTTCGCACCTTCACCAACTGCCGCAGGTGCACCAAGTAATTTGGCACCAACCAGAATAGGCAACGTTTTCAAAATGCCTATTGTTGAATTATAAATCATCCATTGTCCGGTAGTCATATTTTGGGGCGTTGTTTCACCAAGTTCTTTATAAATATTCTCTGTTGCCTTTTGTGCATAACTTTTTCTATCTGGTAACTGCTGCTGTACTAATTGTCCAAATGGATCTGTTGACGGGTCATAGAATGTTTCTACAACATCAGTAATAATTCTCCCCATAGAAACACCACTTAATTTATAACCAAGATAAACACTTTTTGGTATTTTACTCATAACTTCAAGATAAGATGGCACTCTTTGTGTTTCAAGATAATGTAAATTATTTATTAATTCATTAAACTGTTCTTTACTGTCAATACCCCTTTTTAATTTTTCGGCTTTTAAACCATCAATACCATTTCTGAATTCAACCTCTGATTGTATGACAGATTGTACAGCTTCATTTCTTCTATCCGAATAACTCTTTAATATTTCTTTATATGCAGGTGTGAATAAAATATCATTTGTTGTGATTTTATCACTCATTATTATTTTCCTCACTTTCTGGTTTGTCATCATTAATCATTATCTCGTCTGTTAAATTATCGTTTAAATTTATGTTAAAGTCAAGAAACAATGATTTGTCAGGTGTGAGATTTCTTTCCTCACAGACTTCCAGATATGTATTAAGATATAATTCATTTAACTGTTCTATTGACATTCTATCAAGTTCTTTAGAATTCATTTTTTTAAATCTGTTGTGTGTTTCAATTCCAACACTTATTTTTTCACTCTGTGACATTTTTTTTGTTGACGGTATCTGTTCTTTATAGAGTTGTGACATATTTCCGTCTATTATTTTTCTTTTTTTATTAACTTCTTCATTAAACGATTTTATATCAAGACGACCGTTTTGCACCTGTGAATATAAAAAATTTTCAAATTCTGGTGTGTATTGAGTTCTGCTTTCTGTTAAGTAAACTTGTCCACCATAAGACTCAAACTCTTTTTTTATAGTTTCAAATGTTTCATAAGAAAAACTCTCTGTACCCCACTTACCACCAGTAAATAACATAGATAACATGTCTTTTACATTATCAACACTATATTCAGCAAATAGTGAAGCTGTGGCATTTGGGAAATTTGCCGCAACAATATCAGACTCTGTCAACCTACCCATAGCATAATTAATCGCTTCTCTTTCTGTTTCTTCTGGTGATAAAATATCGTTAATATTTGTAAGTTTATTGACGCGTGAGTGATATTCTGTTCTATACTTATCAAATAATTCTCGCAAAGATGTTTTTTCTTTTGAAACGTTTGTTTGTGCGTCTCTTTCGGCGTCCTGTTTCATTTTAGCTGCTTCTAATAAACCCTCTCTGTGATCTTCCATATACTGGTTTGTTATTTTAATTTTTGCAAATGTATCAGCCTGTGCTTCCATCAAAATATCGTTTTGTTCCATATATTTTGGATCTTTGGTTCTATAATATTTCTTATTATTTTCTTTTATTTGATTTTCTATTATTTCAAGTTGTTCAATATTTGTGTTTATATATTCAGTTATTTTTTGTGGATCGTTTATGATTTTGCTTAAATCTTTTGAAACAGAAAAAGTTTGGACTTGTATTTTTTTATCTATATCTTTTTCTGTATATCCCTGATTTTTGAAAAATTCCTCTGCCCAGGGGTCAAGAACAGCGTTTCTTGCGGCGTTCATAAAATCAAATTCCATTGAGTTTAACTTCATTCTCTGTAATTCTAAATCATTTTGAACCCTGTCTTTGTATACAGAGGCGTCAAACTCTTTCATATATGTTTCTGCTTCTGTTTGTCTAAGTCTAAGATATTCCTGTTCTATTTGTATGGGTAAAGTTTTTCTAATAATTTCATTATTCATTGTTGCAGTTTTCAAGTTTTCAGAACCAAGTTTTAAATTTAATTCTGCCTGTTCTTTCATCAACGCCTCTTGTTCAAGCCTTGATCTTTGTGCTTCAATATTACTTATTACACTTGCAACTTGCGATATATTAATACCCATATGACTCCCCCATTATTATATTTCTGTATTTTCAAATTTAAAATTTAAACCCATATCTCTTACAGGTTGCTGATTGAAATTACTCTGCCATTCATTACCAGTATACTGGCTACCAAATATACCTGTGTCAATATCTACCAAAGCACCAGTATTTTTATCTTCAAAAAATGGTTGGTTATTGACAGTTTTAATTAAACCCAGTGACTGACCTATGCCAGTTATTGTGTTTCTAAAACTACCAAGTAAATCCTCACTTAAATTCTGTCCTCTCGATTGCATTAACGCAACGGTGCTTGTGAGAGCTTCCATTTTTTCTTTCTGTGCTTGCTGTTGTAATTGATAATCGTTTATTTGCATTGCATATCTTTCGGTCTGTATTGCATTGTTGTATTTTAACTGTTGTTCTTTTAAATCCATTTCGGCTTTTTGCATTTGAAAATCTCTATCTTTATAAATGAGTCTAATTTCTTCATCAACAATACCACCACGTATTCCTCTTGAAGCAAACCTTGTTTGGGCAATATCAATTCTTTTTTGTGTTGCTTCATCTAATTCCTGTTTAAACATGTCCATTCTTTTATAAACTTCATCATCATTTATTTTTTGTAATTCAGGTAATGTTGGTGGTTTTGGTGGTTCAGTTTTATATGCTTCATATAACATTGCCATTACTAAAGGGTCTTTAAGTGACGCACCCTGTTGTCCCTGTAACAAATCAGACAACATTATCCCACCGAAGTCTTTGGATATAGCCATCTGTAATTCTTTTGGGACATTCCCACTCTGCATAACAGATTTTAAAAGACCCTGTTCAAGGTTTCCACCAGATGTTAAGGTGTTCATCAATATTTTATTTGGTTGGTTTAATGTTTTCATTATTAAATCTTTTGCACCCGTAATTTTACCAGACGCAGATAAATTAAAAATATTGTTTCCAGTTAAAACATTACCAATCAATGCACCAGTTAGTGATTGTTTCAGACCCTCTTTTCCACCACCAAGTCCACCAAGTGCAATACCTGCAATTGGATTAATCGCACTAACAATAGGGGCAAGATCATTAAACGCTCGCTTTATTTGGGATTTTTTTATTTTTCCATCTCTGTTAAAATATGTTTTAAGAAAAAATTTTAAAAACATAATCACACACTCCCTTAATATTTTTTACTTCTTGTTGGAAGTTCATCATATATCAATGATATACGTCTTATTACACAGCCGTCTTTTGTTACATAGCCGTCAATTTCTTCTGTTGGTTCAAAGTTACACACACACAATAAAGTAAAGCTTCTGCCAGTAATAGGTTTAAATCTTATATCTCTATTTACATCAAGCAAAACATCACATATTCTATCACCGTATACAGATGTTCCAATATCCTCAAAATCATTTCTTTTAAATTCTATTTCAGTTATTTTTTTATTACTTATAAAGTCGTTATACTTTTCATTGTCTATCTTATATAGTTTATTATATAATAAATCATCTGGAAAGTCTGTAAATATATAAATTTTTATATTACTGAAAATACCACTTAATTTAATATATTTTAATTTCTTTTCAATACCATCATAAGCAAGTGCTTTTGTGAGTATAACCTGTTGCTTATTAAATGTTTTATCTGTGTGTTTAAATCCTGTAACACTTGTATCTTTTATAACATTGCTATATATGAAATTTGTAAAATCTATTTTGCTTAAAGAAAAAACTGTGTTGTCACGTGTTGCGTCTGTCCCTGTTGTGTCGTATTTATCATACACTCTAATGTCCGACGACTCGCCATTATTTATAACAGCATTAAAATGCAGTGGTAAGGTGTTTGAAAAATCATTATTTTCAGTATATATATTCTGCAATGCTGTATCATACATAATAGCTTTTCGTAAAAATTTATATATTGTTGTGTTTTTATATTGTTTTAAAACCTGCGGAAAAAAATGTATTGAAATATTATTCGTTATTGTATTATCACTATTCAAAATTATATCTGTAAATTTTTCGTATTCTGTATCTGTCACTATAATAGCATAAACAATTATATCGTCGGTTACATTCGTTTCTGTTCTTGTCGTATCTGTGTTTCCGTCCGACCAACGTAAAAAAGAAAAATTCTCATTGGGTATGATTGTGACTGGAACTACATTTCCACCATAAGGTACTTGTACGGAATATGTTGACATTTCAACACCACCAACAGACAATTTGCCATTGCTTCCTGCTGTAAAACTTACGGTAGATATTTTAACTGTAAATGAAGCAATTACATTAATTTCCCAAAAAACATTTGTTTCCTTCC
>Ga0172382_10013554_pt1 | contig 10488 bp, 6 predicted proteins | sample Leawel138RmetaG_FD_122245 | JGI IMG/M metagenome (GOLD analysis project Ga0172382, IMG submission 122245) | Leachate microbial communities from a municipal landfill in Southern Ontario, Canada - Leachate well 138R metaG | ecosystem: Engineered > Solid waste > Landfill > Unclassified | place...
AAAGTCCTACTTTTGCACCGCCTTTATACAAAAAGGCAAAGAAGGATGACTCAGTAGCTCAGCAGGTAGAGCACATCCCTTTTAAGGATGGGGTCCTGGGTTCGAGCCCCAGCTGGGTCACACTTCAAGGAAGCAAAAAACAACAAAAGCGCTTAAATTGAATGGTTTAAGCGCTTTTTTATTTTGCGGGAGATATCAAAATATGCATGAAATCGCAAAATAAACGAGACTATATCGAGACCTATCCGAAGAAAACCGCCAATGGGTCTCGGTAATCGATGTAATTTTCTGATTATCAATTCATTTTGAATTAATTTGTTTCGTTTTGGTGCTTGGAAATGAGACCCCAAACGGGTAGTTTTAAAGCATGGAAGCGAGACCATTTTTAACCAAAAAATGAGTTGAGCAATGAGAGTAACTGTAAACTTCTCTTTAAAGAGATCAAAATCCCGTGCCGACGGGAAATGCCCGGTTTATGTCCGGTGCACCATGAACAACCAGCGTTTCGAATTATCAACCGGAATTTTTGTTTTACCGGAATCATGGGAGGATGACCGGCAGCAGATTGCTGGCAGAACAGAAGAGACCAAAATTCTGAACAACAGGTTGGTCAAAATCAGGACCAGGATTCAGGATGTTTATAACCAGAGTGAATCAAAAGGAGAACACTTCACCGCAATGCATGTGAAAAACAAGTTATTGGGTGTAAGTAATGAAAAGGGTATACTTGAGATTTTAGATGGTATTATTAAAGGTGTAGAAGCCAGGGTTGGAAATGATTATTCGGAAGGAACCTTAAAGCATTACAAAACAACCCGGGACCGGCTTGCTGAATTTTTCAAAACCAGGTTTGGAAGAAATGACCTTCCCTTATCAGTGGTTGATTATGGCTTTCTGAATTCGTTTGACCTCTACCTCAAAACAAAACTCCGGTTAAGGCCCAACACTGCACTGACCTATCACAAACATTTAAAGAAGGTTTTAAATACTGCCAATGCCATGAACCTAATTTCCCATAATCCCTACAGTTCCTTCAAAGTATCCCGAAATGAAACCCACCGGGACTACCTGACAATCCAGGAGTTGGACCAAATCAAAAACAAGGAGATCAATACAATCCGGATGGAGATCATCCGGGATGTATTTGTTTTCGCCTGTTATACGGGGCTGGGATATGCAGAGCTTAATAAATTAACTGCGCATCACATTCATCAAGGAGACGATGGCGGCAAATGGATCATCATTGACCGGACCAAAACGGATATTCGATGCCGAGTTCCGTTATTACCACAGGCCAAAGCAATACTTCAGAAATATGCAAACCACCCGGTGTGCCAAAACAGGGGCAGACTGCTTCCTGTGCATTCAAACCAGAAAATGAACGAATATCTGAAAGAACTGGCAGACATTTGCGGAATATCTAAAAATCTCTCCACGCACGTTGCCCGCCATACCTTTGCCACATCAGTTACTTTGGCGAATGGAGTACCCATTGAAACGGTTTCAAAAATGTTGGGTCATACTTCTTTAAAAACTACCCAGATTTATGCGCGGATTGTGGATTCAAAGATTTCAAAGGATATGGACAAATTGAAAGCTATATTATAAATGTATGGCGTTAAATTTGATTGTTACGATGGGAAATTATCACTCACTTATTACAATAAAATTTATAGTTTTGTAATCTTAACAATTTAACTAACTCTTGAAAAAGACCGATTCAAATACTGAACTTATAAAACTCCTGAAAAACGGAGACATGTTGGCTTTTGATATCATCTATAAAAAATATTCAAGGAGATTATATGGCTTTGTTTTCCGTTTTGTAAAACAGGAAGCGGATACCGAAGAAATAGTGCAGGAGGTATTTATAAAAATTTGGCAAAGCCACAAGAATATTGATATCTACTCATCTTTTGAGTCTTTTCTTTTCACTATAGCCCATAATGCAACGGTAAACCTGCTCAAGAAAAGGGCAACCGAACAAAAATACGTTGAACATGTAAAATCGCTTCAACACATTGATGAGACCTACGAACTTACTGATGAAGTTCATTATAAAGAATTAATGCATAAATTTCAGGGCTTGTTGAATGAATTATCTCCCCGTCAAAAAGAGATTTTTCAACTAAGCCGTGAAGAGGGATTAAGTAATAAAGAAATAGCAGAAAAGTTAGGTATTTCTGTGCAAACAGTAAAAAACCACCTGGTAACAACACTTTCTTTTTTTAAGAATAAGCTTGATAATGGTCTGTTAATTAGCGGATTGTTTGTTCGTTTATTCCTTTAGCCAAAATAAAATCAATTTTTATTAGTACTTTTTGTTCTCCTTGTTGTATACCTTATAAAAGGTAACATTATATGATAGTTTAATCAGCTTTTCGGGGCCTCACTAATATTGAGGTTCTATTAAGAAAAAGAAAAATGACAAAAGAACTGCTGGAAAAATATTTAAACAATTGTTGTACTCCACTGGAAGTTGAGGAGGTTATTCAATGGATGAAGCAACAATCCTTTTTCAATGAAAGCAAAGAGCTTGGAAGTATTTACTGGCAGCAATTTAAGGAAGAAGATAGCATTGCTTCAGAAGAAAAACTGGATACTCTCCTTGATAAAATCCACCACAAATTAAATATTGAAGAGCCCCGTACGATTCAAACAAAAAATAACAGGTTAATTAGCTGGATATCGAAAGTTGCTGCTATCATTTTTATTCCGGTTTTGGCCTTTTTATTCTATACAATTTCTGAAAATAACAGGTTAACAAATCAAATTACAACTGTATCTGTCGATTCTTTGGAAGTGATAGCGCCGGTTGGTTCACGAACAGTTGTTGAACTGTCAGATGGGTCGGTGGTTCATCTTAATTATGGTAGCCGGATAAAGTACCCACAGAATTTCTGGGGAGAGACCCGCGGAGTAGTTTTAACCGGTGAAGCTTATTTTGAGGTGTCTCACAATCCGGATAAACCTTTTGTTGTTACTACAGGCCGTATTGATGTTAGAGCTTTGGGTACGGTTTTTAATGTTAATGCTTACCCTGAAAATAAGGATATTGCAACTACACTTATAGAAGGGAAAGTGCTAGTAGAGAAAATAAAAAACAACGGGAATATTGAAACCATAAAAGAACTGACTCCGGGTCAGCATGTAACATATGAAAAAAGTACGGGTGTTGTAAAGTCAAGCCTGGAGCAAGTTGAGAAATACATTGCATGGAAAGATGGCAAACTGGTTTTTGATAATGAACCGATTGACCAGATCGCCCAAAGGTTAAGCCGGATGTTTAATGTTGAAATACAGGTAGGCAACGAGGTAAAAAAATATAAATATACAGTAACCTTTGTTGATGAACCACTTTTTCAAATACTTGAATTATTGTCGGCTGCAACACCAATTAACTACCGGGCATTACCACGCATTAAGAATCCTGATGGAACATTCTCGAAGCAGAGAATATTAATTGAGAGAAAGAAATAAAGTCTTATAAAATGAACTAATACTAAATTGCCTATGAACTAGCTAATTCATTAAAAAACAACAGGGAAATGCTATCAACATTTCCCCGAAGATTGTAAAAACTACCCTGTACGCTTCACTTTACAGGGCATTCTTAACTTTATAAATACAAAAATATGAAAAAAAAATTCTGTTTTGACCGGGATTGGAAACTTTCCGGGCTAATTAAATTATTAAAAGTGATGAAACTAACAGTTTTTCTATTATTAGTCTCGGTAGCTGGAGTTTTAGCCAATAGAAGCTATTCGCAAACCAAAATGCTTAACTTAAATATGCGTGAAGCCACTGTTAAGGAGGTTTTAAAAAGTATTGAAGAACAAAGTGGGTTTCATTTTTTGTATAGCGAAAACCTTATCAATGTAGAGCGAAAAGTTAACATAACTATTGAAAACAAAAAAATAGAACAAGTTCTGAATTTAATATTTGAAGGTACTGACGTTGATTATTCTATGCGTGATCGCTTTATCGTGTTAACAACCCCAGAAATCTCAACAGGAGAATTACAATTATCGCAACAACAGAAAGATATCTCCGGTAAAGTCACCGATTCTTCCGGTGTTCCGCTTCCCGGGGTCTCGATAGTGGTAAAAGGAACAACCCAGGGAATTATTACCGATGCTGATGGCAAGTATTCACTCTCTAATGTGCCGACCGACGCCACTTTGGTGTTCTCTTTTGTAGGCATGAAAACCCAGGAAATATCAGTTACCAACAAAAGTACCATTAATGTTACCCTTGCCGAAGAAACCGTGGGTATCGACGAAGTTGTGGCAATCGGATATGGGACTCAAAAGAAAGTAAACCTGATTGGTTCTGTAGCAACTGTCAATTCGCAAGTACTGGAGAACAGGCCTGTAACTAATTTATCGTCAGCACTTACCGGGTTAAGTTCCGGTGTGTATGTTTATCAGGGATCAGGGAAGCCGGGAGAGGATGGCGCAACGATTCGTATTCGTGGGCTTGGAACCTTGAACTCGAATACGGCCTTAGTCGTAGTCGATGGAATTCCAAGTTCTTTGGATGCGGTAAATCCGGAAGATGTTGATAATATTTCGATATTAAAAGATGCAGCAGCAGCTTCCATCTATGGCGCAAGGGCTTCAAATGGTGTTGTTTTGGTTACTACAAAAAAAGGGAAGAAAAATAAAATTTCGGTAACTTATTCCGGGTCGTTGTCATTAACCTCACCCAGTCGTATTCCTGAATTCGTGACAAATTACGCCCAGCACATGGAGTTGATTAATGAGGGCTATGAGAATTCCAATATTGCCCCAATTTTTTCACAAACGACAATAGATACATGGATAGAGAAATCAAAAGACCCAAACGGACTGACTGACGAAGGGATCCCCAATTACGTGGCTTACCCGAATACCGACTGGGCTGATGCTGTTTTTCAGAACAAAGTTTTGCAAAAGCATAATATTTCGTTGAACGGAGGAACTGAAAAATCAACATTTTTACTCTCACTTGGATACCTAAACAATCCCGGAACAATGCCCAGAACCGGTTATGAGCGATACCAAATGCGCATCAACCTGCAAACAGAAGTTGCAAAGTTCCTGACAGTGGGAACCCAAACGTATGGACAGCTATCATCAAAGGGTTTGGGAAGTACAGATAATGCATTTAATTATCTGGGGCAGACAACTCCCGGCCTTTATCCTTATTATGATGGGAAATACGGCTATCCGTCGGCGACAGAAGAATCTCCTACCGCCAATAATATACTTTCCCGCTTGTATGATACGGGCGGTGACGATAAATCTACCAGTTTTAATACAACATTGTTTGCAAACCTCCGGATAGCAGATGATCTGACATTAGAGTCCAAAGTAAATTATAACACCGATTTTACGGAGTATAATTCACATCCCCTTTCTTATGAAAAGTGGAATTTTCTAACCAATGAATCAGTTGAAATAGTTCGTGGAACACCAGCAGACTTGACTACCTATTATTCTTTTAATAAAGATTATATGGTAACGCTGGAAAGTTTATTGCGCTATAATAAAATATTTAATGAAAAGCATGATTTTGGGGCGTTGCTGGGTTATAATCAATATTATTACAACTATTATAACTTTAATACTACAAAGAAAGGGTTAACTGATGAGACGATCACAACTTTGAATTCTGCAACATCTGTTCTGTCTTCGGCAGGAGATGAATATGATTATGCCATGCGTTCATGGTTCGGACGTTTAAATTATGCCTACGAAAGTAAATATCTGTTGGAAGCGGTTTGCCGTTACGACGGTTCTTCCCGTTTTTCTTCGGACAACCGATGGGGCTTTTTTCCTGCATTTTCTGCAGGATGGAGAATATCGGAAGAACCATTCATGACCCGTGTTAAAGGGGTACTGGATAATCTGAAATTGCGTTTATCCTGGGGAAAAACAGGAAATAATGCAACAAATTATAACGATGCTGCTGACAATTATTTGTATCAGGCCACTTATTCATCAACGAATTATTCGTTTGGCGGAAGCGAAGCGAACGGGCTTGCTGTTACACAATTAGCAAATTCAAAATTAAAATGGGAGTCAACGGCTTTAGCAAATATAGGTTTGGATGGAACATTGTTTGGAGGTTTGTTGGATTTTGAATTAGACATGTACCGGAAATATACGGATGGTATTTTATATACGCCGACAATCCCGTTGACTGTAGGAACAGCATCTGCAGCAGTTGAAAATATAGCAGAGGTATTAAACAAAGGTATCGAAATGTCAGTTGGTCATCATGGAAAAATTGGTAGCATTGAATATCATGCCAAGGTCAACTTTGCCTATAATTATAACCGGGTGAAAAAATATAAAGGAGCATTAGAAAGTGGTTGGAATGAAAGTCACACAACCTATTCTTCCAATCTTGGAGATGTTTCCAGTGGGTCAGATACAAGAGTTGTAGAAGGTCATCCGATTAGTGAATACTATTTACTGGATGTGTATAAAGGAGATGGAACCTATTATAACACAGATGGAAGTGTAAACATTACCGGAGGACCGAAGGATGGAATGATCAGAAACGAAAATGACATGGACTGGTTGCAGTCAATGATGGATGCCGGATATTCTTTCCAGCCAGGCGCTTCCATTTCAAAAACCAATATGTATTATGGCAATTTAATTTATGCCGATAAAAATGGAGATGGCAGTTATGGAAATACTTATGACAAAATATTTACCGGAAAAACCGTTACCCCGAAATATAATTTTGGATTCTCCGGAAACCTGGCATATAAAAATTTTGACCTGTCATTTATTTTTTCCGGTAGTGCGGGAATGTCATATCTATGGAATGGCATGGGATATACGAACTCTTTAGTAATGGATGGGTATGGCGTATCATGCATGATCGCTGACAATCATTATTTTTATGATCCGGCTGACCCGACGGATTCGAGAACAAACATCAACGGAAAATACCCGAGGCTCAGAGAAAAAAATTCAGATATACAAAATAATGTTTCAAGTACCTTCTATCTTTTTAATGCCTCATACATCAAACTTAAAAATCTTCAGATAGGCTATTCGCTTCCTAAAGCAATTATTGGCAGATTAAAAATGGAAAGAGCAAGAATCTATGTTTCAGGAGAAAATTTATTTATGATAACGAATTATCCGATTCTTGATCCTGAGGTAGGAAGTGGTATAAAATATCCTACGATGAGACAAATGTCATTAGGCTTAAATGTAAGTTTCTAACTCCAAAAAAAAGAAAAGATGAAAAAACTTTTTATATATATTTTAGTACTTGTTGAATTATCAATTACCTCCTGCGATTCAAACTTACTTGATTCCAGTTCTTATTCAGATGTTGCTTCTGAAACGATGTGGACAACTGATAACCTGACAGATATGGGCGTTAGTGGTGTATATGCAGCCTTACGTTTAGGCATGGCGACAAGTTGGGACGGACACGAGTTATATGAGATGGACAGGCTCGGCTTTACCGGGCAAACCAAATACACCGATGCCTTTTTAGTAGGGACATTAACTGCCAATGATTGGTATTTTTATCAGTCTTGGCGATTTTTTTACGAAGGAGTCCAAAGAGCAAATGACGCTATTCAAAATATTCCTGCTAAGTCTCCGTCTGATGAGAGCAAAAAGGCTCGTTATGTTGCAGAATGTAAATTTTTAAGGGCCTATTTTTATTACCGGTTAAATCAGGTATGGAAAGGGGTTCCGGTTTATCTGGAACCTTATTCTGCAGATGAAGCAACTAAGGCCCGTTCATCTGAGACTGAGGTATGGCAGGTTATTATTGATGATCTGACTGATTGTATTGAGGAAGAAAACCTGCCGAACAAATATGAGGCAGGGGATGATAATTATGGTCATATAACGAAAGGAGCAGCTTATGCTCTCCGGGGAAAAGCTTATATGTATACCAAAGATTATGATGCGGCAGCAGCCGACTTTCAAAAGGTGAAAGACTGTGGTTATTCCCTCTTTAGTGATTACAAAACCCTGTTTAAGGAGGCAAATGAGCAATGTGATGAAATGATCTTTTCGATGCAACATATTGGTGTATCAGGATATGGCTCAACAACCCAAAAGATGTGTGGAACTCGTTCCTCTTATGGCTCTTGCTGGAATTGCGGGTTAATTTCGCCTAATGTTGTCGATCTTTATGAAGATATGGATGGTTCTCCTTTTAACTGGAGTGAGGTCATACCTGAGTGGTCAAATCTTACCGCACAGGAACGGGAAGTGTTCTTTTTGCGAAACAACCTTACCGATGAGGAAATTTCAGCGGCTCAAACCAGAGGAGCAAATATGAATTACTACTTGCCAAACGGAAACGAAGAACGGATATTAAAAGCCTATGAAGATCGTGATCCCCGTTTGGCTTACAACGTAATAACTCCATATTCAACATACCTTGGTGCATACAATGGAAGCGACTATACTGTGACAAGCCGATGGCCTTATCGCAGCGCCGGAACGTATAGCGATTTACAAACGAGTACAACAAGTAACTTTTATTATCTGTATCGAAAATTTGTCTACGAAGGTGTCAGTGAAACTCCCAGCAGAGACTATGGCCCGATTGATTTCCCGATCATACGCTATGCAGAGGTATTACTTATGTGGGCAGAAGCGCTAAATGAACTTGGCGAAACTGATGATGCAATTGATTTAGTAAATGAAGTCAGGGGAAGGGCTGGCGTTGCTTTATTAAATTCATCTGAAGCAACTAAAGTCTCCGGTCAGGATGACTTAAGGGAACGCATTCAAAATGAATCCAGACGTGAATTCCCCAATGAAGGGATCGATTATTATAATGAATTGAGATGGGGAACCTGGAAGGAGAAAGTTTTTTATGATGGCAATGGGTTAAAAGAATGTTGGGGAGAAAATGTTTATTCATATGCTTATCAGGGAGATTATATAACCTCATGGCCTATTCCGCAAACTGAACTGGAAATAAACTCCAATTTGGAACAAAACGATGGATGGAGCAACTAGTTTGGCCTATCAATGCTTAAACGGACTATATAATCAACATATATGAAGTTAAGATAATAGAAGCTTCTAAAAGTGCCCTGATCTCGTTATATATTGAATTAAAAACTAATAAGTGGGGAGTTGTTAACCATAGCCCCACTTATTTTTATGAAAAGTTTCAAAAGATTCTATTTTTGAATAATTATAATTAGTAAAAGGTTGTAGATAACGATAATTCAGACGGCTTCTATGCTTTTGGAAAGGTTGCCTTGGAAGGGGGGCCATGAATTACGTGTGCTCTATTTTCAAGATGCCTGGGGGCATCGCCTGGACGTGGGCTTCTGTGACAAAAACACCACCAATCAGTTGATCCCGGGCTCTATGCTTTTTATCCCGGAGTAATAAACCGGCATTTTTGAAGATGACTAATTAATTTAACGAAGATGAAACGATATATTTTTCTAATAGTTCTGTGTATTATGGTGTTTTATACTAGGGTTTTCACCCAATCAGTAGCGGGTTCCGGACAAATCAGAGAAGACAGTATGGCAAGCAAAATTCTGAATGTCACCCGGCAGTATTCGGTTTACCTTCCCAAAAGCTATTCGATTCATACTGAAAAGAGATATCCTGTTCTTTACCTCTTACATGGGTTATATGACAACAATAAGGGTTGGCTTGAAGGAGGTAATTTGCAATACATTGCAAATGAGGTCATAGATAGCGATAAGGCTTGCGAAATGATTATTGTTGTTCCTGATGCCGGTACTGTAAAAGATGGCTATTTCAATATCGAAGGATGGCCCTACGAAACCTTTTTCTTTGAAGAGTTTATTCCTTTCATCGAAAAAAAATACCGGATCTTAGGCGACAAATCGCATCGTGCCATTGCCGGATATTCTATGGGCGGAGGTGGTGCCACAGTTTATGCATTGGAACATCCTGACATGTTTTCATCAGTTTATGCCATGAGCGCCCTAATGACTTTACCAAAGCGAGATCGCACTACTCCGCCAAAACAAGATGGTGCGCCTGTTAAAGATCCCAAAATGGTAGAGTTTGGAAAGTCTGTATTAGCCAACGATTGCATCGTACTTCTCTCCTTTTCTGACGATGCTACCCTGGAAAAATACCGTACTATCCGCTGGTTTTTGGATTGCGGAGATGATGACTTTCTGCTGGATGTCAATTTTCGCTTCTACCAGGAAATGCAAAAAGCAAAAGTGCCCTGCGAATTGCGGGTTCGTGATGGCGGCCACGACTGGGAATACTGGCAGTCGGCATTGCAGATGGCATTACCATTTGTTTCTGAGAGCTTCGGAAAATGACTCCTAATTCCATCCTGTCTCGAAGTGGAAGGAATAAATAGCATGATATTAATTCATAAATAGTGTCTGCAAGAAAACATTTAATTATAATGAAGTCAATAAGTTATAAGTAGAATCCGGCTTGAAAAAAAGGTTAAAAAGTTCTTAAAAAATTTGGTTAAATAGAATGAAATTACTAATTT
>Ga0172382_10013556_pt1 | contig 10488 bp, 9 predicted proteins | sample Leawel138RmetaG_FD_122245 | JGI IMG/M metagenome (GOLD analysis project Ga0172382, IMG submission 122245) | Leachate microbial communities from a municipal landfill in Southern Ontario, Canada - Leachate well 138R metaG | ecosystem: Engineered > Solid waste > Landfill > Unclassified | place...
CGAAGCCGCGATCACGCCGGACGCCAGCTTGCGGTCATAGCCGTAGCGCAGCATGATGGGCAGCGAGATCAGCCCCATCGAGATCACCGAGGCGGACACTACGCCGGTCGTCGCCGCCAGCATCGCGCCCACCAGGACGACCGCGATCGCCAGGCCCCCGCGCAGCGGGCCGAACAGCTGGCCGACGGTCTCGAGCAGGTCCTCGGCCATGCCGGAACGCTCCAGGATCAGGCCCATGAAGGTGAAGAACGGCACCGCCAGCAGGGACTCGTTGGACATGACCCCGAACACGCGCTGCGGCAGGGCCTGGAACAGCGCGGGGGACAGCAGACCCAGGTCGATGCCGATCAGGCCGAACAGGATGCCGTTGGCCGCCAGCGAAAAAGCCACAGGGAAGCCCAGCAGCAGCAGGACCACCAGCATGCCGAACATGATCGGCGCCATATAAGCCAGTAACAATGCTTCCATGGTCAGTGCCCCTCATGCGAGGCGGCCTCGCGCTGTTGCGCCTCGCGGGCGATTTCCTCGGCGAGCAGTTCCTCGGCGGACTTGCCCGTGTGCACATCGCGGGGGTCGGGACACTGGCCGCGCAGGCAGCCGACGCACTTGATCAGGTGCGACAGGCCCGCGCTCACCAGCAGGAAGAAACCGACAGGGATCAGCAGCTTGGCCGGCCAGCGGATCAGGCCGCCAGCGTTCGAGGACTGTTCGTTGTTCACGAAGGCATCCATGAAGAACGGCCAGGACAGCCACATGATGAGCCCGCAGGCGGGCAGCAGAAAGAACAGCACGCCGAAAATTTCGATCCAGAGCTGAGTGCGCCGGGAAAGATGCGAGGCCAGGACGTCAACGCGGACGTGTTCGTTCTTGAGCAGGGTATAGCCGGCCGCCAGCAGGAAGACGGCGCCGAACAGATACCACTGCAATTCAAGCCAGGCATTGGAACTGACGTTGAACAGCTTGCGTACCGTCGCGTTGGTGGCGCTGACGAGTACCGCAAGCAGGATCAGCCAGGTCACGGCCCGGCCCACGCGGCGATTGACGGCGTCGATCGCTCGCGACAGGGCGAGAAGTGTATTCATGGTGAGAGCCAATGAAAAATGATTACGCCCGGACACGCGCAAGCCCCCACGGGGGGGGCTAGGGCGTGATCGGGTCATGAACGGCCTTCAAAATGACAGGCCGGCACGAGGGTCGATTACTTGGCGGCGGTGGCCATGTATTGGTCGAAGCTGCCTTCGGCGATCCGGAACCAGGGGATTTCGTGGTCGCGGAAACCCATGTAGGCGTCGTGGATCTTCTTGAAGCCGGGATCCTTGGCGGACAGTTCCGCGTAGGTTTCCTGGGCGGCCTTGTAGCAGGCATCCATGACGGGTTTCGGGAAGGCGCGCAGTTTGGCGCCTTCGCCGATCAGGCGCTTGAGCGCGTTGGGGTTCTCGGCGTCGTAGGTGGCGATCATGGTGTTGGTCGCCAGGGCGGAAGCCTGGTCCAGCACGGCCTGGTAGTGCTTGGGCAGCGCTTCGTACTTGTCCTTGTTGACGTACAGGGACACCTGCAGCGTGCCTTCCCACCAGCCCGGGAAGTAGTAGAAGGGCGCCACGCGATGGAAACCCATTTTCTCGTCATCGTAGGGGCCGATCCATTCGGCCGCGTCGATGGTGCCCTTTTCCAGGGACGGGTAGATGTCGCCACCGGCGATCTGCTGCGGCACCACGCCGAGCTTCATCAGCACCGCGCCGGCGAAGGCCGCCGTGCGGAATTTCAGGCCCTTCAGATCGTCGACGGTCTTGATTTCCTTGCGGAACCAGCCGCCCATCTGGGTGCCGGTATAACCGCAGGGGAAATTCACGATGTTGAACTTGGCGAACAGTTCGCGCAGCACGGCCAGGCCGCCGCCATGGCGCACCCAGGCGTTGTACTGGCGGGTGTTCAGGCCGAAAGGCACGGCGCCGTCGAAGCACAGGGACGGATCCTTGCCATAGTAGTAGTAGGACGCGGTATGGCCGCATTCGACCGTGCCGTTCTGCACGCCGTCGAGCACGCCCAGGGCGGGCAGGATTTCGCCGCCGGGGAATGCGCGAATCTGGAACTTGCCGCCGGTCGCCTCGGACACGAACTTGGCGATGTTTTCGCCGCCGGAATAGATGGCGTCGGCGCTGCGCGGGAAGCTGGAGGCGAGGCGCCAGCTGAGGGTGGGCGATTCCTGGGCGAAAGCGGGAGCGGCCAGGGTGGCGCCGCCGGCGGCCGCGCCAAGGGCAGCCTTCTTGAGGAAGGAACGACGTTGCATGAGAGAGAGCCCCTAAGTTGGTTGGTAAACCGGTCTGATGTGCCGTTTTGTAAACGGTCGAGAGCGCGTGAATGATGCACGAAACCTGAAGCTTCACGCAATCAGTAATAACGCCTAGAGTTTTCCTCGATTGAATCTGCCAATTTCCATGACAACAATAGGGGAACCCACCTATGCCGTCGGCTCCGGGGTATTGCCGCCCCCGTGTGCGACAATGCCGATTTGGTCATCACGACCCGCCGGCGTGCCTCCCTCTTCCGACTCCTTCAGCCTGGCCCGGATCGCCCTGCCGGCGTTCGGCCCTTCCCTGCTCTTCGGCCTGGGCGAAGGCGCCATCTACCCGATCCTTGCCCTCAGTGCCCGCGACCTGGGCGCCAGCTCGGCCCAGGCCGGCCTGATCGTGGCCCTGATCGGCATCGGCTCCATGATGGCCAACCTGCCGGCCGCCGCGCTGTCCAACCGCTACGGCGAACGCCGCGCCATGATCGGCGCGGCCGTCTTCAGCCTGGCCGCCCTGGCGCTGTGCCTGGCCGCCCGGACTCCCTGGGTTCTCGGCCTGGGCGTCCTGATGATCGGCCTGGCCAGTTCGGTGTTCCTGCTGGCGCGCCAGACCTACCTGATCGAGGCCGTGCCGCCCCCCATGCGCGCGCGCGCCATGTCCACACTGGGGGGGACCATGCGGGTGGGCCTGTTCGCCGGCCCCTTCATGGCCGCCGGCTTCATCCACCTGATGGGGCTTCCGGGCGCTTACTGGGCCGCCGTCCTGGCTTTCCTGGGGACGGGCATCCTGGCCTTCACCATTCCTGACCTGGAGCCCCGCGACCGCGACACGCGCCGCGAGGCCCCGCGACTGACGCTGAAAGATCTGGCCCGCAGGCACGCGGGCGTCTTTCTGACGCTCGGGGTGGCCACGGCGCTGGTCTCGGCGATCCGGTCCTGCCGTCAGATCGTCATCCCCCTCTGGGCGAACCAGATCGGCCTGGACGCCACGGCGACCGCGCTGATCTACGGGCTCATGGGCGGCGTGGACATGCTGCTGTTCTATCCGGCCGGCCGGATCATGGACCTGCGCGGCCGCCTCTGGGTCGCCCTGCCCTGCATGCTGATCATGGGCGCGAGCCTGGTCGCCATCCCCTGGACGACGGGATTCGCCGGGCTGCTGGCGGTCAGCATGACGCTGGGCGTGGGCAACGGCATCGGCTCGGGCATCATCATGACCATCGGCGCCGATGCGTCGCCATCGGCCGACCGCACCCGGTTCCTGGGCATCTGGCGCCTGATCACCGACCTCGGCGGCGGCGGCGGCCCCTTGCTGATGTCCAGCGTCACCGCCGTCCTGTCGCTCGCCGGCGGCATCACCGCCATCGGCGCCCTGGGCTTCGTCGCCGCCTGGATGTTCTGGCGCTGGCTGCCCCGCAAAACCGCCTTCCCCTGACGCCCCCATGCCGCCGCACGCCGCCCCCGAATCCCGCGCCGCCGATGCCCCGGTGCGCGCCGCCTTGTTCCTGGTGCTGGTCGGCATGTGCGCTGCGCTGCACATCTGGAAGGTCCCTCCCGCACTGCCCCAATTGCAAGCCGAATTCCGGCTCGGCCTGGTGCAATCGGGCTTCCTGCTGTCGGCCGTGCAGCTCGGCGGACTGGTCCTCGGCCTGCCGATCGCGCTGGTGGCCGAACGCGTCGGCCTGCGCCGCTGCGTCCTGAGCGGACTGGCCATCCTGGCAACCGCGTCGACACTGGGAGCCTGGCTGGATTCCGGCCTGCTGGTGCTGCTGTTCCGCGCCGCGGAGGGCTGCGGCGTCCTGATGGTGGCCATGCCGATCCCCGCATTGATCCGTCGCCTCGTGCCGCCGGACCGTCTGAGTCGTGTCATGGGCCTGTGGGGCAGCTACATGCCGCTGGGTACCGTGACCATCCTGCTCGCGGGGTCCTGGATTCTGAGCCTGGGCACCTGGCAACTGCTCTGGTCGCTGCTGGCGGCGCTGACCCTGTGCTGCCTGCTGCTCACCCTGCGCCTCGTGCCGCCCGACCCCGCCCCCGATGCGGGCCGGCCCCGGGATTCCCTGGCACGTTTGGCACGCACGACCCTGGGATCGGCGAATGTCTGGCTGGTCGCCCTGATCTTCGGCCTGTACGCGGGCCAATGGATGGCGGTGATCGGTTTTCTGCCGACCATCTATGCCGCCCAGGGTATCGGCGGCGCCACGGCGGGTCTGCTGACGGCCATCGTCGCGGGCGCCAACGCGATCGGCAATCTGTCCGCGGGCCGCCTGCTGCATCATGGCGTGGCGGGCTGGCGACTGCTGGTGGCCGGGCTGGCGACCATGATCCTGTGCGCCTGGGCCGCGTTCGGCGCCGGCCTGCCGGCCCAGGGCCAGTTCGTGGCCGTGCTGATGTTTTCCATGGTGGGCGGTCTGGTGCCGACCACCCTGTTCGTGCTGGGACTGACCCTGGCACCCAGTCCTCAGACCGCCTCGACGACCATTGGCTGGATGCAGCAATGCTCGTCCCTGGGCCAGTTCGTCGGGCCGCCCTTCGTGGCCTGGGTGGTCAACCGTGCCGGCGGCGACTGGCAATGGACCTGGACCGCCACCGCCTCCTTCGCGTCGGCCGGCATCGTCCTGGCGATCATGATCGGCCTGCGGACGCGATCCGCCACGCCTACACGATAGACGGCACAGGCAGGCCCGACTGCGCCCAGTCCACCGGCGCGACCACGGGCATGACACGGCAGGGGCAATCCGGCTCGGCCAGATTCACCCGACGCTCGGGGATGGCGTGACTCCAGCGGATCGAATAGAAGATCTTCACCACGGGCAGCTCGGGCGTGCCGGGATTCTGCGCCACCACCAGGCCCAGTTCACTCTGCGTCAGGCTGATGATGGAACCCACCGGATAGCGCCCCACCGTGCGCACGAAGGCGCCCAGGAGGTCCATGTCGAACTGTCCCGAGGACTGCAACATCTTGAACAGCGCGAAGGCCGGGTCCCAGCCCTTCTTGAAGGGCCGTGTCGAGATGACTTCATCGTAGTAATTGCAGATGGCCGCCATCCGGGCCAGCAGACTGATGTCCTCGCCCGCCAGGCCGTCTGGAAACCCCTGGCCATCGAAGCGCTCGTGGTGATGCAGGCAGACGTCGATCACCTCGGGCGGCACGTTCGAATCCCGGCTCAGCGCCTCGGCGCCGGCTTGCGGATGCTTGCGCTGCAACTCCTCGCAGGGCGGAACCGGGCGACCGAGCTTGCCGGATATCGCTGCGGCATCGCCGATCTTGCCGATGTCGTGCAGCAGACCGGCCATGCCGGCCAGGCGGATCTGCTCGTCGGACAGTCCCAGGGTCCGCGCCAGGGCGGTCATCAGCGCCGATACGGCCACCGAATGCGCATACAGATACTGATCGGCGCGCTTGATCCGGGCCAGGCTGGTCAGCGCGTCGGGATGGCCGTCGATGGAGTCGGCCATGTCCTGGACCAGATCCTCGATCTGTCGCAGATCGATCTTGCCCCCCAGGTCCGCCTCGTCGAACAATTGCTGGACCTGTTGCCGCGAGCCTTCGATGATGTCCCTGGCATCGTCGAAGGCCTGCTGCTCCGACGTGGCGGACGGGGGTTCGGCATCGGGTGCGCGCGCGGACTGCTGATTCGCCTCGGGCACGGCCTGGGTGCCGGCAGCGGCGGGCACGTCCACCCCCCTGCTGGTGTCGATCAGCACCCATTCCAGCTTCGATTCCCGCAAACTGCGCAGCTTGCGCTCGTTCTGTATCAGGAAACGCGAACGCCAGAAAGCATGGTCCAGGAAGGAAGCGCCCAGGTCATGCACGTACATGCCGACGCACAATTGGGACACAGGGACTTTTTTGATCATGCGGAAATTCCGGAAAACAGGCGGAGACGGGCTCAGGCGGTCCCGGCGCCCCGCGGGTGGACGCCTGGGTCGTCGAGGCCTTCCCATCGCGGCCCGGGCACGGGTATGTCGAAGAGTTCCAGCACACGGCACACAGTATGGTCGATCAGGTCGTCCAGCGTGGCCGGGCGCAGGTAGAACGCCGGCAGCGGCGGGAAGATCACCCCCCCCATCTCGGTCACTGCCGTCATGTTGCGCAAATGCGCCAGATTGAAGGGGGTTTCCCTCACCATCAGCACCAGCCGGCGGCGCTCTTTGAGGGTCACGTCCGCCGCCCGCGTAATCAGATTGTCCGACAGGCCGAACGCCACGGCCGCCAGCGTCCGCATGGAGCAGGGCGCCACCACCATGCCGGCCGTGCGGAAGCTGCCGCTGGCCAGCACCGCGCCCACATCCCGGTGGCTGTGAACATGGTCGGCCATCGCATGCACCGCCTGGCGATCCAGGCCCAACTCGTGGCGCACGTTCAGCACTCCCGAGGGCGACATGACGAGATGGGTTTCCACCCCGCCGTGTTCCCGTGCGATTTCGAGCAGTCGGGTGGCGTATCGAACGCCTGTCGCGCCGCTGATGCCGACGACCAGGCGCTTGACTGGTTCAGAGGGCCCCTTGGGGGGATTCACTCGATCGCCCCGGCGTCCTTCAGCAACTGGGCCAATTCGCCGTTCTGGTGCATTTCATTCATGATGTCGGTGCCGCCGATGAACTCGCCCTTGACGTAGAGCTGGGGAATCGTCGGCCAGTTGGCATAGTCCTTGATGCCCTGACGGACTTCCGGGTCTTCCAGCACGTTGACGGTCACCAGCTTGGTGACGCCGGTTTCCTTCAGGACCTGGATCGCGCGGCCGGAAAAGCCGCACTGGGGAAACTGGGCCGTTCCCTTCATGAACAGGACGACCGGGTGGCCGGTGACCGTTTCACGGATGAAATTCTGGACTTCGGATTGCACTGCTTCGCTCATGGTGGTCTCGCTTGAAAATGCCCCCACGCCACGCCTTCGGCTTGCTGCCGCCCCGAGGGGGCGCTTTTGCCTTGGGACGCACTGGTGGCAAAAAAATCAGGTTGGCATACATCCACGGGTCACGCGTTCGATGCCGGACAGATCCCGCTCGCTGGCGACGTCGGCGAACCCCTGACGCAAAAACAGGGACCGGACGGCCGCCGCCTGGTCCCAACCGTGCTCCACGCACAGGATCCCACCCGGCGACAGATGATCCGGCGCACCCCGCACGATCTCGCGCAAGTCACGCAAGCCATCCGCGCCATCGGTCAGGGCGTCCCGGGGTTCAAAACGCAGGTCTCCCCGCCCCAGGTGCGCATCCCGCGCGTCGATATACGGCGGGTTCGAGACAATCAGATCGAATTGCTTTGAACCCAACTCTGTATCGTACCAATTCCCAAATGAAAACAATAGTTTTGCCCCCAGGACGCGTGCGTTCTTTTGCGCCACGTCCAGCGCTTCGGCACTCTGGTCGGTGGCCCGCACCCGCGCGTCGGGCCGCTCCAGCGCCAGGGTGACCGCCACGATGCCGCTGCCCGTACCCAGATCCAGCACATGAGGCTCACGCACATCCCGGATGGCACGCAGGCCGCATTCGACCAGCAACTCGGTGTCCGGCCGGGGGATCAGCACCGCCGGGGTGACCAGGAAATCGCGTCCGAAGAACTCCCGATGCCCCAGGATGTAGGCAATGGGCTCGCCCGCCAGCCGGCGAGCCTCCAGTGTCCGGTAGGCGTCGATTTTCGCCGGCTCCAGGGAGTCCGCGTCGTGCGCAATCAGCCAGGCGCGCGGCACGCCCAGCACCCGCTGCCACAGCAGGTGGGCTTCCAGGCGCGGCAGCGGGCTGGCCGCCAGGGCTTCGCGCAAGGTCAGGCTCATTCCAGCGCCAGCGCGGCGAGCTGTTCGGCCTGGTGTTCTGCCAGCAGCGCGTCGGTCAACTCGCCCAGTTCGCCGTCCATCACCTGCGCCAGTTTGTACAGGGTCAGATTGATGCGATGGTCGGTGACGCGCCCCTGCGGAAAATTGTAGGTGCGGATGCGTTCCGAACGGTCCCCGGAACCCACCAGGCTCTTGCGCTGGGCGGCCTCACGGGCATGGACTTCCTGCTGCTGGCGGTCCTTCAGGCGGGCGGCCAGCACCTGCATGGCCTTGTCCTTGTTGCGGTGCTGCGAACGGTCATCCTGGCATTCCACCACCAGGCCGCTCGGCAGGTGGGTGATGCGCACCGCCGAATCGGTCTTGTTGATGTGCTGTCCGCCCGCCCCGCTGGCGCGGAACGTGTCGATGCGCAGTTCGTTGGGATCGATCCGGATGTCGGCCTGCGGATCGGCCTCGGGCATCACGGCGACCGTGCAGGCCGACGTGTGCACACGCCCCTGCGATTCGGTCTCGGGCACCCGCTGGACGCGGTGGGCGCCGGACTCGAACTTCAGCCGGCCATAGACGCCGTCGCCCTCGACATGGGCGATGACTTCCTTGTAGCCACCCAGTTCGGACGGGCTTTCGGACATCAGTTCCACCCGCCATCCCCGGATTTCCGCGTAGCGGGTATACATGCGCAGCAGATCGCCCGCGAACAGGGCGCTCTCGTCGCCCCCCGTGCCGGCGCGGATTTCCAGGAAGACGCTGCGGTCGTCATCCGGGTTCTTCGGCAGCAGCAGGATCCGCAATTCGTCTTCCAGCGCCTCGATGCGGGCGTCGGCGCCCGACAGCTCTTCCTCGGCCAGCGCCTTCATGTCGGGATCGGACAGCATGTCACGGGCCGCGTCCCGGTCGTCGCACGCCCGCCGCCAGGACTCGAAGACCCGCACCACGGGCTCCAGTTCGGCGCGTTCGCGGGTCCATTTGCGGAAACGATCCATGTCGTCGGCGCTGTCCGGCTCGGCCAGCAGGGCGTCGATCTCGGCCAGTCGGTGGACGAGCTGTTCCAGGCGGCTGCGCATCGAACTTTTCATGAAGGGAGGTTCCGGGGAATCACAAAGAAGCCGGTACCCGGTCCCGCGCGGGACCGGATCGGCACGAAGGGGGGAGGATCGCCGCTACCGGCGGCGGGCGCCGGATTCTGGCAGCAGGCGGGGCAGCAGCGTCAGCAATTGGTCGCGTTCGGCACCCTCGCTGCGATTCAGCGCGGCCAGGGGGCCATGCATGTACTTGTGGGTCAGGCTGTGCGCGAGGAGTTCGAGGACGGCTTCCGGATCGTCGCCGCGGGCCAGCAGCCGCCGGGCACGGTCCAGTTCGGACAGACGCAGGGCGTCGGCGCTTTGCTGGTAATCGATGATCGCCGGCACGATGGCGCGATTGCTGAGCCAGTGCATGAAATGCCGCACCCGGGCCTCGATGATGGCCTCGGCCTGGACCACGGCGGCGCGGCGCGCGTCGGTGCCCGATTGCACCATGCGGCCCAGGTCGTCGACCGTGTAAAGATAAACGTCGGCCAGACGGCCGGCTTCGGGCTCGATGTCGCGCGGCACGGCCAGGTCGACCATCACCATGGGGCGGTGGCGGCGCGCGCGCGCAGCCCTTTCCACCATCCCCAGTCCGAGGATGGGCAGGGACGAGGCCGTACAGGAGACAACCACGTCGAATTCGGCCAGATGGTCCGGCAGTTCCGAGAGTTTCAGCGTACGCGCGTCGAACTGGGACGCCAGGGCCTCGGCGCGCTCCAGCGTGCGGTTGGCCACCGCGATCTGGCGCGGCCGCACCGCCGCGAAGTGCGTGGCACAGAGTTCGATCATCTCACCCGCGCCGATGAACAGCACGTTGCTACAGGACAGATCCCCCAGCACGCGCTCCGTCAGGCGCACGGCGGCGGCGGCCATGGACACCGAATGCGCGCCGATGGCCGTCTGCGAACGGACTTCCTTGGCGACGGAAAAGGTGCGCTGGAACAGCTGGTGCAGCAAGGTGCCGAGCGTGCCGGCCTGCTCGGCCGTGCGCACGGCGTCCTTCATCTGGCCCAGGATCTGCGGTTCGCCCAGCACCATGGAATCCAGGCCGCTGGCCACCCGGAAGGCATGGCGCACGGCGTCGTTGCGCTGATACTGGTAGAGATGGGGCGACAGCAGGCCGGTTTCCAGACGATTGAATTCGGCCAGCCAGCCAGGCAGTTCGGTCGCGACGCCGGGGTCGGCCGCACAATAGATTTCCGTGCGGTTGCAGGTGGACAGGATGGCGGCCTCGCGCACGCCGCTGCCGAAGGCGGACCGCAGGGCCGCCAGCGCGGGCTTGACCAGTTCGAGCGGAAACGACACGCGTTCCCGCACCGAAACCGGTGCGGAAACGTGGTTCAAGCCAAAGGTCA
>Ga0172382_10013559_pt1 | contig 10485 bp, 10 predicted proteins | sample Leawel138RmetaG_FD_122245 | JGI IMG/M metagenome (GOLD analysis project Ga0172382, IMG submission 122245) | Leachate microbial communities from a municipal landfill in Southern Ontario, Canada - Leachate well 138R metaG | ecosystem: Engineered > Solid waste > Landfill > Unclassified | place...
CGGGCGATCGTCGTGTGCCCGCAGTTCCGTGCGCGGTCGGCCCAGGGGACGACGGGCCAGGATGCGGAAGCCCGGCTCGAAGAGGGCAGGGGCCTCGCGCTTGCCATCGGCATCGAGGTCGTCGAGGCTTTCCTCCTGCCCATCCGCGAGGCGCGCGCGGCGACGCTGTTCGGCGAAGGCCAGGTCCGCAATATCGAGATCGCCTGCGACCAGGCGGAAGCCGAACTGGTCATCGTCGACGGTGCGCTCACCGCGATCCAGCAGCGCAATCTCGAGGAAAAGCTCAAGCGCAAGGTGATCGATCGCACCGGCCTGATCCTCGAGATCTTCGGCGAACGCGCCGCGACCGCCGAGGGGCGGTTGCAGGTCGAACTGGCCCACCTCGATTACCAGGCCGGCCGGCTGGTGCGGAGCTGGACGCACCTGGAGCGCCAGCGTGGCGGTTTCGGCTTTCTCGGCGGTCCCGGCGAAACCCAGATCGAGGCCGACCGCCGGATGATCCGCGACCGCATGGCCCGGCTGCGGCGGGAACTCGACCAGGTGCGCCGCACGCGCGGGCTCCATCGCGGCCGGCGGGAGAAGGCCCCCTGGCCGGTGATTGCCCTGGTCGGCTATACCAACGCCGGAAAATCCACGCTTTTCAATCGGCTGACTGGGGCGACCGTGATGGCGGAAGACCTGCTCTTCGCCACGCTGGACCCGACGATGCGCGCGATCCGGCTACCCGGGATCGACAAGGCGATCCTGTCCGACACGGTCGGCTTCATCTCGGACCTGCCGACGCAGCTCGTCGCCGCGTTCCGCGCAACGCTCGAGGAAGTAACGGGGGCCGACGTCATCCTCCACGTCCGCGACATCGCCAACCCCGACAGCGAGGCGCAGAAGAGCCAGGTTCTGAAGGTTCTCGCCGAACTGGGCCTCGCCGAGCAGGAGGCCGACGCCCCGGGGGTGCCGATCGTCGAAGTGTGGAACAAGTGGGACCTGCTCACGCCCGACCACCAGTCCGAACTGCGCGAGATCGCCGCGCGGGAAGGGGAGACGGTTATCGTTCCGGTCTCCGCCCTGACCGGAGAAGGCACCAGCGAACTGCTAGAAGCCGTCAGCCGGCTGCTGACTGCCGACGCGCAGACTTACAGCTTCCTGCTCCCCGCGCGGGAAGGCCAGAAGCTCGCCTGGCTCCACGCGCACGGCGAGGTCCTTGCCGAGGAAGACGCGGGGGAAGGGGAACAAGGGCCCTTGCTGCGCGTCAAAGTTCGCCTGTCGCCCCGCGAGATGGGGCGCTATTCCCGCCTTTGAAGCGTGTTCAGCTCGAACCAGGCAACCTCCGGCCGGCCTCTGCGTCCCGCTCCGCCGCTTTCGCCGCCTGCCAGAGCGCTTCCTGCTCGTCGAGCGTCAACGACGCGAAGGCGCCGCCGCGTTCGGCAGCCAGCGCCTCCATGGTGCGGAAACGAACCTCGAATTTGGCGTTGGCGGCGCGCAACGCATCCTCCGGTGCGATACCGTATGCGCGGACGGCGTTGACCGCGGCGAACAGCAAGTCGCCGGCTTCTTCAAATCGCGATTGCTCGTCGGCTTCGGCGAGTTCGGCCAGTTCCTCGTGGACCTTGGCGGCGGGACCGGCGGGATCGGGCCAGTCGAACCCCACGCGGGCCGCGCGCTTCTGCAGCTTCTCGGCGCGCATCAGGGCGGGAAGCGCAAGAGCAACGCCGTCGAGCGCGCTCGTGGCGCCGCGCGCTTCGCGCTCGGCGGCTTTGAGCGCTTCCCAGCGGCGTGTTTGGGGCTGGCCATCGTCGGAAGCGTCGCCGAAGAGGTGCGGATGGCGCGAGATCAGCTTGTCCGAAATCGCCGCCGCGACATCCGGAAAAGCGAAGTGGCCGGCTTCCTCGGCCATGCGCGCGTGAAACACGACCTGAAGCAGGAGGTCGCCAAGCTCGTCGCGCAGCGCCGCAATGTCGCCGCGCGCGATCGCATCGGCGACTTCGTAGGCTTCCTCGATCGTATAGGGCGCGATGGAGGCAAAGCTCTGCTCGCGGTCCCACTCGCAGCCCGAGACGGGATCGCGCAGCCGCGCCATGATCGCCAGCAATCGGTCAAGCGGGGTGGCCCGTTCCATTAAATATCCAGACTGATAATATATATTATGTTAAATATGACGGACATCGAACTCCCTTTCGAGGCCCGTCATGCCGTGAACTTTTGGAGCACGAAAGCCAGCACCGCGATGATCGCGACCCACGCCAGCGCCAGTTGCAATGTTCGCGCGCGGCTCGGCGCGTGCGACCGCAGACCCCGGAGCGCCAGGACAAGCGCGGCCGCGACCGTCACGATCGCCACGGCCATGTCAGTCGTGCCTGCGTTCATGCTGCCATCTCCAATCCGTCATAGCCGACTGCCACGTGCGCGGGAACCTCGCGGCTGAGCGCGGCGTAGTCCATGCTCTTGTCCAGGTGCGTCAGCACCGCCCGGCGCACCCGCGCCGCCTCGATCAGTTCGAGCGCCATAGCCAGATGTGCGTGCGTCGGGTGCGGTTCACGGCGCAGGCAGTCGACCACCAGGATGTCGCAGCGATCGAACAGTTCGACCATTGCCGCGGTCACCGCGCTGAAGTCCGTCGCATAGCCGATCGCTGCGGAATCGCATTCGAAGCGATAGCCGGTCGTCTGTGCATGCCCGTGTGGCATCTGGCACGATGACACGCCGAAGCCGGCGCAAAGGCGCAGCCGGTTCAGGTTCTCGATTTCCACGATGGTCGGATAGCCGTATTCGCCGGCGAAGACGTAGGAAAAGCGCTGGCGCAGCCGCCGCACGGTCTCCTCGGCCGCATAGCCCGGCAGCGGCCCGCCGCGCCCATAGCGCATGGGCCGCAGGTCATCGATACCGTGGACGTGATCCGCATGGTCGTGCGTCCAGAATACCGCGTCGATCCGGTCGATCCGGTTCGCCAGAAGTTGCGCGCGCAGATCGGGCGACGTGTCGACCAGCAGCCGGCGCCCCTGCTCGCTCTCGACGATGATCGACACGCGTGTGCGTCGGTTCTTCGGCTCGGCGGGATCGCAGGCGCCCCAGTCACCGCCCGGAACCTCGCCGATCCGGGGCACGCCGGTCGAGGTACCGCTGCCGAGCATCAGCAGCTTCACGCAGCGGCCTTCGTGAAAAGCCTGAAAAAGTTGGCGGTCGTGACCTCGGCCAGCGCCGTGGGTTCGATGCCGCGCAGGCCCGCGACGAAGCGGCCGGTGTCGGCCGTGAACGCTGGCTCGCATACCCGGCCGCGGTGCGGAACCGGCGCGAGGAACGGCGCGTCGGTCTCCAACAACATCCTGCCGGCGGGAAGTTCTGCGGCCACTGCCTGCAAGGCGCGAGCATTCTTGAATGTCACGATTCCGGAAAGCGAAATCGACAGCCCGAGTTCCAGCATCTGCCGGGCGAAGGCCGCCGAGGCGGTGAAGCAGTGGATCAGAGCCGGAAAGGCGCCCTGCTCCATTTCCTCGGTCAGGATGCGCGCGGTATCTTCTTCGGCGTCGCGCGTGTGGACGATCAGCGGCAACCCCGTTTCGCGCGCCACGCCGATGTGGATGCGGAACAGCGCCTGTTGCGTCGCCCGGTCGGAATGATCGTAGTAATAGTCGAGCCCGGTCTCGCCGATGCCGATGACCTTGGAGTGCGCCGCTGCCTCGACCAGCGCAGCGGCACCGAGATCGGCGTGGGCGTCGGCCTCGTGCGGATGGATGCCGACGCTGGCCCAGACGTCGTCCTCGCGCTCGGCCGTGCCGACCACCTGCGCCCATTCCCGCTGACGCGTGGAGATATTGAGGAATCCACCGATTCCCGCCGCCCGGGCCCGGGCAATGACGCCCTGCTGGTCCTCAACCAGACCCTTGTATTCCAGGTGACAGTGCGAATCGATCAGCATCACACCGGGTCCTCGACCGGCAGTTCCAGCCGCGGGAACACGCCCACCGGCTGAGCGACGGTGAACCCGGAGGCGGCAAGATCGGCGAACCAGCCATCATTGGCCAGCGCCGCGAAATCGCGCCCGTTCGCGCCGATCCCCATCTGGTCGAGCAGACTGTCCGCCGCGGTTGGCACCACCGCCCGGACGGCGATCGCGAGATCGCGGACACAGCGGAACAGCGTCATCAGCACGGCGGCCATGCGTTCGGGGTCAGTCTTGCGCAGGGCCCAGGGCGCCTGCTCGTCGACGTACTGGTTGCAGGCGAACACCGCGCGCATCCAGCTCTCCAGGCCATCGCTGAACGCCAGCTTGGCGAAGCTCGCTTCCAGCGCCTGCACGCCCGAGCGGACCGTGGCTTCGAGTTCGGCGTCGGCCGGTGTCGCTACCAGACTGGCGCGCAGCGCGCCGCCGAGGTTCTTGAAGATCATCGACAGCACGCGCTGCGCCAGGTTGCCGAAGCTGTTGGCCAGTTCGGCATTGGCGCGCGTCACGATCGCCTCGGGCGAATAGCTGCCGTCCTGCCCGAAAGCGACTTCGCGCAGCAGGAAATACCGCAGGGTATCGACGCCGTAGCGCGTGGCCAGTTCCACCGGATCGGTGACGTTACCGAGCGACTTCGATTCCTTCTGGCCGCGGTTGAGCAGGAATCCATGGCCGAAAACCTGCTTCGGCAACGGTAGGCCCGCGCTCATCAGAAAAGCCGGCCAATAGACCGCGTGGAAACGGACAATGTCCTTGCCGATGAGATGCAGGTCCGCCGGCCACCACTTCGCCATTTCCGCGGTGTCGTCAGGAAAGCCCAGGCCGGTCAGATAGTTGGTCAGCGCATCGACCCACACGTACATGACGTGGTTGTCGCTGCCGGGAACCTTGACGCCCCAGTCGAAAGTCGTGCGCGACATCGACAGGTCGCGCAAGCCGCCTTCGACGAAGCGGATCACTTCGTTGCGGCGGCTTTCGGGGCGCAGGAACTCGGGGCGCTCGCGATAGAGCGCCAGCAGCGGCTCGGCATATTTCGACAGGCGGAAGAACCAGCTTTCCTCGACCGTCCATTCCACTGGCGTGCCCTGGGGGGAGAGCTTCTCCCCCCCTTCCCCGGCGATCAGTTCGCTCTCGTCGTAATAGGCCTCGTCGCGGACCGAGTACCAGCCTTCGTAGCGGTCGAGATAGAGGTCGCCGGCTGCTTCCATGCGGCGCCAAAGCTCCTGGCTCGCTTTATGGTGTCGCGGCTCGCTGGTGCGCAGGAATATGTCATGTGATATATTAAGTATGTCGCACATATCTATGAAATATTGCGACATATCATCAGCGAGCTGCAATGGTGTGATTCCCAGTTCCCGCGCCTTCTGGGCCATCTTGAGCCCGTGCTCGTCGGTGCCGGTCTGAAAGCGCACGTCGAAGCCCTGCTGCCGCTTGAACCGGGCCATGACATCGGCCGCGATCGCCTCGTAGGCATGGCCTATGTGCGGCTTGCCGTTCGGATAGGAGATGGCGGTAGTCAGGTAATAAGGTTCGGCCATGGGCGCGGCGCATTCTTTCACTGGTGTCAGGTCGCGGGTTCTCTAGGCATGGCCGCGGAGGCCAGCAACCCGCCAATCTCCATGATAAGCAATCCCGCGTCGAAATTATAGGTGGGCGCCTGCGCCGCGAGCCGCGTTACCGCGCCGTGGGCCTCGATCACGCGGAGTTGCCGCTCGCGCGGGCCGGCGGCAAAATCCTCCGCCAATGCCGCGCGCGCGAGATCGAGCGCGGCGGAGAGCCGCGCGCGCGACGGCCGGGCGCCCACTTCGGCGGCCAGCGCGCCGCGCAGGACAAAGCCGGGATCGCCATCGCGCATGATCCGCTGCATCAGCGCGTGGAGCGGTGCGAGGTCCTGGTCGACGAAAGCGAGCGCAGCGCCGGGCGAGCCATCCGCCGCCGCGATCGCGGCGGCACGCGTCGCGGCGTCGGCCGATGGCGCACGGTCCCGCAGGATCGCGTCGATCGCGTCGTTACCGATCGGCGCGAAGCGCAGCATACGGCAGCGCGAGCGGACGGTCGCCAGCAGGCGGCCGGGGCGGTGCGCGACGAGCAGGAAGAACGTGCCCGCGGGCGGCTCCTCCAGGCTCTTGAGCAGCGCATTGACCGCCGCCTTCTCGAGATCGTCCGCGGGATCGACGATCACCGCCCTTCGGTTGCCGAGCGTCGGCCGCGTAACCAGCCGCGCCTGCATCCTGCGGATCTGGTCGACGGAAATGTTGCGCTTGGTCTCATAGGCTTTGCCTTCGTCGCGCTTCTTCTCCTCTTCGTCGTTGGCCGGCAAGGGGTCGAGTACGATCACGTCGGGATGCGCGCCTTCGGGCTGCGGCACGCCCGGCTCGGCCACCAGCGCACGGGCGGCGGCGCGGGCGAAAGTGCCCTTCCCCACCCCGCGGGACCCGGCGAATATCCAGCCGTGGTGCATCCGCGCCGAAGCCAGCGCCGCGCGCCATTCGCGCCAGGCGGCATCGTGGCCGACCAGGTCAACCGGGGTCATGCGCCTTCCAGCAGCGGGGCTAGCGCGGCCATGACCGCGGCATGGGTATCCTCGCGGCTGACACCGCTATCAATCCGCGCAAAACGATGCGGTTCTGCTTCAGCGAAGCCAGCAAATGCAGCCGCAACGCGGGCATGATAGTCCGCCTCCCGGCCGCCGATCCGGTCGCTGCCCCCGGCGTCACGCACGGCAAGCCGTCCGGCCGAGACTTCGGGCGCGACTTCCATCAGCAGCGTCAGGTCGGGCAGCAGCCCCCCGCTGCCGATGCGGTGCAGCATCAGGATGTCCGCGTCGGACAGCCCTCCCCCACCGCCCTGATAGGCGCGGCTCGAATCGAGGAAACGGTCGCAGATGACCCATTGTCCCCGCGACAGCGCCGGGCGGATCAGCCGCTCGACATGATCGGAGCGCGCCGCGGCGAACAGCAGCGCTTCGGCACGCGCGTTCCAGCCCTCGCCGTCGAGGCCGAGCAGAAGGGCGCGGATCGTCTCGGCGCCGGGCGTGCCACCGGGCTCGCGCGTCAGCACGGCATCGATGCCGCGCGCGCGCAGCGCATCGGCCAACAGCCGCGCCTGGGTCGACTTGCCGGCCCCCTCCCCGCCCTCGAAGGCAATGAAGCGCGCTTCCCTCACGAGACCAACCCGGCAAGGCCATTGACCAGCCGGTCGAACGCTCCGGCCCTGCCAACCGCAGCGCCGGCAAAAAGCGGCACGCGGCTTGGCGGTCCGTCGCCGGCATGGATTTCCAGTTCGGCGACCTGGGCGCCTTTGGCGATCGGCGCGACGAGCGGCCCGTTATAGGTGAGCCGCAGCGTGATCGGCCCCGTTTCACCGCGCGGCAGAGTCGCCGCGACGGCGCGCCGCGCCACCAGCGGCACGCGCCGCGCCGCGCCGTCCTGCACCCGCGCCTCGGCGACCGGCTTGCCTGCCGTGAAGAGCGGACGCGCCTGCCAGGCCGAGAAACCCCATTCGAGCAGCGCGCGGGCGGCGGCGGCGCGTTCGCCCTCGCTGTGCGCACCGCCAATGACCATGATCAGCCGTCGTCCCTCACGCTCGGCCGAACCGAGAAAATTGTAGCCGGCCTCGCGGGTGTAGCCGGTCTTGATCCCGTCCGCGCCAGCGACGATGCCGACGGTCGGGTCGCGGCTCTGCAACGTGACGCCATTCCATTCCATGCGCTTCTGGCCGAAATAACGCCGATAAAGTTGCGGATGGCGGGTGATCAGCGCCTCGCCCAGCACGGCGAGGTCGCGCGCGGTGACATAAGTGGCGCCCCCGTCCGGCCAGCCGCTGGGCGTCGCGAAATGGCTGCCGGCCATGCCAAGCCGCCGCGCCTCGGCATTCATCAGCGCGCACCAGCGGGGGACATCGCCGGCGTAATCCTCGGCCAGCACGACCGACGCGTCGTTGGCCGATGCCGTGGCGATGCCGCGCAGCAGCGTGTCGACGTTCACCACGGAGCCGCCCTTGAGATAGAGGCTGGTGCCGCGCCCGTTCCACAGACGCGCGGTCTCGTCGGGTACCGTAACCTCCCGGCCCGGAGCAAGCCGGCGCTTCGCCATCTCCTCGAAGGCGACATAGGCGGTCATCACCTTGGTCATGGAGGCGGGCGCGAAACGCAGGTCCGGTTGCCGGGCGTAAAGCGTTCTGCCCGAGTTCAGGTCGACGAGCAGCCCGACCAGCACCGGGGCGACCTCTGCGGGCGGCGCCGGCGTGCCGCCGGCGGCAGGCGTCGCCATGAGCGCCATGACCGACAGGATCGCCAGAGATTTTCGCAACTGTCGCGCTCCCGCTGCGGGTGGTAGTTCTCCTTCCGCGCGGGTCGATCGGCTCAATCAGTCGGCGCGCTGGATTCGAGCGTCGCTATAACCCGCGGTTCGCGCCTTCGCCAGCGCGGCCTCCGCCTCGGCGCGGTCGGCGAAGGGCCCCATGCGCACGCGCCAGAGCGAGCCGGCCCGGCTGGCCGATCCGCCGACCCGGTCGGCGGAGGCCTTGGTCCTGGCCTCGGTCGAATAGGCGCCGACCTGAACGACCAGCGCCCGGGCAGCGACGCGCGGTGCGGGAGCTGCCGCCGGAGCGGGTACCGCCGCCGGCTTCGGCGTTGCGGCAGGCGTCGGTACCGCCTTTGCCGCGGCAACGGGCGGCGACATCGGCGCGGGAGCGGGCACAGGCTTTACCGCCGGGCTGGCGACCGTAGGCAGGCCAGGCGGGAGCGACGCGGTGCTCCCGGCGAGCTTGCGGTTCAGAGCGTCGAGCAGGCCTCTTGGCGTCTCCATCCGCTCGGGCGCGCGGCCGCCGGCACGCAGCATCGCGCGCTCCTGCTCGGGCGGATTGACCCGCCGCACGCGCACCGCCGGCTTGTCGCCATCCAAGCCAAGCTGCGCCGCGGCCCCCGGCGAAAGTTCGATCAGCCGATCGTTGCGCATCGGCCCCCGACGTTCGACTCGCACCAGGATGGTCCGGCCGCTGTCGAGCCCAGTCACCTCGACATAGCTCGGCAGCGGCAGCGTCTTGTGCGCGGCCGAGACGCCAGGCCCGCCGTCCGCGCCGACATCGGCATGGCCGACGGCATCGTAGTTGAGCCTGTCTTCGGGCGTGTAGGTTGTCTCGTCCACCTGGAACGGGGCGCCCAGCACCACCGGGTAGTCCGCTGCCGGTCCGTTTGGCGGCGGCGGTACCGGCTGCGCCTGCGCCCGGGGGCTGCCGCCGCAACCGGCCAGCGCCGCGATCAGGACCAGCGGCAAGGCATGGCTAACGGGCAATCTCATCTGCAAGCAACCCCACCGACAAAGCGTAGTAGTTCGAGCAGTTGTATTGCAGGATAACCCGATAATTCCCGGTTAACAGGAACGCCGGCGTACCCGGCCCGTCGGGCTGGAACAGCGCAGCGAGCGTGGTGTCGCCGATGCCGGCGAGCGGCGTGACCCCCAGGCGGCGCCATTCGGCGACGGTCCGCCAGCCCGAATGGCGTGCATAGACGGCCGGGCAGCTCGGCGAGACCAGCCGGTTGGTGACGGCCGACCAGTCGAACCCGCGCGGCACCGCGGCGGCCACGCCCCAGGGCTCGCCCTGGCGCCAGCCCGCCTGGCGGAAATAGTTGGCTATCGAGGCCAGGGTATCGGCGCGGCTCGTCCAGATGTTGCGCTCGCCGTCGCCGTCGCCGTCCACCGCGGTGCTGAGATAGACGCTGGGCAGGAATTGCGGATTGCCGAAGGCGCCCGCCCAGCTCCCCTTGAGCCGCTCGCGCGGGACGCCGCGCTCGGCGATCTTGAGCAGCGCGATGAACTCGCCGGCGAAAAGCTCGCGCCGCCGCCCTTCATAAGCCAGCGTGGCCAGCGAACGGGCGAGATCGAAATCGCCGGTATAGCTGCCGTAATTGGTCTCATGCCCCCAGATCGCCAGCAGGATCTTGCCGGGCACGCCGTACTTCGCCTCGATTCCCGGAAGCAGGGGGGCGACCTGCTGCTGCATCCGGCGCCCGCCGTTGATCCGCGCCGCATCGACGTGCTGCCGGCGATAGGGGGCGAACGGCGGCGGCCCGGCCGAAGACGACGCTCCCGGCTGCGCGCGGTCGAGCGCGATGACGCGCGGGTTGAATGTCAGGCCCGCCGTCATGCGCCGGATGGTCGCATCGCTTACGCCTTCGGCGCGGGCGCGGGCGGCAAGAAGCTGGAGGTAGCCCTGAAACCCCGCCTCCTCGCCCGCTTGCGCGGCGGCGGGAGGGGCGGCTGCAATCAGTGCTGCGGCGGCCAGGAACACGGCAGCCTTGACGGAACGACGCGGCGAAATCATCTGCGCGAACATTGCACAGTGCCAGAGGCTTGTGAATGCCGCCGCCCGTTTGACCTGTTGAAGGCGCGCGTACGTGCGACGATCCGCACACCGCCGGCGCGCTTGCGCTTTGCCGCATTCCCGCTATGCGCCGGGTCAGGGACAGGTGGCCGAGTGGTTTAAGGCAGCGGTCTTGAAAACCGCCGTGGGCGCAAGCTCACCGTGGGTTCGAATCCCACCCTGTCCGC
>Ga0172382_10013562_pt1 | contig 10484 bp, 6 predicted proteins | sample Leawel138RmetaG_FD_122245 | JGI IMG/M metagenome (GOLD analysis project Ga0172382, IMG submission 122245) | Leachate microbial communities from a municipal landfill in Southern Ontario, Canada - Leachate well 138R metaG | ecosystem: Engineered > Solid waste > Landfill > Unclassified | place...
CTGAACAGCGCGAAGGTCACCAGCAACAGCAAAATCACCTCGAGCCATGAACATTTACTGCGGAACCACGCCATGGTGGCTGCCGCAAACGTCATTGAAGCCAGCGTCGCCCCCGCCACCACCAGCAGCAGCTCCATCCAGCCCGACACGTCGATCAGCAGCAGCATGGGGTTGAAGATGAACATGAAGGGCAGCACCGCCGTACGCATGGCATAGGTCACCCCCTGCACCCCGGTGGCCAGGGGGCTCTCGCCCGAAATGGCCGCAGCCGCGAAAGTCGCCAACCCCACCGGCGGCGTGATGTCGGCCATGATCCCGTAATAGAACACGAACATATGGACTGCGATCAGGGGGATCACCATGCCGCTCTGTGCGCCAAGCTCGACCACCACCGGCGCCATCAATGTCGCCATCAGTATGTAGTTGGCGGTGGTGGGCATGCCCAGCCCGAGCACCAGACAAACAGCCGCGGTAAAGAACAGCATGGTCAGCACGTTGCCCATGGACACCAGCTCGACGAAGGCGGTCATGCGCAGGCCCAGGCCCGTCAGGGTGATCGCACCCACGATCAGGCCAGCGGTGCCGCAAGCGATGGCAATGCCCACCATGTTGCGAGCCCCCTCCTGCAGGCCGACCACAGCCTCATAAAAGCCTTGGCGCAGCGGTTCTGCGATCGACTGCCGCCGGAACAAGGCAATCAGCGGCCGTTGCGTGACCATCTGGAAAAGCATGGCCATCACTGCCCAGAAGGCCGACAGCCCTGCCGAAAGCTGATCGACGGCCAGGCACCATACCAGGATGCCGATAGGGATCAGGTAGTAGAGGCCCGAGCGCACCGTCGGCCATGATTCGGGCCGCACCGGATTGGTGATGTTGATGTCCGTTGGAAGATCGGGGTGGCGCGCTGAAATGCGCAACAGCCACAGGTAGAGCGCCAGCAACACGACCAGCAGAATGGGAGTCGCCGCCGCACCCGCAACGGCACGCACGCCAATGCCGACCCAGTAGACCAGCCCCATGACAATCAGCGTGCCGGCGATCCCCATGCCCCAGCCTGCCAGCTTCTGCAGCGGCGTCTTCCGGTGGCCGGCGGACATCATGGGCTTGATGCCAAGCTTGAGCGCTTCCAGGTGAACAATGTAGAACAGCGCCACATAGGAAATACTGGCCGGCAGCAATGCATGGCGGATGATGTCGGTGTAGGGAATGCCCACGTACTCGATCATCAGAAAGGCGGCCGCCCCCATCACCGGCGGCATGATCTGGCCATTCACGGATGAGGCCGTCTCGATGGCGCCGGCGCGCACGCCCCCGTAGCCTGCTTTCTTCATCAGCGGTATGGTGAAGATGCCGCCCGTCACCACGTTGGCGACAGACGAGGCCGAAACAATGCCGTTGACGGCCGAGCTGACCACCGCCACCTTGGCAGGCCCGCCCCGCAAGTGCCCCAACAGGGCAAAGGACACCTGCATCATGTAGTTGCCCGCACCGCAGCGATCAAGCAGCGAACCCAGCAGCACGAAGATGAAAATATAGGAAACGGACACGCCCAGGGCGACGCCGTAGACGCCTTCCGTCGTCAGCCACATGTGCGACACCAGGCGCTCGATGGAAGCGCCACGATGCGCCAGCGCTTCGGGCAGCCACGGCCCCAGGAAAACGTAGACGACAAATACGGTTCCCAGGACAGCCATCGGCGCGCCCAGCGCCCGGCGGGTCACTTCCAGAAGCAGCACCAGGCCGATGGCCGCGCAGGTCACATCCATGGCCGTGGGCATCCCCGGCCGCGTGGCAAGCTCCCCGTAAAAGAGATAAAGATACGAGGCGCAGAACCCGGCCACCAAGGCCAGCACCCAGTCGTACCATGGCATCACGTCACGCCGCGAACGCTTGCTGATCGGATACGCGAGGTATCCCAGGAATACGGCGATACCGAGGTGCAGCGCGCGCGCCTCGGTATCGTTGAAAATGGCGAAGTTCAGCGTGAACGGCAGCGGCGAGGCATACCAGAGCTGAAACAGGGACCACAACAGGGCGCCAGCGAACAGGACGACGCCAGTGAAACCGCCTACCGTACGACCGCCCCGGTCGACATCCGCAACGAGTTGTTCGAGTTCGGCATTGGCAGCCAGCTGTTCCTGCGACAGCTCGGGCTTGGAGGTCATTCGTATTCCCCAGTGTGTGTTACCGACAGATGCTTCCGCTGCGACGGATCGGCATCCGCAGCGGACAGGCATCATGACAAATGAGCTTCCGGCGCTTGTGGCACCGGCGCGGCCCGTGAACACTGCACGGGCCGGACGGAAACGACATGTGGAGGAGCCCCGGCCTGACGCCCGGGGCTCCTCCGCCATGACTCAGAGGAGCGCTGGGCTCCACGATGCGATATGGCCCTGTTCAACAAGGGCTCGGGCGCTGTCAGAGCAGGCCCTTCTCCTTGAAATACTTCTCGGCACCCGGATGCAGGGGGGCGGACAGGCCATCCGCGACCATGTCTTCTTTTTCGAGGTTGCCGAAAGCCGGGTGCAGCTTCTTGAAATCTTCAAAGTTATCGAAGACGGCCTTCACCACGGTGTAAATGGTTTCTTCGGGAACGTCGGCCGAGGTGACGAAGGTTGCCAGCACGCCATAGGATTCCGTTTCCTGAGGATTGTTGGGATACAGGCCGGCCGGAATCGTGACCTTGGCATAGTAAGGATAGGTTTCGACCAGCTTGTCGACCACCGGCCCCGTCAAGGAAACCAGTTGGGCGCCGCAGCTGGTGGTCGGGTCCTGAATGTTGGCGGATGGATGGCCTACCCCGTAAAAGAAACCATCGATCTTGCCATCGCAAAGGGCGCTGCCATGCTCGTCGGGACGCAGCTCGGAGGCGAGCGAGAAGAAGCTCATGTCACGCCCCTGCGCAGCAAGCAGCTGTTCCATGGAAGCGCGCGTGCCCGAACCCGGGTTGCCGACGTTGAAACGCTTACCCTTGAAGTCGTCGAAGCTGGAAATATTGGCTTCCTTGCGTGCCACGACAGTGAAAGGTTCCGGATGCAACGAGAATACCGAGCGCAGTTTCTCGAACTTGCCGGCATCCTTGAACTGCCCCTCTCCGTTGTAGGCGTTGAAGCCCACGTCGGACTGGACCACGCCGAGGTCGAGTTCACCCGCCTTGATCGTATTCACATTGAAGACCGATCCGCCGGTGGACTCGACCGAGCAGCGGATGCCGTGATCGGCACGATCCTTGTTCACGAGGCGGCAGATCGCACCGCCTGCCGCATAATAAACGCCTGTGACCCCGCCCGTGCCAATGCTGACGAACTTCTGCTGCGCGGCAGCGGGCAGCGGCGCCATCAGGGCGGCAAACATGGCGGCGGCGCCGGCGCTAACGGCCAGCTGCTTGCCAAAAACGATCTTCAACGTCTTTTTCATACGAACTCCTTGGGCTGCGCCCGGGGTGTTTTATTAGCGGTGGATAACCGTTGCAATGGGCTGAGGTTCACTGTAATGAACTTAAGTATCCTACCGCTAGAGCATCTTTGCAGAGTCCCATTTTTCTTGGGGTTTGCCCGTACAAAGCGGGTTTTTTCAACAGATTTTCAGGGTTTCATCCTGGGCCCCAAGCTCATTCCAGCGATTTATTGACGGAGGGCCAGCCCCCCTCTACGATGCAACAGTAAGGGAAAACACGTCTTAAAACGTTTAGTGGTGTATCGTTACCCGACGGGGTCCTCACCCCCTCTCATCAGGTCATCAAATGGCTAGAAAGGGCAGAGCATCACCTTATGCATATGTATTGGGCGCCTGCCTGTTGACCGGCGCTCCGCTGCATGCGCAGCAGGGCGCCGCTTCCTCCCTGGCGCCTGCGCCAGACACCCGTATTGCCCCACAAACTCCGGCCCAGGACAGCCTCGTGCCAGCCATAACGCAGCCTCTGCCGCCTGCGTTATGGCTGGCCGGCGGCACGCTGATCGCTCTCCTGCTCCTGACCAGCCTCATGGCTGTGGGACTGAAGGCCCAGGTACGGCGACAGACCCGCAACCTCCAGGAAAGCGAGAGCCGCCTCAACACCATCCTCGACAGTGTTGACGCTTGTATCTACATAAAAGACACCAAGCTACGCTATACCTACGCCAACCGCCAACTGTGCGAACGCTTTGACCGCAGGCTGGAGGACTTGATCGGCGCCTCCGACTCCGCCTTCCTGCCCGCTTCCATTCTCAACAGCGTGCGGTCCTCCGATCTGCGCGTGATCCAGCTCGGCCAGCGCGTCGTGTGCGAAGAAGAAACCCCGCGCCACGACGGCGCCGGCACGGATACCTATCTGTCGATAAAGATCCCCCTGCGGGCCACCGACGGCAGTATCGAGGCCTTGTGCGGCATTGCCACCAATATCACCGAACTGCGCAACAGCCGCGCCGCCATCCAGCGTCTGGCCTACTACGATGCCTTGACCGACCTTCCCAACCGCCGAATGCTTCAGGAACGCATGGAAGAGGCCATGCTGGTGCAGAAGGACACGGGTGTCTGCTCCGGCATTCTGTTCATCGATCTCGACAAGTTCAAGAACATCAACGATGAACGCGGCCATGACGTCGGCGATGCCGTGCTTTGCTCCGTCGCGCACCGCCTCGTCGGCGCGGTCCGCCGTGAAGACACGGTGGCCCGGCTGGGCGGCGACGAATTCGTGATCCTTCTTCACGATCTGGGCTCATCGGTCTCCGAGGCCACGCCCCGCGCCCTCCAGATCGCTGAAACGGTCCGGCGTACCCTGGCGGACGCGGTGATGGTCGGGGACCAGTCCTACTTCACAGGAGGAAGCGTTGGCGTCACGCTGCTGGACCCCGATACCAAGTCCGTCGCCGATGTCCTGCGCGAGGCCGACATGGCCATGTACCAATCCAAAGAACGTGGCCGCAATCGCGTCGCTCTCTTCGAGCCGTCCATGCATGCGCATGTCACCGAGCGCGCATCGCTGCTGCGCGACCTGGTCATGGCCCTGAACACCGAGCAATTCCAGCTGCTGGTGCAGCCGCAATATGATCCGCTGCGCCAAGTCATTGGCGCGGAGCTGTTGCTGCGCTGGGATCACCCTACGCGCGGCACCATCATGCCAGAGAAATTCGTCAGCCTGGCCGAAGAATCGGGCATCGTGCTCGAGGTCGGGGAATGGGCATTGAAACAGGCCTGCCAGCTGCATGCCCGGCTTACCGCCGCAGGCTGCGCTCATCCCATTTCTGTCAACGTCAGTTCACTGCAGCTCAGGCAGGCCGAGTTCAATGAACGCGTCAAGGCCATCCTCAGTGCCACCGGCACCCCACCGGATCAGCTCGTTCTGGAACTGACGGAAAGCGTGCTGATCGACGACGTGGATGAAACAGCCCGGCGCATGCAGATACTGGCAAAGCTGGGCGTGCGTTTTTCGATCGACGATTTCGGCACCGGATACTCTAGCCTGGCTTACCTGCACCGCCTGCCGCTCTATGAACTGAAAATCGCCCAGAACTTCGTCCGGGAACTTCCCGGCAAAGACGCAGGCACCCTCATCCGCCTGATCATCGCCACGGCCCACCTGCTGGAACTCCGGGTCGTCGCCGAAGGTGTGGAGCGAGCGGAACAGGCCGAATTCCTCGTGGGTCTCGGCTGCAACGCGCTGCAAGGCTATTTCTATCAGCATCCCGTGCCCATGGAAACCTGGATAGAACAACGAAAGAACAGCGCTGGCCGGTCGCCTTCCTCTGTCATCCTCTGACCGAAGCCATGCCCACATTCTGCTGAATTTCGCCCCACACTCAGGAATCACCAGGGAATCTTGTGTATCCGGATCCGCTACAAGGCAGTGTCCAGAAGCATCATCAGGACAAAGCCAGCCATGAGCCCGCCAGTGGCCCAGGACTCGTGACCCTGGCGATGCGATTCGGGAATGATCTCGTGACTGATCACGAAGAGCATGGCTCCGGCCGCCGCAGCCAGTCCCCAGGGCAGCATGGTCGCTGAAAGCGCAATCACCAGTACGCCGAACATCGCCATCAGCGGCTCGACAAGGCCGGAGAACACTGCCACCCCCACGGAAACCCCTCGCCCATAACCTACGCTGCGCATGGCAAGCGCCACCACCAGGCCTTCCGGGATGTCCTGAAGCGAAATGCCGATGGCCAATGCCCGCGCGCCAGCCGCATCCGGCCCGGCAAAGGCGACGCCGATGGCAAGCCCTTCCGGTACGTTGTGCAATGCGATCGCAATGACGAACAGCCATACCCGCTTGATCTGTCGCGAACGATTGCCTTCCACCCCCTTGATGAAATGTTCGTGCGGCAGAAGACGGTCGATCAGCAGGAGCGCGATCGCGCCAGCGATGATCCCCGCCCCGACCGTGCCACTGGCCTCCCAGCTGCCGGCGCCCATTTCTGCCGCGGCGTCCAGGGCGGGAATAATCAGCGAGAAGACGCTGGCCGCCAGCATGACGCCCGCACCGAAGCCCAGCATGGCGTCGTGCAGGCGCTGAGAAGGCGTCCATGCGAACAGCACCGGCAAGGTGCCCGCCGCGGTCGCCAGCGCAGCGGCGCACCCGCCGATGATTGCCCCTGACAATGCGGGCATGTTTCCCTGCAGGGCGGCATAACCGCCCCCTGCCAGTATGAACAGGATGATGATGATGATCCCCGCCACCAGACGCTGGGAAAACTGCGGATGGGAAAGCGGTGGCGGTGGCTTGTGCTGCAAGGTGGAAGACACGCAAAACTCCAGAAGAGGCGGCCGGATTTATTCTACGCTTCCCGTGATCAATCCCAGCCGTTCATTTTCGATATCGGCAGCCAACGGTTGCAAATCGGGCATTCGGCGATTGGCACGCGCCGACAATTCCCGGAATCGCGACACCTTGCCATGCAGCCCCTGCTGACCGGCCACCGCCGTCACCGTGCTGTTGTAGTGGCGGCTGACAGTGTCCAGAGAATCACCCAGCTTCTTCAATCTCTCGGCCACGACCGCCACCTGGTTGTAGAGCTCGCCAGCACGATCGGCCAGCGCTTGTGCCTGCTCATTGCTGCGCGCGATCATCCATAGATTCGACACCGTCTTCAGGATCGGCATCAGCGTGTTGTGCGAAACCATTATCACATTGTGCCGGCTACCATGATCGAAGAGCCCGCGATCATGGCGCAAGGCTTCTATGTAGGCTGCCTCGATGGGCAGGTACATGAGAACGAAACCCGGACTCCCTATACCGGGCAGGCTGCTGTAGTCCTTGCGCGCCAGATCGTCCATATGGTTGCGCACGGCGCGCACGTGGGCATCCAGCGCCGCGACCCGTGCTTCATCGCTGTCGGCAGACACAGCGCGGTCGTAATCGACCAGCGACACCTTGCTGTCGAGGACCAGATGCTTGCCATCCGGCAACTTCAAGATGAAATCGGGCAAGCGCACGTCGCCATGCGCGTCCTTGAGACGCGCTTGCGCCTCATAGTGGGCGTCCCGCTCCAGGCCGGCCATCTGCAAGCTGCGTTCCAGCAGAACCTCTCCCCAATTGCCCGCGACCTTCTTGTCGCCCTTCAGCGCCCGGGCCAAGGTATCTGCTTCCCGGCTCATTTGCATGCCGACTTCGGACAAGCGCCGGATCTCGGTCGCCAGGGACACATTACCGCGCAGCGATTCATCGTGCACCTGGTTGACACGCTGCTGGAAAGCGTCGAGCTGTTCGCGAAACGGCTGCAGCAGGACCGTCATGGCATCCTGGCTGGAGACGCGAAAGTGATGCTCCCTTTCCTGCAGGACCTGCGCGGCCAAACGCTGGAAATCCGTCTTGAGACGCTCCCGCGAAAGGTCGAGTTCTTCTTTCATGGCATCATGCGCCCGCTGCCGCTCGCAATGCGCTGCCTGGACCCTGGCAAGCTCAAGATCCGCCTCATGCTTCTGAGACAGCAGCGCCTCGCTGCGCCGAGCTTCCTCGGCTGCCTGTTCGCGTGCTGCGGCTTCCGCCTGCCGCAGCCGGCCACATTCAAAATCGAGCGCGCGCACCTGGCGGCGTACCCGCCAGCAGGCCACCATCGCCAAGACAGCGACAAATGCCAGGACTGCAAGAGCCACCCCATACATAACAGAAGCATCCAGCATGGATTCCACCTCATCTCCCGTTACCCGGAATCCCGGTCAGCAAGCATGATACATTCCCACTGTAATCGACATGAATTGGCATGAACATGCGGCGATTGGTGTCCGGTGCATTCGGGCTGATCCTCCTCCTGGCATCGTCGGTGGCTGCCGCCACGGCTTCACAGTGGCCCGAAGCTGGCCGCGGCATACAGGCCATCGTCCCTGCCCAGGCAGGCGCCGGCGTCGGGAACGTGATCGCCCGGATTGTCATGGACGCCCTCTCGGCAAAGCTGGGCAATCGCATTACGGTGCAGAGCTTCACCAGCAGCACCAGTTTCCCCGGCATGCTCTCCACCATCGAAGCCGGCACGGAAGGATACACGCTATTGTTCGCGACCGTGGATACCCTGGTCATCGAACCGGGCCTGCAGCGCTCTCCAGCTATCGACCCATTCGAAAATTTTACTTCCGTCGGGCTGGTCGCAGAAATTCCGCACATCCTTGTCGTGAACAACGATCTGCCCGCCCACTCCGTACAGGAGCTCACTGAATACATCGGCAAGTATCCCGGCGTCGTCCATTTCGGCTCTTCGGGCAACGGCAGCGCCCTGCATCTGGCCGGCGAATCCTATCTGAGCACGACCGGGACCAATATGGTCCACGTTCCTTACAGCGCCGCCGAACCTGCCACCAACAATCTCGTGAGCGGCGACATACAAGCCATGTTCCAGGTGGTCTCGGGCGTGCTCAACTATGTACGCACGGACAAAGTCAGGGCGCTGGCCGTCATGGCGCCGGAAAGAAGCCCCGCCCTGCCCGACGTCCCCAGCATGGCCGAGGCCGGCTACCCATCGTTACAGGCATCGCGCTGGTATGCTTTGCTCGCACCTCGCGGCACACCACGCGAAATCATCGACCACTACAACGCCGCCCTGAACGACGTACTCAAATCGCCGGAACTGTGCGAGCGCTTGCTTGAATTGGGCGCCACCCCGCTGGGGGGCACGCCCGAAGAGCTGGACGAGCTCTTCGCAAGTGAAGTCGAAAGATGGGGGGAAATCATACGCGACGCCCATCTGCAACCGCGCTAGTGTCCTGTTCGGTCAAGGCCTGTTCACGCTGAAAGGCACCTTGCATGCGTGCGCAAACGAGTGGATGGCAAGGCGCACAATCCCGGGAGACGCCCCTACAATGAGAGGAACTGGCACGCCAACCGGGAGACGAAGATGGACACGATAGGCTGGGTGGGTCTCGGCACCATGGGGCTGCCCATGGCGCAACGCTTTCTTTCTGCCGGCCACCCGCTGTGGGTATGGGCGCGCAATCCCCAGCAGACGCTGGAACTCAGGCGCCGGGGCGCGCACGTCGCCACCGATCTGATCGAACTGGCCCAGCGATCCCGGATCATCATCACCATGCTGCGCGATACCACTGACGTGGATGAGGTCTATGCCGGAATGCGCCTCGGGATGCAGCCCGACACTGTGTTCATCGACATGACCACAGCCGCACCGGCCATCGCCCAGCGAGCCGTCACCATCACGCATGACCGCTCTGCCGGCTTCCTCGATGCACCCGTGACCGGCAGCGCGATCGCCGCAGCCGAGGGCCGGCTCACCTGCTTTATTGGCGGCGATGCTCATCTTCTTGACGCCTGCCGCCCCATACTCGAAAAGCTCGGCAATCATCTGGTGCACTGTGGTGGAAACGGGGCCGGCTATCGCATGAAGCTGGTGAATCAGACGGTGCTGGCGGGTATTTTCCTGGGGCTGGCCGACGGCCTCGCGCTGGCGCGCCACGAGGCATTCCCGCTCTCAGTGATACGCGAAGCCATCGGCAGCGGCCCCGCTGCCGGAAGCCTGTTCCACACCTACGCCGAACGGATGCTGTCAGGGTCGGATGACCGCTCATTCACACTGGGCCTGTTGCGCAAGGATCTGCGTCTGGCTCGCGAAGAAGCCCTGGCGAACGAGGTGTCCACGGCCCTCCTGGACCTGATGCTGGAGCGGCTGACAGCAGCATCGGAACGTTTTGGCCCCCAGGCGGGGGTACATATGCTCAGCCGCATGGACGTCGGCTGAGCCGGAGTCTTGCGATCAGCGATAAGCCGAGGCCCGCGCGTCGGCGGAGGTTCAGCCGATGAGACCGTCCGGGAGTTCCGGCTCCGCTGCAGGCTCATCGAACCCCGCCCTGTGAACAGCTGACGACGGGCCTTGCGGATGTCCCAGCATGGGGACTCCGGATCCGTCGCCCTGCACAAGCTGCGGCACATGACGGAAAGCGTAGGCGTGCACCGCATCAATGAGCATCTGCACTTCCCCGGAAGGCAGCCGCTCGCCATGCGTGACGGCCCCGAACGTGTAAGGCACGTAGGAATCCAACGGTTTGTAGACCACACCCGCAGGACA
>Ga0172382_10013563_pt1 | contig 10484 bp, 8 predicted proteins | sample Leawel138RmetaG_FD_122245 | JGI IMG/M metagenome (GOLD analysis project Ga0172382, IMG submission 122245) | Leachate microbial communities from a municipal landfill in Southern Ontario, Canada - Leachate well 138R metaG | ecosystem: Engineered > Solid waste > Landfill > Unclassified | place...
AAAAACCGGGCAATGCTGCTTGGAAAGGTCGTCGTTTGTTGTGAAATTTGAGCTGGATTCGGCCACAGGCATGATTCAGTGGCTGAATTCATTGAAAATCTCGGGTTATTCGAGCTGCCCATAACTTACTTTTGTGGCATTGGCTCAGTGATAAATCCAATATTGGTGATGCCTGCTTCTTTGGCACTGGCCAGCACATTCATGACTTTTCCATAGGGTACTGCTGCGTCGCCATATAGTCTGATAACTGGTTGTGGCTGCTCCTCAGCCGCAATTACCAACTTTCTTGTAACAGCTTCGTCGCTTAAATTTTCTTGATTCCACTGCAAACTGCCATCGGCTCGAATTGCAAGGTCTATGGGGTCTTTAGGCGCTGTGACTGGCGTTTGGCTTGTGGTTTTGGGTAGTGTGACTCGAATTTCTTGAGTCAGTACCGGCATAGTCACCATAAATAAAATTAGCAAAACGAGCATAACATCCACTAACGGGGTCATATTGATTTCGCTCATTTCATCCGAATTCTCTTTGGCTGTTTGAAAACCCATGCTGATTACTCCTGCCACTGTTGTACGTTAGCCTTGGCACGGGCGGTGGGTGCGATGCCACTGACATGATAGGTGTGTAATTGTTGAGCGAAGCGCTGCACGCGCGCGATGAGTTGTCGATTTTGCCTATTGATGGTGTTATAGGCGAGCACAGCAGGAATGGCGACCGCCAGTCCGAATGCGGTCATTACCAAGGCTTCACCGACAGGCCCCGCTATGGTGGCTAAATTGGCCGATCCGGTTTGGCCAATATTTTCCAATGCGTGATAAATACCCCAAACGGTGCCGAATAATCCAATGAAAGGAGCCACAGCGCCAATGGATGCTAGCGCGCTCATTCCCTGCCGGAAAAACTCTTGAATGTCATCAATTTTACTCGTCAGTGATAATGAGAGCCACTCACTCAAAGGGAGCTGGCTGTGCAAATCTGTTGAGTGACTGTAGTAGTGTTCAACCGCTTCAACCGCGCTATCTGCAAGAGAGCGAAATGGATTGATGTGACCGGGTTTCCCCAGCAGTGCTAAGCCCTCCGAATACCCTTGAGTGTGCCAGAACTGTTCGAATCGGCGACTGACGCCACGCAGACGCAACATGAATGATAGTCGTTGTAGAACATAGAACCAGGTCAAGACAGACATGGCCAACAGGAGTAGCGCAACGCTGCGGATGATGAGATCACTTTGTTGCCAGAGTGAGGCAAGATCAAATGAGTGGGGCATGGTCAATCCTCAAAAGTACTTAATCGGTGAGAGAAAATTTGATGGGCTGTAAATAGTTCCAGCTGATGGCTTTGCCCCCTTGGGTTGCCGGATGAAAGTGCCAGCGACTGATGGCTTTAACGGCCGACTGATCCAAAAGCGGGTAACCGCTGGAGCGCTCCACACTGACATCCTGCACGCTGCCATCTGCCCCAATCAAAAGAGATAACACGACCGTGCCCTCCTGACCCCGCTTGCGGGCATCACGAGGGTAATCCGGCGGTGGGTTGTTGCCTGCGCGCGCGTCTAATCTCGGTTGAACAACGGGCGGCAGTGTTTGCTCCGGAGCGGGATTTGTCGCGGGTGCTGGGGCTTTCTCCGCTTGGGTTGAATCCGATAGAGAACCTTGAACCCTCGACAACGACTCCACTGCTTTTTGGGTTGGACGAGCCTTGGTTTGAGATTGTCTTTTTTTCACCGTTGGGGGTGAAACGGGGTTTTTCTCTGGTTTTGCTTTTGGTTCAGTGATTGTTGGCTTGGGGGCTGGTTTCGGATTAGGCGCGGGTTCAGGAGCAGGTTCAGGAGCAGGTTCAGGAGCAGGTTCAGGAGCAGGTTCAGGCTCTATCACCGGCGAAGGTGGAGCCACCAATGTACCCAGCATCACTGATACCGGCGCATTGACTTGAGCAGGTTGTGATACCGACTCGCTCCGTAACAGGGCATAAAGCACAACTCCATGGAGTCCGATAACAAGGCCAAGCAAGAAAATGCTGCGATACCTTGAAAGATTAGGTAGTCGCGAAGGATCTGCATGTTGATGTAAGTGCTCTTTCATATAACGAGTTCTTGTTGATAAGTCATTTTGCTTCATGCATTTACCAAAAAATTAAGTTCTCTGATGAGCTTTGCTTTAGTGAAGCGACCATAAAAAAATCAATTCAATTCAGGTTTTTTTATTGCTGCTTGCAGGACGTTATAAAAACTGTAAAGACAATCCGAGTCGTGCTATCAGAGGCAAGAATAGCACAAAGATTGCCAAATGTAATAGACGCGCGAATGATTGTAATTCTCATTTAGATATCATAGAATCCGCCGAGCATGTCGTTGAGCGACTCGTCCTCGGCATGTGTGGTTCATTCAACTTGAGGAAAAGACAAGCATGATTCGCAGTAAAAAACATGAGGCAGCCGTCGTGTTTCTGGCTCTGGGGAGTGCACCATTAGGTGTCGCTCATGCCGATAATGTGGTATTGCCAACGGTGAATGTCTCAGGGCAATCTGAGCGTAACGACATCAAAGTCGATCAATTGTCTTCACCAAAATTTAGTCAACCATTGGTCGATACGCCCCAGACCATCACGATCATCGATCAAGCACTCATAAAACAGCAGGGCGCGACAACACTCACCGAGGCTTTACGCAATACCCCGGGTGTTTCTACTTTTTATTTGGGTGAAAACGGTAATACCACAACTGGTGATTCGGTTTATATGCGCGGTTACGATGCCTCTAGCAGCATTTATGTGGACGGTGTACAAGATTTGGGCGCGATTTCCCGCGATATGTTCAACATAGAGCAGGTTGAAGTGATTAAGGGCGCCTCCGGCTCAGATTATGGCGTCAGCAGCCCATCCGGCTCGATTAACCTAGTGACTAAGCAAGCGAATATGCGGGATAGCACGGCGGGCAGTCTGGAATTAGGCCAGTCTTATACGCGCGCCACCGCCGATGTGAATCGCGCGTTAGAAGGAGTCAAAGGCGGCGCTTTTCGAATCAATGTCATGGGTCAAAAGGCCGATGTACCAGGGCGCGATTCTATCGAAAATAATCGCGGTGGAGTTGCGGCATCCGTCGCTTTAGGTATAGGCACGGCTAACCGACTGTGGTTTGATGCCATGTATTTAAAGCAAAACAATGTGCCGGATGGCGGGGTGCCAACCATTGGTTTACCGGGTTATACCTCTCCGGATCCTACGCGACCATTTTTAGCCACTGCACCGGCAGTCGATCCGTCCAATTTTTACGGTACCGATTCGGATTATCAGAAGGTTACATCCAGCCGTTATACGCTGACGCTTGAGCACGATTTCAACCCCAACACCACCTTGCGTAATGTCACGCGTTGGGCGCAAACACAAAACGATTATCTGCTAACCGCATTCATGGGATCGGCTGCCAATTGGCTGACATCGGACCCAGCTAATCCTTCGACTTGGACGATTGCCCGAAGTTTGCCCACTTTCTTGAATCAGCAAAACACGATTCTAACCAACCAGACAAGTCTGAAAACCAAGCTACAAACCGGATCGATCCAGCACGATGCCTTGGTGGGGGTGGAATTTACCCAATCCAAGCAAAATAACTTGAGTTATGCCACCAGGGGCGCTTGGCCAGCGGCGAATCTGTATGCACCTAATCCCGATGTTGCAGGATTAACCTGGAATTTGAATGGCGGGCATGCCGAAGGGGTTTCCGATACGGCGGCGATTTATGCCTTTGATACCGCCCATTTGACGGATCGCTGGTTGGTAACGGGTGGCGTGCGGTTAGATCATTACCGCACCAGCTACAACTCAGTGCAAGCCTGCGGAGTTGGCCGCGGCGCGCCCGTCTGTTCGGGGGGTGCAGCCACCGGTACCTTAGTGAATGCCGCAGATTTGTCGACTTCGGGTAATGCCGTGAGCTGGAAACTGGGTACGGTTTATAAAATTACACCTGATAGCAGTGTGTATGTGAACTATGCCAACGCCCAGTTGCCACCGGGTAGTTCAAACTTCCAGTTATCCAGTAGCGCCAATGCAGCGAACAACCCTGATTACGCACCACAGAAAACCAAAACGATTGAGGCCGGTGCCAAATGGGATGCGCTGGATGGTCGGCTGGGTTTGGCCGCAGCGGTATATCACACCGAGGTGCTGAACGGGATCGTGCAAGATCCGGTTAGCCTGCAGTATTACCAAACAGGCAAACAGCGGGTTCAAGGCGTTGAATTATCGGCCGTGGGTAACATCACGCCAGATTGGCAGATCAATGCGGGTTGGACTCTGATGGATACCAAGGTCACCAGTGGCTCTGCTGTGGGTAACGATCCTGATGATTATCAGCTCAATTACACACCACGCACGGCATTTACCTCATGGACGAGTTATCGCGTCACGCCGAAATTAACCATCGGTGGCGGGCCGCGTTACACAAGCATGTTGCAGCGCGGTAAAGATGGCTCAATCGGTACCCCGAAATATGCCGATTCCTATTGGGTGGTGGATGCGATGGCGTCGTACCAGCTCACCAAGGCGATGTCGTTGCAGTTGAATGTCTACAACTTGTTCAACAAAGAGTATGTCGCTGCCATTAACAAAAGCGGCTATCGCTACACGCCTGGCGCACCGCGCACGGTACGTTTGACGGCTGCCGTTAAGTTCTAACCCGATTAATTCGGCAGGCAGGGACGCTTGACCGATTCATTCAGGGAATGAAAAAAAATTTTGTATTCAGGGGTACCCCCTGAGGAGATGCGTGATGATGATGCATTTGGCCGAGGTGCTGGATAAAGCCACCGTCGCCGATTTTCGGGCGCAATTGGATGCAGCTGACTGGGTTGATGGACGGCAGACGGTGGGCGCTCAGGGCGCGCGCGTGAAGCAAAATCAACAATTGGATGTGCGCTCACCCATCGCGATGGCGTTGGGGCAACGGGTGCTCTCTGCCTTGGCTCAGCATCCCCTCTATTTCTCTGCTGCGTTGCCCAAGCGTGTCGTGCCGCCGTTGTTTAACCGATATGAGGGCGGTGAACAATACGGTTTTCATGTTGATGGTTCCGTTCGTCATGAGGCCGATGGTGCCTTGCTGCGCACTGATCTTTCCTGCACCTTGTTTTTGGCGGAGCCAGATGAGTACGAGGGCGGCGAGTTAGTGGTGCACGATACCTATGGCCAGCACGAGGTCAAACTCCCCGCTGGGGATTTGATTTTATATCCCTCATCCAGCGTGCATGCGGTAATGCCGGTGACTCGGGGCGCCCGAGTAGCATCCTTTTTTTGGCTGCAAAGCATGATTCGTGACGATGCCCGTCGAGTTCAGTTATTTGAGCTGGATCAGACCATTCAACGCCTGCGCACACGCATCGGCGATGATGCCGAGGTGCTTCATTTAACCAATCTTTATCACAACCTGCTGCGGCAGTGGGCGGAAGTATGATGACCTCACGCATGCGCGTTAATCCCGCCCTCTTCATGAGCCCCCGATCCTTATTTCGCTGGCTGCATCGATGGCTTGGCTTGTTCGCCGGTCTGATCTTGGCCATTGTGGGCGGAACTGGCGCCATCATATCCTTTCAAGACGACTTATTGCGCTGGATGAACCCGGAAGTAATGCAAGTGACTGTCCCCGCGGGCGCGACCGTGCTGCCGCTGCCCGATCTGCTGGCACGCATTCAGGCGCAAAAAGCCAGCCCACCGATTGCCACCCTGCGGGTATCGACTGAGCTTGGTGAGAGCGCTTGGGTTGGTTTTCGCGCCCGAGGCAAACCGGATGGAGAATTCGTAAACCCTTATACGGGGGATTTGCTGGGCAAAGCGCGCGGCGAGGCATTTTTCCACACGGTGGAAAATTTGCACCGTCGTTTATTGGCAGGCAATACCGGCAAGGCCATTACCGGTGCTTCTGCCCTTATTTTTTTAGCGATTATGATCTCCGGTGTGATCGTTCGACTGCGCCGAGCCGGGCTCAAATATTGGTTGAAACCCATCGGGCACGGCTCTGTGGCTGCGCGAACGCAGTCATGGCATTCCGTCATGGGTGTATGGCTGCTGGTGCCGTTTTTACTCGTGACCTTGACCGGGCTTTTCTGGTCGTACGATTGGTCACGCAACCTATGGTTCGCAGCGACAGGGGCACCCAAGGGAAAACCGGCGCCGCACAAAATGACTGAACCCAGTCATTCGGCACCGGATTTACAAGCGATTGCGGATCGTCTGGCCACCTTGTCGGCCACCCGGGTGCAAATCTTTTGGCCCAATAAGCCGGATGAAGCCATGCGCGTGCTATGGCAAAACAGCGCAACACCCCATCAGCGGGCGTTTAACACCCTGCAACTGCAACCGACAACCGCTGAAATCCTCGCTGATCAGCCGTTTGTCAGTCTGCCATTCGGCACACAAATCATCCGCAGTATGTTTGCCCTGCATTCGGGCGAATATTTCGGCTTGGCCGGCGTGTGGATGATGTTTTTGGTGAGTTTGTCACTGCCCTTATTTTTTATCAGTGGGCTGTGGTTGTATCTGCGCCGTCGCGTTCGACTTCGGTCGGAATCAGTTAATTCCTCTGGCATCACGCGGGACACAGCATCGGTGCTGGTCGTTTATGCCAGCCAAACCGGTACCGCGCAAACGCTGGCGCAGATGACCGCGCAACGGCTTAAAGCCGCCGCGCAACCGGTATTGTTCCGCTCATTGGATGAATTAACCCAAGCGGAATTAGGCAATGCCTCGATGGCCTTATTCATCGTCAGCACCTATGGAGATGGCGAGGCACCGGATCAGGCTCAGGGCATGATTCAATCGCTGCTCGGTAAGCATCAAGCCCTGCCCGCACTGAGTTTTGCCATTCTGGCGTTGGGCGATCGGCAGTATCGTCAATTTTGTGGATTCGGCATCGAATTGCGTCAATCGTTATTGGCGGCACGGGCGATCGAACGGTTCCCAATGCTGAAGGCCGATCAAGCCGATCCGGTCGTGCTCAATGAGTGGGTCTCGCAGCTCGCGTCGGTTTGGGGCGCTGAGACTTCGACCGTCGCGGCACCAAGCCCGGCATGGATACTCAGTAAAAGGCAACACCTGAATCCTGCGGGTATGGGCTTGCCGACTTTTGAACTGGAGCTAACCGCGACGCACGCCACGCCCGATGAATGGCAAGCGGGCGCGCTCATCGATATTGTGCCGCAGCACACGACTGCACGCATCGCGCAATGGCTGCACGCTGCGGGTTTGGATGGTTCCCGGCCTGTACTTTTCGATGGTGTCGAACAGCCTTTGGTTGAAGCGCTCCGACACTATGAACTACCAGAAATTTCCGCAGAAAAACCCGTTGATAATGTACCCACTTGGTTCAATACGCTGCGTCGATTGGGCGCGCGAACATACTCTGTTGCCTCGCTGCCCGCCGACGGCGTGGTGCGTTTACTGGTTAGACAAGTGCAGACACCGGCGGGCGAATTTGGCGTTGCCTCCGGTTGGCTCACCGCGCATGCGCCGTTGGGTCAGAAATTCACAGCGCATCTCCGTCAAAATCCTTCGTTTTTACCGATGATGGATCCCGCTGTGCCCTGCCTGTTCATCGCCAATGGCACGGGTATGGCCGGTATTCGGGCGCAAATTGAAGCGCGCATTGCCGTGGGTGCCAAACGCAATTGGGTGATTTTGGGCGAACGCAGTCCGCAGGATGCCTACTGGCTGGCGCAATGGCGGATGTGGGAATCGCAAGGATTCATCGAACGCATGGACTGGGTGTTTTCGCAATTGCCGACATCCGGCGCCATTCGATATGTGCAGCATCGACTGGGGGAAGCGCATGTCCCTTTGAAGGAATACCTTGATGAGAGTGCCGTGGTATATGTCTGTGGTAGTGCCACCGGCATGGCACCGGCGGTTGAGTCGCTGCTATCGAGCTTGCTGGGCACGGAAGGTTGGCAAGCGTTTAGACGCTCGGGGCGTTATCGACGAGATGTCTATTGAAAAAAATGGAAATCAGGTTAGTGATGACTCCACTTTATTCAACTGTTCATGACTTTAATTCCCAAGAACGACAGAAGGTTTTTGACATTTTCCAGCAAAAATGCAGCAGGCTGTTTGGTGGCGATGATTCGCGCCACATCGAAAAACAACGTGCCTTGAGTCGTACATTCAAAGCCATGCGGGCGGCCAAGCGAGTTTTTCTTGCTCACCCCCGCAATCGAGAAAGGTTGACAGGGAAACCCAGCTAAAAGCATATCATGATCGGGGACATCTTCTGCCGGAAAAGGCACGATGTCGCCCACAAAAGGATGATGCTCCCCAAAGTTTTCAAGATAAGTTTTTTTGGAAAAGTCATTCCACTCACTTGTAAAAACGCAGTTGCCACCTTGCGCCTCGAAGCCCATGCGGATACCACCAATCCCAGCAAATAAATCGATGAACTTGAAATGCGGGGCTTGATCTGGCCATGGTTTTCTTGAGCTTGGGTTTTCCTGATTCCGGGGTAGGGGATTTCCCCATGCTCCAAGCGGGCAATGGTTTTAATTGAACGCCCGACATGCCCGGCAATTTCGCGCTGTGAGAAACGAGAGCGCGCTTGCTTCAAGAAGTTGTGGATGGGTGACAGTGTCATAATTATTAGGTTTTCTGGGTTAATTTGTAGACATTATGGCTTTTACTTTATCCTTTTGGGGAGAGCTTTAGCTAACAAACCCTCCCCACGATTCATCCGTTCGAGCCGGTTTACTGATGCGTGACGATTTTTCGTGCGCATGGCTAGATGGACGATCCGCGCGTGCTTCTGCCTTCAAAACATCGACCCGCGCCACCCGCTCGCAGATGATTTCTCGGTGGGTTCTTTCGGTGCCCTTGGCATCTTTTGCTGTTCGGGTACGGATGCGGCCTTCAATGGCTGCCCAGTCACCTTTATTGAGCTGCGCTATGCGTTCGGCCACGGCTTCCCAGCCGACGACCGTGTGCCATTCGGTTTCTTCTGCATATTCGCCATGGGCGGTTTTATAGCGATTGGTGGTGGCAAGGCGCACATTGCACACGGCTTTGCCGCTCTCGCCAACATAACGTAATTCGGGATCATTGCCGACAACCCCTTGCAATTGGGCACGGTTGATATAGCTGCTCATGATGTTCTCCTGTTATCGCGGGCTGAAAATATCGAAGATGGCATCGGTTCCTTCGTCGCTAATCTCCGCTTCGCGTAACTCGCTGACATCGGGCGCGTCATCTGCTGCCGTGAACCATGCCTGTTCGACGCTACCCAGTTCGGCGTTTTCCGTGATGACTTTGAACTCGTTCAATAAGTCATCCGGCTTGCGCTTCCGAATAGGTTCATCAGCATGGCAAATCACAAAATCCTCGGTGCCGTACTTTTTGGCATCCGGCTCGCCGGTATCTAAATCCGGCGGCGGTAAATCCTGCGTTTCTTCCGGGATTACTGCAAAACCATCCACGGTGATTTCTTCTCCATGCGATTCTGATTCTGGTTCGGCGGTGATGTTTTCAGGGGGGGGTGATTCTTCTGCCGGGGAATTAACAGTTCCAAGCGCTGCGCCGTTCGTCATGGCCGGTATTGGGGCGGCTATTGGTGTCGCCTGCATGACACTGGCTTCACGATTTTCTGAGCTGGGCGTGATTGATAATGGCGCAAACGCAACGCCAGTTTGTCCTTTACCCATCGGCGGTGCGACTGTATTTGGCGCGGCCTCGATTGGCGCTGGTTGTTGCAACGGTTGTTCATCGAGTGCCGCCATGGGTGCTGGGGCTGGTTTGCTTGAAGTGGCCACCACTGGGCGCGCATTCGGTGCGGGGAATTTGGCGCGTGCCAGAAAGAGCGGGTCTTTGAAGTACAAAATCTGCTTGCCGTAAATCGGCGCTTTGCCCGCGACAAAAATCAACATATCGCCTGCTTCCATGATGTTGCCCTGGCCGTCCTTTTGCGGCCCTGGTAAACGCAATGCTTCATCGGGCGTGAGTAATGGCCGCTGAACCTCCTGAATACTGGTGCTGATTTGATCGAGCATCAGCTTTGTACGCCCGCCGGAAAAACTCTCTTGCCGCTTGATGATCGTCGTGGTGCCGCTCATCTTGCTGAGCAATTCGGCGGTTTCGATCTTGTTTGGCGCGTAGGCGATTCGTATATGGCAGTTCGACATGATCGACTCATCTTTGCCATACGCCGCGTAAAGCTGGCTTAAATCCTGAGTAATGAGATACGCCTTCATGCCGTAACCGGCAATGAATGCCAAGGCTTCCTGAAAAATATCGAGCCGCCCCAAGGAGGGGAATTCATCAATCATCAGCAACAATCGATGCTTGTAGCCCGCTACCGAACGGCCATCTTTGAACTCCATCGATTCGGTCAGGTTGCGGATAATCTGGTTAATCATCAAACGAATCAGAGGCTTCAAGCGGTCTTTGTCTGAAGGTGGCACCACGAGATACAGTGATACCGGCTGCTCGGCATTCATCAAATCGGCCACGGTAAAATCAGATTTG
>Ga0172382_10013564_pt1 | contig 10483 bp, 9 predicted proteins | sample Leawel138RmetaG_FD_122245 | JGI IMG/M metagenome (GOLD analysis project Ga0172382, IMG submission 122245) | Leachate microbial communities from a municipal landfill in Southern Ontario, Canada - Leachate well 138R metaG | ecosystem: Engineered > Solid waste > Landfill > Unclassified | place...
CAAGCCTTGTCAACGGCTGTGCGGTCGTTAATGTCCCCGCGAACCAGTTCTACCTCGGGAGGCAGCACCTGCCTGGCCTTGTCCATTGAGCGGACCAGACACCGTACTTCATATCCCTTGGCCAATAGTGCGCGCACCAGATGCCGCCCTACCAGGCCAGTACCACCGGTAACAAGAATCATCCATTCCCCTCCAAACCCGGGGCATCCCCTTCTTCCCGGCTAATAAATATATTAGTTTTCCGGTGGCGAAAATCCTTTAAAATGATGCAAATTACCGCTCAAACCAAAAAACGGTAGATTAATATTGGAGTTATAAAAGCTTCAATAAGTGCCGCCACGACCAGCAGGGGAAGCACAACCACCAGGTAGGTTCGCATCACGCCAGCCCAGTTAAAATGCCCGGTTTTTCGCAAGCGGCGGAAGTAAAAGGATGCCCCGGCTGCTAGAAACAGTGCCCCCAATTCCAGAACACCGTGGGGCAACAGCCCGAAAATCCATATTTCAAAACTAAACCGGTTAAAAAGCAAAGACTGTAATTTAACGAAAAAACCGCTTACAGCGCCGTTAAAGATCAGCACCAGTATCGGCCAGATACTGTAAGAAAAAATTCCCAGCCCCAGAACCAGTAAACTGACCACAGAGTTGCGGGCCAGGATAAACAAAAAAATATTTTCTGGCATTTCCTCGCCCACAACCATGTTTTTAATAACATCCAAATAATGCTCTGCCTGCCCTGCACCTAATAGCACCGCAGCAATATAACCGGCGTAAGCAGCAACCACAAAGATACCAAGGCACATTAAGGTTTCCCGGTAATAATGCTTGATTTTTTTGATTTCCTCACCCCAGACACCAAAAAGCACATCTTCACCTAACCTTTTTACAGAAGTTTATAATTCTTATTTATAAACATGGTTATACCGTTAACTCAGTAAGTGGTAAGCGTTATGTCATTGGTATGAATACAACGAAGTGAAAAACCTTGTCATTAAGCCTGTCATTGTAGAGCGCAGCGGAGAATCTTAAAGCCCAGATCCTTAGCTGCGCTCAGGATGACAAGCTTAATCTTTAAAATAGTTAATTTTGTAAATTATAAATAACAACCAGTAAGTTGTATTCGTTTATCGTGGTGCGGGTACGCGTGGTAATTCTGAACGAAGTGAAGAATCTAGATCCTTCGCTAACGCTCTTAGATGACAGCTCTCCCCCGCGTTGCACAATTGTTTATTAAAAACGTTTATCTCATTAATGGGGATTAATGAGTAAAGGGAATAATCATATTTATAAAATATACTTTTAGGATGTCATCCTAAGTCGTAAGGGATGACATAACACTGTCAAAGACACTCTAAACTCCTGACTCCTGAATACTGACTCCTAGCTAGTTATTTCCGTTTTTTTCTTTTTTTTCGCTTCGGTTCGAAATTATCATAAAGATTAAACATATCAGGCTGGTAGCTATACCCGCCGTAGGCTACCCCGTAAGGAACACCTGGTTCGGCCAGAAGAAGATTCAACGCCCGGTTAAAATCCAATCCCAGGGACCGACAGGCATAGTGAAGCAGGCAGCGGCCCGGCTGCAAATCCGAACCCTGAAAAAACCTGAACTGCAGTGCCTTCCTTTTACCCAGGGCATTGTAATATGTGGTCACGTGCTTTATCTCCGGTATGGACGCAAAATCCATGGCTGTCTGCATATCCTCGGTATAAACCACCCATACGCCATCACCCAGATACCAAATGTCGTTCACTTTACACACCCCCGGAGCTATTAACAATTCATTCTCTTACTCCCGGTACCGTCCAGGAACGGTGTTAAAAGCAGATTGAAAAAAGAGTTTTCATGCTCTATACTAATTAAATGTTAATGACTTAAATACCTGCAGTATTCCTAAGAGGTGAAGAAAATTGAAAATCGTCGTTATCGGAGCCGGCAAGGTGGGCAAAGAGATAGCCACCCGTTTGTTAGCCGAAGGCCATGACCTGGTAATGATTGACAAAGACAATGCCCGGTTGGAAAAAATAGAAGAGGACTTTGACTGTCTATGTATAAGAGGCAGTGGCTCAGCAGCCAAGACGCTGAATTCTTCGGTGGTTCGGGAGAGCGACCTTTTAATTGCTGTCACCAACAGTGACGAAGTAAACATGATTGCCTCTATGACTGCCAAGCGCATTGGTATCCCCAGGACCATCGCCAGAGTTCGAGATCCTGATTATTCCAACAACCTGGTGATCAGCAAAGAAGATCTGGGTATTGACCTAATTATTAACCCTGACTATTCTGCGGCCATTGAAATTAATCGCCTGCTGACTATGGCCCTGCCGGTACACATGGAACCCTTTGCCCGTGGCAGGGTTCAACTGGCTGACATATCAGTTAATGAATCAATGACTTTATTTGTAAATAAAAAATTAATGGAAATGGATTTACCCCGCTCGATTCTGATTGTAGCCATATCTCGGAACGGCGAAATGTTAATCCCCGGCGGTCAGGATACAGTTATGATCGGCGATGTTATTTATCTGCTGGGGCACTCTGATGTAATCAGCAAAGTCTGCTCGAAAATTAAAATGAAAAGGCAAAAGGTACACAGTGTAATGATCCTGGGCGGAGGTCGGATCGGTTTTTACCTGGCTGAAAAACTGTGTGTGCAGGGCATGCGGGTCAAAATAATCGAACGCAACAAGGACCGGTGTCGGGAACTGGCTGAAAAACTGCCGGAGGCTCTAGTGTTGTGCACCGACGGTTCCGACCTGGAGGTGCTCCGGCGTGAGGGAATCGCCGATATCGACGGGTTCGTCACTACCACCGGTCTGGACGAAGAAAACCTGCTGCTGGCTCTTTTGGCCAAGCAAATGGGTGCCAAAAGGGTTATCGCCAAAATCAGCCGCCCCGGCTACGCTCCGCTGGTGGAGCAGTTGGGGGTCGACGCAGCCATCAGTCCGCGGCTGATTACGGCAGGCGAGATACTTCGTTTTATTAAGGGCGGCCGGTTGCTGTCTCTGTTCCTGCTGCTTAACGAAAAAGCCGAAGTTATTGAACTGGTGGTACAGCCCGGCAGTAAAATTGTAGGCCGGCCGCTGCAAAAGTCCGGTCTGCCAGCGGGTACTATCATCGGAGCAATTCTCCGGGGCAACAAAATCATTATTCCCCGCGGTAACGATATCATTAATGAAAACGACCGATTGGTGGTTTTTGCCTTAGGTCACAACGTGCACATCATCGAATCCTTAAGTGGTCTTGGAGGCGTATAGAGCTTGAACTCTGCACTGGTTTTACGCACCTTGGGCCTGGTGTTGCTGTGTGAAGCCACCGCCATGCTGCCTTCCCTGGGCATCGCCCTTTACCTCAATGAATACGCTTACCGGGCTTTTATTATTTCGGTAATTGTAATTGGGTTAATTGGCGCCGCCCTGACCCGCATTAAGGTGCACTCCAACGATGTGGGTTACCGGGAAGGTTTTGTTATTGCCACTGCCGGCTGGTTGTTGATGGCGTTGTTCGGTTCCCTGCCTTTTATACTGTCCGGCTCCATCCCTGGTTTGGTCAACGCTTTTTTTGAAACTATGTCGGGGTTTACCACCACTGGGGCAACAATACTAATTGATATTGAAGAGTTACCCCAAAGCATCTTATTCTGGCGCAGCCTCACCCAATGGCTGGGTGGCATGGGGGTAATAGTCCTCACCCTGGCCTTAATTCCATCACTAAAAATAGCGGGCATGAAGTTGTTTCGCGCCGAGATACCCGGACCGGCCAAAAGTAAAGTACTGCCCCGGGTAACCCAGACCGCCCGCGAGTTATACAAGCTTTACATTATATTTACCGCCCTGGAAATAGTGGCGCTTAAAATAGCAGGGCTTTCTTGGTTCGACTCCATCATCCAAACCTTTGCTACTGTGGCCACTGGCGGTTATTCTAACTATAATGCCAGCATTGGCGCTTTTGCCAATCCGGCTGTACAATACATCATCATTTTTTTTATGCTCATTTGCGGCATGAACTTCGCACTACACTTCCACGCCCTGCGTGGAGATTTTCGCCCTATGTGGAGGGATCCCGAAACACGCCTATACCTATCTTTAGTTGTGTTGGCCTGTATCCTGGTCGGGGCCAACTTAATAGCTTACAATGGATTCGGGCTTGAAGAGGCGTTTCGAGTGTCATCCTTTCAGGTGATATCTATCATAACCACCACCGGTTTTACCACCACCGATTTCAACCATTGGCCATTTTTAAGTCAGGGCATTTTGTTTGTACTTATGTTCATCGGCGGTTGCGCCGGTTCCACCAGCGGCGGCATTAAAAACGTTCGCTACCTAATACTATTTAAAACTGCTTCCCGCCAGATTGCCAAACTAATTCACCCGAAGGCGGTTATCCCGGTGCGACTGGGTCGGGAAGTAATCCCTGAGGAATTGGTAGAAAGCGTACAATCTTTCTTTTTTATTTACTTTGCTCTTCTTCTTGTTTCCATCCTCCTCATCGCCTCCATGGGTGTGGATTTGTTTACTTCTATAGCAGCTGTGGTTGCCACGCTGGGCAACGTAGGGCCCGGCTTCGGAGCGGTGGGTCCAGCTTATAATTACGACTTTATTCCCGTGGCCGGTAAACTGCTACTATCCCTTTGCATGTTGGTTGGCCGCCTGGAAATCTACACTGTGCTGGTGGTATTAAGCGTCCGGTTCTGGCGGGCCTGAGTTATCTGCCTTATTAATTGAATTTATCAGTGGCCTCATTAAACATCTATGGCTTTTTTAAACTAAATAACTTTTCTAGAAGCTGAAACGATGAAGAAGTTGAGGGAACCGACGTTAAAATACGTTTTTTAGATTAATTTGTTCCTTTTCAGGTATATGCTCCAGCATTAATCTTAGCACTGCCAGTTCACCGGCAGCCAAGGCCCTTTCCTGTGTTACAATGAATTTTTCCGCCCTGGCCAGGGCCATATCGATATTGTCTATCTCTTGGTGGTCGATAAATACAGCCCACCACTGCTTGTACTTATCCCAGTCTTCTTTAATCGCCTCAACTTTATTTGCGGCCCCTGTCCAGTCGCTGTTAAGGACATCCGACTCCAGCCGGTCAATCCCACCAGACATCTGCGCAGCGGTATCGCTGAAGGCTTGCAGTGTATAAACACTCATTACCAGCAGAAACAAAACCATGCCGGCCACCGCGATATAAACCTTCATGATTTTTCCCTTCCCCCGTTAGCCCCGGATTTAAGCTGGAAAAACAGTTTGCCAGAGGTATCAACGTTAGCAAAAAACACCTGTTTCACGTCAGCAACTCCCCGTTTGTGCAATTCTTCACGCATCCATTTTTCATTCAGATTCATTTCACGCAGGTTTATACCGTTCACCACGCCATCCGTTATTATGGTCAAGGGCATACCTTCGTGTCCCGTGTCGAGATGCAGGTCACAAGGTTGCAGGGGACGTTTTTGAGATTTGGGGATAACACTGAGCTGGCCGTTTGTCTCCAGGATGGCGAATTCAACGTCGGCGAGGTTGGGGAAGTTCTTACCCCTGAGCTGTTCGAGCAAATCGTTAATGCTGTACCGTAACCTGCGCAGCTCAGATTCCATGATCAAGCCATTTTTTACTACCACGCTGGGGCGGCCGTCAACAATGTCCCGGACCTTGGGGCTTTTCATGGATACTAGCGCCAAGGTAACCTGAGCCGCCATCAAAACGATTATCGGTATCAGACCGCTTAACAAAGGGATGCCCGTGTTTTGCATGGGGATGGCAGCCAAATCCGCGATCATCAGCGCCACAACCAGTTCCATAGGCTGCAGCTGACCGATTTCCCGCTTGCCCATAATGCGCATGACCACCAGCACAGCAACGTAAAGAATCAGGGTTCTGATAATTACCAGTAGCATGCTCTCACCCGGTTTACAGATTAAACATTCATTTTTTATCTTGCCTCGTTGCTGGGTAAATATACTTCCGCAACACTTAACTGGTGCCTTCTGAAAACCTAAAACTCCTTAGCCAACAAAATACAATGTTAAAAACTATCCGCCCAACGTACCAGGGGCGTGTCAAACATCGCTACCCGGTCCTGGTAATCCGGCCTAACCCGAACAGTATAACCAAAGGTTCCCTGCCCCAGGGGCAATCGTCCCATGAACCGGTAAGCCCCTTCTCCTACTTGTCCCTGCAGATCCATAGGCCGGGTTTTAAGATGATCCAGGTAGCCTCCCCGGTCGTCACCAAAAGTAATTTCCACAGTCACACTTCCCGGGCTAATGGGACCAAGCTTGACTACCGATTCCAACTCCAGCTCCTCGCCAGCTTCCATGTTCCATTTACCGTTGGTTGCCACTTGATCCACTCGCACGTGGTGCCAGTTTTCCTGCATAAACTTTTTAAAACGCCCGGTTTGTTCGGCCACTTCCAGACCCGATTCCATAAACGCGATGCCTCGGTCAATGGCCGGGATGTATAAACGTTCCGTGTACTCGGAAACCATCCTGGCGGTGCTGAAATGTTCAATAGCCATGCGGATGGATTCTCGCATCATCGCCACCCACCGGGTAGGGACATTATCTTGACGCTCGTAATAAAGTGGAATCACCAACTCTTCCAAAACCCGATACAGGTTGCGGGTGTCATCCCGGTCTTGGTCGGATCGATTAAACTGCATATCACCGGGGCGGCCAATGCTAAACCCGTTTTTACCGTTATACCCTTCCGGCCACCAGCCGTCCAGCACGCTGCAGTGCAGCACCCCGTTCATAGCTGCTTTCATGCCACTGGTACCACTGGCTTCCATAGGCCATACCGGGGTGTTAAGCCAGATATCTACACCATGGACAAGGTTTCTGGCCACGTTAATATCATAATCTTCAAGAAAAACTACTTTGCCCCTAAAATGCTCCTGTTGCGCGTAGTCAAGAATACAACGGATTAACTCCATCCCTGAGCGGTCCGCCGGGTGGGCTTTGCCGGCAAAAATTATCTGCACCGGGCGGTCGGGGTTATTCAGGATTGACGCCAGTCGATCCTGTTCACTAAAAATCAGGGTAGCTCGCTTGTAGGTGGCAAACCGGCGGGCAAATCCAATGGTCAGGGCACCGGGAATTAAAGCGTTATCCACTTCGGCCATTGCTTCAGGAGTCTCCCGGTGCTGATATTTTTGCTCCCGCAGTTTTTCCCGTACAAACTGTACCATAGCATTTTTTAAGCAGTTATGGACCTCCCAAATTTCCCGGTCCGGTATCTCGTTCAGTTGATTCAAAATGTCTCCAGCATTTCCGGGCTCAGCCCAACCCTGGCCCAGGTAACGTTCAAAAACGTTTTTCCAGGTCTCGGCAATCCAAGTATCGGCATGCACTCCATTGGTTACTGACGTAATCGGCACTTCTTCCACCGACAAGCCCGGATAAAAACGGTGAAACATATGGCGAGAAACCTCACCATGCAGTTTGCTCACTCCATTGCAATAACCGGTCATACGCATGGCCAGCAGGGTCATATTGAACTCACCCTGCTGAACATCCCAGCCCTGTTCAATAAAAGCTTCACACTCCATACCTGTATCCCGGCACAATTCCTGCAAGTATCTCTCCGCTATAGAACGGTCGAATACGTCGTGGCCGGCCGGCACCGGTGTATGGGTGGTAAAAACTGTGTTTGACCTGACGGCATCCCTGGCCGTGGATGCCGGGATACCTGCACTGACCATTTCCCGCATCCGTTCCAGAGTTAAAAAGGCAGCATGCCCCTCGTTAATATGCCAGACAGAAGGAATAATCCCTATAGCTTTAAGAACCCGCACACCCCCAACACCCAGCATAATCTCCTGGGCAATGCGGTTTTTGCTCCCGCCGCCGTAGAGCTGGCCGGTTATTTTCCTGTCTTCCTTCAGGTTTAACGGGAGGTCACTATCCAGTAAAAAAATTCGGTTCAGTCCGACTTTTACTTCCCACACCCTGGCAAAAACAGTGCGGCCGGGATACTCTACCGCCACGGTGGTTTCCAATCCACTTGCCCCAACCACGGGCATAACCGGCATTTCGTTAAAGTTCAAGTCCGGGTAAATTGCTTGCTGCCAGCCGTCCCGGTCGATACGCTGGTTAAAATAGCCATGCCGATACATTAATCCTACTCCTACCAAGGGCAGGCCTAAATCACTAGCTGATTTGGCGTGATCCCCGGCCAGCACACCAAGACCGCCCGAGTATACCGGGCAGGACTCGTGCAGTCCAAATTCAGCGGAAAAGTAAGCGATAACGTGTTTTTTATACTGGGGATGCAAACGCTGCAACCATTTTTCCTCGCTCATGTACTTATCAAACTCACTCATCACAGCGTCGTATTTACTCAGGTATGTGCCGTCCAACGACGCCCGGTCCAAGTCTTCCCGGCGTACCTGCAGCAGCAGTTTTACTGGATTGTGGCCCACCTGTTCCCAAAGCCTTGGGTCAATGTCCTTAAATAGTTCCCGGGCCTGTTGGTTCCAACTGAACCACAGGTTGCGGGATAACTCCCGTAGTCGATGGATACGTTCCGGCAACAACGGATTTACTGAAACGGTGCGGAAATAAAACATAGCTGACCTCCGTGATCCGTATTTGCATATTGTTTATTTTGTCCTGTTGCCGGAATGAGAATGCACTAGAGCAGCGACAAGATACGAACTATATATATTGTAAAAAAGGCAATAATTTTACAGCCAGGCACTTAATGCTATAACTTCCGGGCACGTGCAATGGCGGACCATTTTCTTTTGCGCTTTTTATTTGGCTCATTCCTTTGGAAATGACTGGCTTCAAACGCTACAGCAACTTCTGAGTCGGCGGGAATGATCTCCACCGGAATAATAGCGCTTTGGGTAACGGTTTCCCGGTCATCAACAAATTTTACGTCCAATTGTTTTTTAAGATTTTCCACTTTTTTTTCCAGGTATTCTACCCGTTCCCTGGTGTTTCTTTTTCTTTCCGCATCCACCAAACATTCCAAGTCTTTGAGCTTGCTGCGCAGGCTGTAATTGCCGGCACTAAGCTTTTCTATTTCCCTAGCCATCTCATGATACTTTTTATTGCTAAATAGGGTATCTTCCAACTGATCAATCCTCTCACGGTAGATACTGTTAGTTCTTTTTAATGCTTCATTTTCTACCGCGAAAGCCCGAACCTTCTCATCCTTGTCTTTCCGGGACAACCCCCCTAATAAACGGTAAGTTAAAAGGAAACTCAGGGCCGCACCCACGCTAATCCAGGTTAAAATCATAGATTCTCCCATCATCATCTGCTTGCTCCTTCCACATGTAAAATATTAACATTTAATATTTTCTACCTAAATTTTACATATCCTTTTTTTAAATTGCTTTTTAATATTTATTAATCATAGAAAAACAAACTGATATAAATGATGGATACAGTTTTCCTTAATAGGCAGGAGTAGACTTTTTAACGCAGAATTCAATCATTATTCATCATAAATATGAGGTGCCGTTTAATGATTTTTCGGAGGCAGCCGATGATGGATTCAAAAAGAAGAATACCACGCTACGGTGGAGCAGCTAAAGGAAGAACGCCAAGAATGGCAACTTTTTAGGATATACTGTATGCTTAAGGAACAAAAACGGTACTGGCTCCTCTAATAAAGCATAGGAGCCAGTACCATTTCTAGGTCCCTTTAAGAATTTAGAATCGGACGGTGAAACCGTTGAAAATTATCGTGGATGCTGACGCCTGCCCCAGGGGCGCCATGCAGGTGTGCCGCAAAATGGCCGCCCGACACTCGATACCGTTGCATACCGTGGCCAATTTCAACCACAATATAATCTCAGATCACCATGTCACTGTGGGTGATGCTTCCCAGGAAGCAGATTTGGCTGTCATTAATATGACAGCCGCCGGAGACATCGTGGTCACCCAGGACTGGGGGTTGGCGGCTCTGGTGCTGGGCAGAAAGGCAGCAGCCATTTCTCCCGGGGGCCGGATATATCGCCCGGAAACCATGGACTTTTTACTGGAGGAACGCGAAATCAAAGCCAAGCTCCGGCGCGGCGGCGGCCGTACCCGCGGCCCGCGCCCACGTACCGCAGAGGACGACGAACGCTTCGCTGCCGGTTTGCTCAGGTTAATTGAGGAATGTTGACTTAAGTAGAGGTTAACGCCTGCATAATTTGTTTTTTAATCGCCAAAAAATCCGGGGCAGTAACACACTCATACCGGCGTGGCCTGGGCAGATTAATATTTAGGTGCAGAGCAACCCTGGCAGGCCGAGGTGTTAGCACATAAACCCGGTCAGACAGAAAAATGGCTTCTTCAATATCGTGGGTAATAAAAAAAATGGCCCGCCTGAATCTGTTCCAGACCTCCAACAGCCATTGCTGCATTTTAGTCCTGGTAATGGCATCCAGGGCCCCAAAAGGTTCATCCAGCAGAAGGATATTTCGATGCGCCAGCATGGTGCGCATCAGAGCGGCCCGCTGGCGCATACCGCCGGAAAGCTCGGCC
>Ga0172382_10013565_pt1 | contig 10483 bp, 15 predicted proteins | sample Leawel138RmetaG_FD_122245 | JGI IMG/M metagenome (GOLD analysis project Ga0172382, IMG submission 122245) | Leachate microbial communities from a municipal landfill in Southern Ontario, Canada - Leachate well 138R metaG | ecosystem: Engineered > Solid waste > Landfill > Unclassified | place...
CATGAGCGTGGTTTCAATAGTCAAGGCTGGCCCCCTTCTTCAATAGCCGGCGCGTCACCTCTTCCTCAGCCGCGGCTTGGGCCGCAGGTATCGCGCTGGCCGCGCTGCGCACAAAGGCCTTACCCGGCACCTGCTTGGGCGTGGGCAGCGGCACGTAGTAGGCATCCTTCTCGGCCTGGCTGGCGCGCCGGCCGGGCTTTTCCTGGCCATCCATTCCAGGCCGCACCATGGGCCGGACACGACCTTGGTTGTCCTGGTAGTAGCGGTACCGCTGCAGGTAGCCATACTCTACGAGGTGACCATGCGGTGCTTTCCGATGGTTCCAGCTGACGTTGTACTGTTCGCGCTGGCCAGGTCGAGAGTTCTCCGGGCTGTGCGCCTGATAGATCGACGCATCAAGATTGCCTGTTTCCCGGCCCAGCGCCGCCACGTTCTGCTTCACGCGGTCGTACAGCACTTGAGCGGCTGCTTGAGCAGCCGGGCGAATAGCAGCGGCAGCATCCTGACCAAGACCATCCAATAGCGCTTCCATTCCGGAAGCATCGAACTCGATCTTGAAGGTCTTGTCGCCAGTCAGTGCCATACTCAACCCCTGAACGGCACAACATCAGCGCCAGCGACACGCGCAGCGTTGACAGCGGCAGCGTCCTGATTCATCCAAGCCGCATGCACTTCGACCAAATCGGCAGGCACCGCTGTGAGAATGATGCCGCGCGAGTAGCCATAGGCGCCCACCTGCCCGTTGGCAGTGGTCAGCACGTCGTGATGGGTTGCAACCTTGGCGGGTTTACTTGCAACGGTTGCAACCTGCGCCGGCTGCATGGTGGCTTTCTTTGTCATGTCGTAGTCACTCCTTGGGTGAGCTTGCAAACGAGGTCAATGTTCTGGCGGTTCGGGCCGGGCAATACGGCTTCGATTTCGTAGGTTTGGTCGGCGTGCAGCAGGCGCATGCCAGCGTCGATACCTGTGCGCCAGCGGATCCGCACGGACGCACGGACGGTGGATATGTCGGCATCGGCCTTGATCGTCTCGCTGCCCGACAGGTGGCGCACATTCGCCCAGCACTTGGCGACGTCCTCCCATTTATCCTGCCCCGGAATCGGCGTGCCCCAGGCATCCTTTTCCTGCGTGTGCCGTTGGATCGTGACGCGATGCGGGAAGCTGCCGGCGATGACGGTCATGCCCAGTTCCTCTCACGGTCCAGCAGGCCGGCCAGGTACGCGGGCGGGTTGGCCGGGCGCGCTGCTGTGGCGGTTGTCAGCTGATGGCTGGCCATGGCGATGATGTACGCGCGGACATTGGCCGGGCAGCCCACCTGCACAGCGATGCGCACGCATTCGGAGCCGTCATCAGGCAGCGGCGGCAGTTCAACGGTGGGCACGATGGCGAAGGTGCCTTCGAGGTAGCGGAACAGCGTCGAAGGCGCCTCCACCCACTTGGCGCCATCGAATATCTCGGCGGTTGCCGACTCGGCCTCGGGCGGTACCGGCAAAGGGCCGCCTGGCCAGGCGTCATAAGCCAGCTGAATGGTGTGCGGCTGGAACACCCGCTCGCATTCATGTTCAGCGGTGAGCCGGACAGACTGGATCAGCGTCTCGATCTGCCCGTCCAGCTCATCGATGTCGTCGTCAATGCGTGCGCTGACCTTGACCTCGTCGACGGTGACAGGCTCGCCCTCGCTGATGACAATGGTCTTGGTCAGCAGCATGGTCACACCTTGCCGGCCAGAGCCAAATGACCCTTAATGACGACGGCACCGGCCGCGATGGACGTGCCACCCACCTTGGTCAGCACCACGCGAACGTAGCGCTTGCCGCCGCGATAACCTACGGCATAGGCGTTGGTCGCTTCCAGGGCAGCTGGAAATTCGCCGAGCAGGTCGTCAGCCGTAACGGCAGCTGAATCAGAAAGGTCCGCGGCGTCACCATGCACCAGGCTTGCCGTGAACTCTCCGTCGCCGGCAATGGCGCCCGTATTCAAGACCACCGTCGCACTGCCGGCGCCCTGCAGATCGACAATAGGTGCATCGGCCTTCGTTGCCGAATGCACGGCGGCAGCCAACGCGGCCACCGCCAGGATGTTGTGTTTCATATCCATGATTCAGGTTCCTTTTCAATGAATGGAATGCGGCCCACCGTCAGGCGGGCCGTGAAACCAGCTCGCCCGATCAGGCAGCGAACTTGATGAACTTCAGGGACTCGAAGTTCACGGCGCCGCCACCAGTGCGCTTGGTGCTGTAGAACCGGATGAAGGGCTTGGCGGTGTAAGGGTCGCGCAGCGTGCGAATGCCGATGCGGTCCACGATCGTGTAGGTCTCGCGGAAGTCGCCGAAAGCCAGCGACAGGGAGCCGGTTCCCAGCTTGGGCATGCACTGGTCAATGCGTGCGGCATAACCCAGCAGGCGATCGGGCTGACCGGCCTGCAGGGAGGGCTCCCACAGGTAGCGATCATCGTTCGTAGACTTCATCTTGCGAATCAGCGTACGAACCTCGCGGCGCATGGTGAAGGTTGCATTCTGCAGATACTGATCCTTGAAGGCGCCGATCAGGTCTTGAAGCGGGTCAGCCTTGGTGGTGTGGAAAGCCCCATTCGCGCCAGTCACGATGTGCTCGAACGTGCCCCAGTCGCGGGTATCGTCGGCGGTCGCCGCCGTCGGATAAGCGGCTAGGCCGTGCGGCTTACCGACACCATTGCCATTCCAGAACGCCTGACCCTCGATGCGGGCGAATTTATCGCCTACCTTGCCAGACAGCCAGGCCTCAACGTCGGTGGCGGCGTCATCGATGAGCTTCTGCGTCACCTTGGGCTGGGCGTACATCTCATGCGCCTCGATCTTGTACTTGCCCAACTGCGTGGTGTCCGTATCGTTGCGCGCACCCATTTCTGACACCCAGCCCGCGTCAGCTTCATCATTGTCGACGATGCCTTCCAGCGCGTCGGTGCTGAGAGGCTGGACGGTGGCCAGCTGGCGAATGATGGACTGCTCATGCACCTTGCTGACGATGCGACCCACGGTAGAGGGCGGCAGCAGGTAGCCGCCATCGGGGTCGGAGCCTGCGCTCATGGCTTTGCGCTCATCGGCAGACAAGCGCTCGACGTCGCCATGGCGCACCAGGGAGAAGAACGCCGACTTGTACTGCGCGTACTGGTCGACCGAGATTTCCACCGGCACTGAACGGCCCTTACTTTGGAAGTCGGCGCGCAGCATGGCATTCCAGCTCTTGCATTCGGCTTCCAGCTCTTCCTGCTTACCGTCGCCGGCGCCAGGGCGCTGACTGGCCAGCACAAACTTGTCGAAGTCGGCCTTGAGTTCGGCCAGTTTGTCCATGTCCTCGCTGATCTTGGCCAGTTTGGTTTCCAGCTCAGAGACAGCCTTGCCGTCGGCCTTGGCGGCGACGAGTTCGTCGTTGGTGCGCTTGAACTCTTCCCAGGCCTTGCCCTGATCTTCGATCAAACGCTTCAATTCAATGATGCCTTCCATGATGTGTATCCTCAAATAAAAAGCCGCCTCGATGGGCGGCGTGCGGTTGCTTGACGCTGGTCGTCAGCGCGGTATGTGCTGCTCTCGGCCTTTGATGGCGCTGAACAGCTCGGCCAGCTCTGAACTGCCAGCGTCCCGCATGGCAATCAGGCTTTTGAAACCCTGGTTGATGACAACCTGGGCCTCGCTTCTCGACAGCCCAGCGTCCCGCGTGAGCAGTCGTTCAAAATCTCGTTCGGTCATGCCTTCGCCCTTCACGGCGGAGACGCGGGCCTTACCGTTGGCTGGCCGGGTGACGAGGGACACTTCCACCACGTCGATGCGCTTCAAGCGGCGCTTCGGTTCCTCGGGCTTCGTGCGCGGCTCCCATTCCTTGGCGATGTAGCCGATGGACATGCCGTCGATGGCCGGGCGCGGCGCCATCTTCATGAGGGCGTACATTTCACGACCGCGCGGCGTCTCGGCCAACTGCCCCGATACCTTCAGTCCGTGGCCATCCTCGACGAGGTCAGTCCACACGCCGATGGGCGTCATGTCCTCGGACGTCATGTTCCAGCCGCCGTGCTGACTAAGCATCGCCGGCCAGGCCACAGAGCCACCCTTGAGCTCGGCCAGGAATCGGGAGAAGGCGCCGGGTTCGATCACATCGCCGTAGGCGTCTACATTGCCGAACACTGCCCCGTACCCGCTGAACGACATCGCAGCGGCATCGTCGCTGGGCGCGAACTTCAGTTCGACCAGGTCACAGATCAGGTTTTCCATCGTCGTCTTCCTTCGGCGTGTCGCCGTCGTCATTGTCTTCGTCGTCATCATCGACAGCTGGTGCGCCGCCCATGTTTACAGGGTCGAGCAACAAGCCTGCATTGCCGCCCATCGGATTCATGTCTTCCAGGTCGCGCACGTCATCGGGCGTCATCCATGGGCGCCCGCCGCCACCGCCCAGGGCCTTGGCGTAGAACTCGCCGCGATCCTTATGCGATCCACGCATCAGGCCGGCCGCATTGAATTTCACGAAGTAGCCATCATCGAGCTCTTCGTCGGTGAGCAGCTGGCACTCGGCCGACTGCTCAATGCGCTGATACCAGGGCGACAGTGTGTGCACGACGTGCGCCAGGAACATTTGCTCGGCGCTGGCGTAGGTCGCCGTCTTGTCGCTGAAACCGATCATGACGGGCAGCACCCGCATGGCGCGACAGATTTCTTCCACCTGGTGGCGGCGCGTCTCCAGCAACTGCGCATCAACACCGGTCATAGTCGAGGGGTTGAACTTTGCGTTGCGATCAAGCACCTTGGTTTTACCGACGTTCTCGATACCATCGAAATGCTTGGCCAGCCACTTGCGCAGATCGTCGTATTGCTTTCCGTTGAGCGTGCCTTCGACCGAATACACGCCACCGACAGCCGCACCGTTCTTCTGCATACGGGCATGCGATTCTTCGGTGGACATCGCCAAGCCGATGGCCTCGCGGGCCAGCTTCACCACATCCAGCCCCTGCACACCATCCCAGCTCGGGCCGCGCCAATGCCAGATGGCTTCACGCGGGAATATGCGGCTCTGCCCATTAGGTGCCGTAATGGTGTACTCCAGGTCGTAATTGTCGAGTTGCTTGATACTGACGTTCGTACGGTGAATCGGGATCAGCTCCCGGATCTGGCCGCGCAGGCCGTTCTTGAAGGCGATAGCATCACCCGTCAGCACGCAGTGCAGGGCCATCATTTCCCGCAGCTCAAACGACGTCATCCAGGCATTCGGCTTGCGGTACAGCAGCCGATACAGCGGATGGTCGGTCGCTGGCAGCTTCTTGTCGCCCTCCTCCCGATACAGCTTGAACGGAACCTGGGCAATGCCTTCAGCAATGACGCGGGCGCAGGCCAGCACGGTCGGCACTTCCAGGGCCGTCTTATGCGTGACGCTGGCGCCGCTCTTCGTGCTCAACCAGCCACCCAGCTGGCGAAACAGATCCAGCGAATCGCGTACCGGCTCATCGCCGCCCGATTTTCGATTGAATGGCCAGATCATTTAGTTTTCCCAGAACGAACCACCCGCAGCGGGTGGATTCAGCGCCATCAACGAGATGGAATTCAGTGTCGCCATAAGCGGGTCGATTTTTCCGGTACCGGCGGCTTGCTTGGTGATATTCACCGCATTGCCAGCCGGCACCACCTTTGCATTGCTGACGCACCAGGCCATAAGCGGCTGCGCGGCATGCGTCATGTCGCCAGCGGCCAGCGCACGTTCGGCCACACCAATGGCACCGGTCAGCCGCCAGCCCTGCGAAATGCCAATGATCAGATCGTCCGGGATGCCGGCGTCTTCCAGGGACTTCTTCACGACCTTGTGCGTGCGTTCAGGGTCGAGGCCAATCTGGGCCAGCAATCCGGATTCGTAAATCTGCAGCGAGATGGCCGCCAGCTGTTCGACGTCTTCCGGAATGTCGTCGATGATCACCAGATCACCGTCAGCAGCGAAGTCCTGGTAACGCGGCGCCAATTCCTTGCGACGCTCCAAGCCGATGGGGTGTACCCATGCCTTATTCCATTGCAGCCAGTGGCCAGTGCCAGGCACGCGCCCGGTGACAGAGAATCCCAGCAAGTCATCCAGGCCGCCACCGTCGACGCCGATGGTCACCACCTCGCACTCGGAGAGGATGCGATCAAGCGTGACCGACTTATCGCCGCACTTTTCCCAGAAGTCGGCTCCCGTCCAGCGGCCAGCACGCAGGTTCATGCCGATCTCCACGTTCAGGTGCTTCGCCACAAACTGCTGGAAGGATCCGTCCGTCTTGCCGTCATACCGGCGCAGCTCGTCTTCGATCCACTGCCTGCTGACCGAGCGGCCCAGATTCGGATTCGTGATGTAGAAATTCTCTGGGTCGCGGTACGCTTTCGACTCCAGCATGTGGCCCGGGAATTCGTACAGCACACCCAGGGTGCGCGGATCCTCCACCTTGCCATCGCGAACGTCCCGCCAGTAATCCAGCTTCTCCTTGAAGATGCCCGCCGGCGGTTCGTCGCTCTGCGTGGTCAGAAAGATCACCCAGCCTTCCGGACGCGACACCAGGCCGCCGGTCGCCTCCATGAACATGGCCTGAGCCTTCGACTGCTTGCCGAATATCCACAGCTCATCGACCAGGATGCGACCGGACTTCTTGCCGCCCACCGTGTCGGTCTCTGCGGCCACCACCTTCAGGCTGGCTCTGGTGACTCGATGCGTGATCGTGCGCAAATTGTCCTGCACATGAAACAGGGCGTTTAGCTCTGGGTCGGCGCGTACCATGCCGGCTGCCGGCTTGAATGAGTTGTTGGCCACTTCCTTGGTTGGGGCAAGAATCAGATGCTCTTCATCGGCGCGCCAGCACAGAATCACAGCTGTCAACATGATGCCGGCGGCAATCGTGGACTTGGTGTTCTTCTTCGAGATTAGCAGGCCATACTCGCGGATCAGCTGGTTTCCAGTCTCGGCGTCATACGCGCCGAAAATAGCAGCCACGAAATCGAACACCCACTGTTCAGAGCATTCGCCGAATGTCGGCTGACCCGGCAGGTCGACCACGCGCAGTTGCTTGAAGATCGCCAGTGCTCGCTCTGCTTCTTCTGGGTAGATAGGCGGCGGGATAATCGATTCGCCAGCGACCAAGCGTTCGGCCCAGTCCGGGCATGCAGTCGACCAGGTAGGCATCACAGCTTCTTGCCTCCAGAGGCAACCAGACGCGGCGGCGGTGCCGGGGCAAACCGGCTGGCCACTTTCTCGGCTGCTTCCTGCTGCGCTTCTTTCTTGCCGCCTTCGCCCGCCTTGACGTGCGTGTATTGGACGGCTGCGATTGCGGCGCGTACCTGTAGCGGCGTAGCATCCACCTGCCCGAGCGCCACTTGCTGCAGCATGTCGAGCATATCCGTTGCTTTTACCGGTATCGGCGCGCTCTGCTGCTCGACCGCCGGTGTTTTACGAGGGCGGCCAGCACCAGGACGGGCGCCGCCCCATCCATTCTTCTTGCTTGCCATCTTGAATTCCAACTTGAAAAAGGGGAAATAATTTGTGCGTGAGGAACAGGGCGGTCTAGAGCGCGAAGCCTTCTAGACTTTCGCTACCCCCCCCTGCCCATGCACCAGAGCACCGCGCTCAGCGCCGCCTTGGTGCGCCCGGTAGAAACCGAATGCTCACCGCCCGAGACAGCCACCAGCCGACGCGCTGCGGATCAGGCTGAAGGCCAGTGAGCCGCGCCACCAACAGCACGCCGAACAGATACCAGCGGAACCAGGGCGCCACGCGCAAGGTTGCGTGAATCGGACGCCTGCTCATGCCGCCTCGTACAGATGGATGCGCGCCCCGCCGATCATCAGATAGGCGCCCTCTTCATCATGCATGACCGGGCCGCGCACTGCTTCCCGCAGCTGGCGCAGATCACCCGCCGTCGCCGGCAGATCAGGGTATCCGCGCAGGCCTTCCGTCTCGATGTAGGTTTCGACCAAGCCAGCCACAGCGATATGCGTGCCGCCACAGGCAACGCAGTAGAACTGCTGCCCTGCGTGCACCACATCATCGTCATGCAGATCAACGTCGTGCTGGGGACAGTCGACTTCTTGCCATACTTCACCCATAGTTCGCTTCCTCCCGCTGCTTATCCCTGCTGTGATGAGTCGCAAGGTCATACTCGTAAGACGGATCAGGGCGCCGCTTGCGACGCGGCCCAGTGCTGGCCCTGCTTGGCACCATCGCCAGATCAGGGGGGACGCCCCGCTCCAGTCTGCCGACCAGGGTCCATCGTGATAGGCCCAGTCGCCGCGCCCAATCAGATATGCACATCGTCAGACCGTGCGCTGTAACCAATCGGCCTGAGATCTTCTTTGCATGCCGCATCTTCGGCAGCCCGCGCTTCTGATTGCACTCAGGGCAGCTGGCAACCAGATTCGCGATACGGTTGTCCTGCACTTCATTATTCAAGTGATCCACATGCATGTCTTCCCATGTGACCTGCTTCGCGCACCAATGGCACTGGAACGGCCCATCGCCATGGCACTGGTGGTACACCGCCCGATGCTGATACACCCGCGCGCCTGATCGGCTCAGCGGGTGCCCCGGCAGATGGTCCAACAGATAGCCCGAAGAATGCTCAATCGCGCCTTGCTTCAAGTTCGACTTCTTTTCCGTGGAACCATGCCTGCGAACTCTTGCGTAATGCATTTCGCACAAGGCTGCCTTATTTGATCTGGCAGGCTTGCCGCACGATTCGACACTGCATGTATGCTTCGTGTTAGCCATAGCCAACTCCTTTCCAGTTGGTGAAAGCAAGAAGCCCCTGCGGTGCGCAAACACCCAGGGGCTTCGTTGTGTCGGGACAAACCTACCTGCCCAGCTTGTTCTCTTCTCGTTGTTTGTCGGATGAGTGGTGATGGGCGCAGAGCGCAGCCCAATTGCTACGCCGCCAGAACAGCTTCTGATCGCCCCGATGCGGTGTGCTGTGGTCGACCACAGTCGCCACTGTCACGACGCCCTGCGCCTCACACATGCAGCACAGCGGATGCTCCCGCAGGAACTCCAGCCGCGCCTTCTGCCACTTGTAGCTGTAGCCGCGCTGTGCGCTGGTCTGGTCACTGGTGCGCCAGCTGCCGGCCTGCATCGTCGGTACCCTGCGGGTGTCGAGCACAGGCAGGCCAGGCTTAAGCGTCTTGAGTTTCGTCATCACTCAGCAGCAGCCGCTTCTCCAGCTCGATCACATCTGCGGTGACGTCAACCTCAACCAGGCTAAGTGTGAGCCTGGCCTGGACAGCCCCACCACCGGAATGTAGCGGCAGTATCTCGATCGCCGACACATGCGGCACGGGCGTACCATCCGGCATCAGCACCTTTGTGCCTTGCACTACACCATCGGAAACAATGCGAACTCGGCCGGTCATGATCTGCCCTTGAAGAAGGTGCAGCCCGCCCAGTCCGTACACCAGGCGGGCTGCGGGTGCTGGTGGACGACACCAGCATGGAGACACGTCGCCCCAACGAAAACGCCCCGAACACCAGCATGGCGTCGGGGCGAGGAATTGAAAAAGCCCGCAGCGTTTTGGCTTGCGGGCTTTGTAGGCGCATTTCTACACCTAGTAATATTTCGCATTTTGGCGGGTCTTTCTGCCAAAGTCAAATTTCTACTCGAAAAGCCCCGCCTCGGCCAACAGCTCTTCCGCAGCGGCCAGGGCCAGCACATCAACCCCAGGCGTACCAGCTTTCGTCTTGGTCGCCTTCGTACCGCGCAACCACCCTGCAATGGCAGACGCCTCGCGCTCCACCGTTCGCAGGCTGACGCCAGTCTCTTCCGCGATGGCCGCCAGCTTCTCATCGGCGCCGTAGAACCGCCGCACCAGCTCGGTACGCAAGCGGTAACGGTTTCCCCCTCCAGGTATCGCTTCGACGGCGTAGGCACCGACGGCACTGGCAGCCTCTTCCCAGTCGAAGCTCCTGCGACGACGCGAGCAGCAAGCACTTCCACAAGCGCAAGGAAATGACCGGGGCAGAAAGCGCAACGCCAGCACGGCCCGGTGCAAGTTCGACAGACCCTGTATGCGGCGGTGAACCATACCCGCCTGGCCTGCGCCATCCTGCCCCGACAGCCCTTTCCCGCTTCCGCCCTCACCGCCCATCATGCGATTCATGAGGGGGCGGTCGTACTGCTGGTGGGAGTAGTTGAACGCGAACCGCAGCGCGTCGGCAGCGGATTTGAACAGCACTTCGTCGCTCAATGCGAACCTCCAAGAATTTGCGGAACATAGGGTGAAACGGTGACGTGTACGCCAGGCGTTGCGCCGTAGGTCTTTCGCACGCGCAGGCCCACGACTTGGACGTCGTCGGTCCACACGATGCCGTTCACGGCGTCGAAAATAGCCTTCACGACGTTGTCCATGTCGGGTTTCGTGGTGGGCATTAGCTGACCCGCCAGCGCATCGGCCTGCTTGCGCTTCGACCACGACGCCGGCACGGCTAGCACCATGGTCATAAGCACTTCGGCGGGTCCGTCG
>Ga0172382_10013566_pt1 | contig 10483 bp, 8 predicted proteins | sample Leawel138RmetaG_FD_122245 | JGI IMG/M metagenome (GOLD analysis project Ga0172382, IMG submission 122245) | Leachate microbial communities from a municipal landfill in Southern Ontario, Canada - Leachate well 138R metaG | ecosystem: Engineered > Solid waste > Landfill > Unclassified | place...
ACGTCCGTTCCAGGCTTTTGGATATGCTCATCGGGAATTCCTCCAAAGTTGTCAATGACTATGTATGGAAATCAAAAAAGCAGAATTCCGATTTAATTTTCGTTCCTGTCGTAGCTGATAGAGGTTTTTCGTTTCTCAAAAAAGACGGACTTTTTTTCAACTTTATGTTGCAATCCATCGGAGTTGATTTTGCAGATAATTATTACAAAAACAAACTCAACGTAAAGAAAATCAACCGACATAATTATGCTGTCGATGTGGTTCTGGCTTCGACTATTCCTCAGGAAGTTTGGGCAGAACAAGCCCGGTTTATCAAAGAAATACTCACAGAAGATGTGCTGGAAAGTATTTTTAACCAATTGCCAATTTCCACCAATCAGGAGCTGTTGGAGGCTTTGGAATTTCGGTTGCAGCACCTGGAGGCTATGGCAGAGGAATATGCAGATTTTCTGCAAAGAAGAATTATACTTTTCGGAAGTCACCAAAGCGATACTTTTGTCATCAACCAAGCTGCTCACTATACCGAAGTGGAGCTCAAAAACTCAGCCCATCAACAGCGAGTGAAAAAGCAGTTTTCCAACCAAAAAACTAAAGAAATCTGGCTTTACGGATTTTCGGGAGATGACACTTTTGAACTTCATAACTCCACAAAAAACGGAATCCTCCTTCGGATTATGGATGAAAATGGCGGAAATTTTCAGATGGAAGAAGCTCAGAAAAACATCAAAATCTATGTTCCTCAATCATTGGAAGACACAGGAAAAGCAAAGATTTATACCACAGATAATCCGAAAATTTTAGCATATAATCCGCAAAAACCGCAACTTGATGCGTTTCGTTTTGACCCTTGGGTGGTTTTTGATACCGATATGTCGGTCAGGATAGGAGCCAAAATTTCCTACACCCAAAATCACTTCAAGAAAAATCCCTATGATTTCAAACACGAACTGGGTTGGAATCACTATTATTCGATGGTTTATAAAGGAAGTTTCCCGTCTTTGGATGAGAAAAAACTCTTTGTGTCTGATGTGTGGATTACTTCAAAAAATCATTTTCAGAACTTTTTTGGCTTCGGAAACGAAAGCGAAAACTATGAAAGTACGTTTGGTTTAGACTACAACCGGGTGTTGCTGCAACAGTTCGGTTTGAGTCAATCGGTTATTTTCCGCAAAGGCGAAAAAGAAAATATTTCGCTCAGAGCATCGGTAGAACATGTGAGTGTGATTGACAATCAAAAATTTGAACGGGATGATATTTTTCGTGAAAACGAACTCCGAAATACAGCCAATATATTCTTGTCTGTAAGCGGAGGTTATTTCAAAGAATATCAAACTCAAAATTGGTTATATGCTTTAGATGTCGAAGCAGGACTTGTGGTGAATTTTCGGGATATGAACAGGAATATTCCCTATCTGGAAGTGCTGACTTCTATTGAATACAACCTGCCTTCACAGAAAAATCTCACTTTGGCAACCACTTTTGGAGGAAAAACGATGCTGAACCCAAGATTTGAGTTTTATCAGGCAGCTACCATCGGAGGGGAAGCAGGCCCGAGAGGTTTCAGAAACGAACGTTTTGCAGGACAGCATTATTTTTACCAAAACAGCGATATTCGTATTGACTTAGGAAAGCTCAAAAATACTATTGCTCCACTGAGTTATCAGGCTTTTTTTGGTTTTGACTACGGAAGGGTTTGGCTCGAAGGCGAAAATTCCCAAAAGTGGCACACCTCTATCGGAGGAGGTTTTAGTTTTAGATTTTTCAACAAATTAGCAGCACAAATTTCCTATTTCACCTCGTCTGAACGACCGAGAATTATTCTGTCTTTGGGCTATCAATTTTAAATTTTAAGAACTTATTCACGAAAAGACTTTACGGCTTTATAAAAATAATTCATACCTTTAACCCTTCTTTAAAAATGTTTAATTATGGAAACCGGATACGAAAGCAATCATTTGATAGACAGCCTGCCCAAGCATTTGAAGCAGTTTATAAAACCTCAGGATTATGAGGATTATACTCCCATCAATCAGGCGGTTTGGCGTTATGTTATGCGTAAAAATGTCGATTATTTGAGTAAAGTTGCTCACGAATCCTATCTCGAAGGTCTGAAAAAAACCGGAATTTCGATTGAATCTATCCCGAGTATGTATGGAATGAACCGCATTCTCAAAGAAATCGGTTGGGCAGCGGTAGCTGTTGACGGATTTATTCCGCCTGCTGCTTTTATGGAATTTCAGGCTTATAACGTTTTGGTAATTGCCTCAGACATTCGTCAGTTAGAACATATCGAATATACTCCCGCTCCGGATATCATTCACGAAGGTGCAGGTCATGCTCCGATTATTGCCAATCCGGAATATGCAGAATACCTCAGACGTTTCGGAGAAATCGGGTGTAAAGCCATTTCATCTGCCAGAGATTATGAAATTTATGAAGCTATCCGTTTGCTTTCGATTCTCAAAGAAGCAGAAGGCACTCCTGAGGAAGAAATCGAAAAGGCAGAGCAACGAGTAGATGAACTTCAAAATGAAGTGGCAGACCTTTCTGAAATGGCAAAAATCAGAAACCTGCATTGGTGGACGGTTGAATACGGACTTATCGGAACGGTTGAAACCCCAAAAATTTATGGAGCAGGATTGTTGTCATCGATAGGGGAGAGTGCCTGGTGTATGACTGATAACGTAAAGAAAATTCCTTATACGATCGAAGCTGCAGAGCAAAGTTTTGATATTACCAAACCGCAACCTCAACTCTATGTAACTCCTGATTTTGCTCATTTGAGTATGGTTTTGGAAGAATTTGCCAATAAAATGGCTCTGAGAACCGGAGGTTATAGTGCGGTAAAAAAACTGATTCAGTCTAAGGCTTTAGGAACTGTTGAGCTCAGCACAGGCTTGCAGATTTCGGGTGTTTTTACGGGAGTGATCAAACACAAAGGCAATCCGGTTTATATACAGACTACCGGAGAAACCGCTTTGGCTTATAGAGAAAAAGAACTCGTTGGGCATTCCACAGAATATCACAGCGAAGGTTTCGGAAGCCCGATTGGAGCATTAAAAGGAATCAATTTGGCTATCGAAGATATGTCTCCGAGAGATTTGATTGCCTATGATATTTATGAAGGTAAAAAAGTGACTTTGGAGTTTGAAGGCGATATTACGGTTTCGGGCGAAATCATTACGGGTTCGAGAAACCTTCAGGGAAAAATCATTTTGATAAGCTTTAAAAACTGTACGGTAACCCATAAAGACGAAGTGCTTTTCCGTCCGGAATGGGGAACTTACGATATGGCTGTGGGTAAAGAAATCGTTTCGGGATTTTCGGGTCCTGCTGATGCAGAAAGTTTTGATATGATTACACACGTTCCTTCGACACAGACTATTAAAGCTAAGAAAACTCCCGAGCGACAAGAGTTGGAAAATCTGTATAAAGCTGTACGAAACCTCAGAGAAGGAAACCACTCTGAAACCACTTTGAAAGAAGCTTTTGGAGCTGTGTCTGCCAATCACCCGAATGATTGGTTGCTTTCTGTCGAAATAGCCGAACTGGCACACAAACAAAACAATCAGGATTTTGTCGAAAAAGTGCTGAATCACTTAGAAAAAGTAAAACAAAACCGACCTCAAATTGCTCACCTCATCAACAACGGACTTGAGCTTATTTTTGAGAAAGAAATGGTCTGATTTTTCTTAGTACACGACAAAAATATTCATCAACAATAATGATTTGATTATCAGTATTTTAATTTTTAAATTTGATAGTTGTATGACCTCAGAGAGGTCAAATATTTATAGAAACAATGATATTCCTAAACATACGACCCCGGCTGGGGTCGAATAATCGAATCTTAAATTATTGCTATAAATATCTGAATCCTCCGGATTCTTCAAAATATAAAAATAATCATTTGAAAAATGAGGTATTTATATTTTTTGTCGTATAAACAGATTTTTATAAAAACAATCAGGAAAAGTATCGGGAAATCCGATGCTTTTCTGCTAAAGAAAAATTTCCTTGTCTTTTGTGGCTAAAATACAATCCGGAAACTCTTGGGTATGACTTTAATCATATTATAGGATTTTCAATCGCTTTATCTTTACAAAAATTTTATAAAATCCGTTTCTTACGGAGCAATTTATAAAACTTTGTATGCAGACAACCCGATATAAATTTGTAGTTTTTCTCTCCTTGTTGCTGGCTTTTTTGAGTTACAGTACCGCATTGTACCTGACGGAACCCCAACAGCTGCAACCTCCTAATGAAGCTGCCCAAAAAGGGAGAATACTCTGGCAGCAAAAAAACTGTATTTCCTGTCATCAGCTCTATGGTTTGGGAGGGCATCTGGGACCTGACCTTACCAATGTTTTTGCCAAAAGGTCAGGAGCTTATATCGAAGCTTTTTTGCAGTCGGGCACTCAGGTAATGCCCGATTATAACCTTACCAAAGAAGAAATAGAATTATTTATTGAGTTTTTTAAATACACCAATACCACAGGTGTAGCAGACCCAACCACTTTTTCAAAACACATTGATGGAACCATTTCGCAACCCTAAACCCGATTATACCAAAGTTTTTATTGCCACAGGATTAGTGTTTTTGCTTTCTGCACTACTTTTTGGATTGGCAGGAGCTTTGGAGTATGCCCTTCCCGGATTTTGGAGAGACCGGTTTTCGTTTGAAAAAATACGTCCGCTTCACGTTTCGTCTGCTGTTTTCTGGATTCTGATGGGAGCTATCGGGAGTGTGCTTTATTTTCTGAAAGAGCACAACAATCAGGATTTAAAACGGCTGAATTTGGTGAAATGGATGTTTTATCTGTTTGCTGTTTCGTTTGTAGCGATATTGATTTCGTATAGTTTCGGAATCTTCGGAGGTCGGGAATATTGGGAGTTTCACCCTGCTTTTTCGGTATTGATTACCCTTAGTTGGGGGCTATTTATTTTCGTTTTTCTTTCCAATTTCAAAACCCTGAAAAATCAACCTGTTTATGTCTGGATGTGGTTTACGGGAGCTTTGTTTTTTCTGTTTACGTATTTGGAATCCAACCTTTGGCTGATTCCCGAAATCAGAAATCACCTTGTCAAAGATATGACCATTCAGTGGAAATCCTACGGCTCGATGGTGGGTTCGTGGAATATGCTCATTTACGGAAGTTCGATTTATCTGATGGATAAAATTGCGGGCAACAAAAAATACAGTTTTTCAAGTATTGCTTTCTGGCTTTATTTCTTAGGGCTGTTTAACCTGATGTTCAACTGGGGGCACCATATTTATACGTTACCTACCCAACCCTATGTCAAGCACATTGCTTATGCAGTAAGCATGACCGAACTCTTTATTTTCGGACGAATTATTTACCTCTGGAAAGCATCGGTTACGGAAGCAAAAAAGAATTTCCACATCAATTCCTTTCGTTTTTTGCTGGCTGCTGATGTGTGGGTTTTTCTCACTTTAGGACTTGCTATTGCTATGTCGATTCCTGCTCTGAATATTTATATGCACGGAACACATACCGTAGTTGCCCACACTATGGGAGCGACTATCGGAATCAACAGTATGCTCCTGTTGGCTTTTGCTTCGGATAGTATGGGGAAAAACCATAGTTGCTCCACTACAACCAAAGGCTACTGGATTGCCAATATTTCCCTAATTGTTTTCTGGCTGGCTCTGCTTGTAGCGGGTTTTTTGAAAGCTTACTGGCAGTTTAACCAACCCGAAGTGGCTTATGGAGATATGATCAACAGCCTGAGACCTTGGTTTTATGTCTTTTTTATATCGGGACTGGCTTTGGTCACAGGGCTTGTAATGATAATCATTCCGTTGCTGAAAAGGGGCTTCGACAAGTTCAGCCTGACAAAATCCTCATAATCAGATTCCATACGTCAGGCTGAGCTTATCGAAGCTAAATAATTCTCTCTTAATATTTTCCGCTCAGCAAACTTCCTCCAATGGTTGATTGGGCTTTAAGACCGAGTTTTTTCATCATTTCGTAAGTCGTACAAACCGCAGCCGAAGTAACCGGAATTCCGATTTCCTGTTCGATTTTGTCAATGGCTTCGAGTGAGGGCATTTGCACACAAGCTGATGCTACTAATACATCAACTCCGGTTAAATCTAACTGTTTGTAAATTTCCAACAAATTCATCGGATTTTGTGCTGCTACTTCTAGGTTGTCGGGAATTTCCAAAGCAATGCTTTCTTTTACTTTGATTCCCTGATGTTCAATATAATCCACGACCATATCCGTAAGCGGACGCATATAAGGGGTAATTACCGAAATGGTTTTTGCTCCCAAAACATTCAGTCCGTTGATTAAAGCACCTGCAGAAGTTACAATAGGTGTCGGAAATCCGTTGGCAATCGTTTCCTGATGTAAATTTACCTCCGAAACACAATGATAACCACGTCCCATACTCATAATGGCAACCAGACAGGCATAACCCATAACGTCCACTTGAGCATCAGAAAGCTCCAAAGCACATTTCAGGCTCATAGCATCCATCGCTTCTAATTCTTCTTTGGTTACTTTTTTCATTCGCATTCGGCTCGAATGGAAAGTAAACCTTTCAGGTAAAATGGTTTCCCTTGCTCTGAAAATAGCAGGGATTTCGGTTTCCATAGTGATATTTGATGACGGAACGATTTGTCCGATTCTGTATTTCATTTGTTTAAAGTTTAAAGTTATTGGTTATCAGTTGTCAGTTATCGGTCTGAAAACTGCCAACTGAATACTATATTTCTTTTACTGTATTAGTCAAATTCCCGATTTTTTCTACATAACATTCCACAACATCTCCGTCTTTTAGCCATTCCTGCGGATTTCTTCCTGCTCCGACTCCTGCAGGTGTTCCTGTTGCGATAATATCTCCTGCTTCCAATGTAAAAACAATGCTTAAATCTTCTATCAAATCATTGATGTTAAACAACATAAATTGCGTATTTGAGTTTTGCTTTTCAATTCCGTTGAGCTTTAACGAAAGGTTTAAATTATGCGGATTTCCGATTTCGTCTTTGGTAACCAAAAAAGGTCCCATCGGAGCAAAAGTATCCTGTCCTTTTGATACAATCCATTGCCCTTCTATACGACAATCACGAGCGGAAATATCATTGATTATCGTATATCCGAAAACGTAATCTAACGCATTTTCTTTGGAAACATATTTTCCTTTTTTACCCATAACAACTGCCAATTCTACTTCCCAATCCAATTGTTGGGTTAGGTTAGGGTTGAGTAAAATATTGGTGTTCGTTCCCGTAACCGTTGTAGGCGGTTTCGAGAAAATAATCGGTTTTTGAGGCAGTTTTCCTGTAGTATCTAATGTTCTTGCACTTTCGGCTACGTGTTCGGTATAATTTAAACCAATTCCGATGATATTTTTTCGGGGTTTCGGAATAGGAGCCAAGATTTGGATTTCGCTTAAATCGTAGCTTATTTCTGCTAATTCTGCCTCCGAAATATCTTCTAAAAGTAGTGTATTGATTTCAGCAATTACCTCAAATCCCATATCAATCAGTTCCAAAATGGTTGAAGGTAACGGAAAATTGGTAATTTCGCCAAAATCTGCCAAATCTACCGCTTTGTTGTTATGGATAAATCCGGCTCTTTGCTCGTTGTCTGATGTTAAATAGGTTAGTAGCTTCATATTGTTTGTTATTTTATTTTTTTGATTGTTTTGCTTTCTATTAATGATTTCATTTGAGTAATAGCAACTTTGTTGAGTTGAATAAGTCGTTCGCTTTGGGATAATCCTTGTTGAATCAATAATGCATTGATACTTTCTAAATTACTCAACACTACCAGTTGTTCTAAAGTAGCGAAATCTCTAATATTTCCTTTTTCGTTGGGGTTGTTTTCTCTCCAATCTTTAGCTGTAATTCCGAATAAAGCTACATTAAGTAAATCGGCTTCATTGGCATATACAAAGGAGGCTTGTTGTTTACTAATTTCTTTCGGAATAAGGTTTTCCCTAATAGCGTCGGTATGAATGTGGTAATTGATTTTTGAAATAGTACGTTGTAAGTTCCATTCTAAATTTAGGCGGTCGTTTTCATCGTTTTTGAGTCGTTGAAATTCACGGATAAGAAAATATTTAAATTCAGCAGACAGCCAAGTTCCAAATTCAAAAGCAATGTCCTTATGTGCAAAAATACCTCCACCATAACGACCCGATTTAGAAAATATACCTATGGCGTTTGTCATCTCTACCCAGCGTTTTGGCGTTAGAAACAATCTGCCTTCGCTATTTCTAACCGTATGGAAACCCATACGGTTAAAATCAGGATTGTTTACTTGTTCCCAAACTGCCAGAAAATCTACGGTATAATGAGTACTCATCCAATTTGAAACAACAATCCGAGCCTCTAAATTGTCTTTATAACCTGCCATATCAGTTAAAGAAATATAGTCTTCTTCTTGTTGGGAAAGAACTGTAATTTCTCTACCTTGAACTTCTATTTTCTTGTTTTTTGCCATAGTTTTTTTCTCTTTTCTAAATCCGTCGAATTTAAGGAGTTTGGAATTGTTGGAAATTGCAGCTTTATTTACATTTCTCCAATTTACTATCTCTTATAGAATCAAACTCTCTTTCATATTTAAAATTGAATTTATCCTCTAAATCATTATATGTTGATATGTAAAATTCTTTAAATGTATATTGCTCATCTTTATTAGTCTCATTTCCATTTGCATCAATCATTTTTCCAATACTCCCCGTTCTTCCCCAATGAAAAACACCTAATTTATCTCGAGGAGGTTCATTTGGATTCTTTTCTAATGTCCATTCTTCATTAAAATCCCGAACATCCATTTTGGGTAATATTGTTTTATTTCCATTTTCATCAACCATATAATATTCGTGAGTAATAAATCCGTATTTCTGTTCATTACTTAATAATAGTATTCCGTCTTCGGGTATATAATAAATAAAACCTTCTTTTGTTTTTTCAAGAAATTGCCCGCAATTTTCTTTATAAATAATATTTACACGTCCTCTGTAATTTTCGGGAATTAAAAATGTTTCGGGAGCAACGGTATTAAATTTTACCCATAAAAAAGTAAAAATTCCATAAAATAAAAAAGGTAAAATTGTTAATATAATTTTTGATTTAATTTTCCTTTTTGAGAACCAAAGAATTAAAATTCCAATAATGAAAATGATTAAGGGTAAATAATAAAAATATAAAGTAAAAGGAGATAATGTAATGGATAAAGTGCCAATTACAATAAATATAATCCCTAATATTTGAATTTTTCTATTTTTTATCATATTACTCAATTACATTCTGATTCCCACCATTTTCCGTATATTCTTTACCCTGATACAACCCTAATTTTTCCATAACAGGTAAGTCGTTAAACGAAAACAAACAAGCATCTTCGGTATCCGAAAGGTTATGATGTTCGTGCCAAGCCCAACTCGGAACGCAGAAAATATCCCGTTCTTTCCAGTCAAAGCGTTTTCCGTCAATTATGGAATAGCCTTTTCCTTTGGCACATTGGTACACAAACGAGCCTGTGTGTTTATGGGCTTTTCCTTTAAATCCTTTTGGTAACAATTGAATCGAAGCTCCCATCGTTTGCATTACGTGTCCTCCCGTAAGCGGGTTGCTGTATTGCATAATAATTCCGTCAAAAGGGTTGGGTGTATTGACTTTTTCGGCTTCCAAAAGTGCAGGATAAACCGTTTTCCACGAATATTTGAACAAAGGCGAATAAGGTTTATCCCACTCCTTATCAGGTGGAATAAGTCCCGTTCCTCCGTAGGTCATCGGAGAATAATTGAGTGGTGCAACAAGCTCCTGTGTTCCGTCCAAAACCGCATAATCATTGGCTTCCAAAGCATTTACGAGCGGAATATCCAATCCGTCCTGCCAAATACAGGTTTTTCCGCCTTTTTCCACTCCGTGTTCGTGCCAGGTTGAATTGGGTGTAATCACAAAATCGTTGACTTCCAACATAATTTTATTCCCGTCCACGACCGTATATCCGCCTTCGCCTTCCATAATAAAACGCAAGGCAGAAGCAGCGTGCCTGTGAGCCGAAGTAAATTCTCCCGGACGAGTAACCTGAATTCCGGTATAAAGCCAACCCACAGCAGCACTGACATCTCTGCGTTTGTCGTTTACCAAATAAACCACTCTTCGTCCTGCCTGTTCGGGAGTTACGAGTTCGGAAGATTTTAAAACCAAATGTCTTAAATCTTCATATTTCCAAAGCATCGGGATTGAGGAACTTCTTGGTTCCCAAGGTTCGATATCATTGGCAACTGTCCAAAGAGCTCCTGCTCCTAAACCTTCTAATTCTTTGTAATAAGCTTCGAGCTCGGGAGTGTCCTGAACTCGAGCTCTGCCGTAAATGTCGTCTGAATGTTGTTCGTTCATAGTTTTTTTGTTTTTCTAACTCCGACAGAGTTTTAAACCATAAGTGTTCGGAAGACGTTAAATAGTCTAACATAGTGGTATTTTGCTTGGGTCACCCTC
>Ga0172382_10013567_pt1 | contig 10482 bp, 11 predicted proteins | sample Leawel138RmetaG_FD_122245 | JGI IMG/M metagenome (GOLD analysis project Ga0172382, IMG submission 122245) | Leachate microbial communities from a municipal landfill in Southern Ontario, Canada - Leachate well 138R metaG | ecosystem: Engineered > Solid waste > Landfill > Unclassified | place...
AGTTGTTTTAATTGGGTTCGAGTCAATGTAATTCTTCCTTCTTTCATGCTTTGCATTTTATTTCAAAAAGGGACATTATCTCAAGTGAATTACATAGTGACATTATCACAAGTTAACCACACTACCGGGGGCTTCCGCTTCAATTTTAATTTTCTCTATGTTATAATTATTGCGTCGAAAGCTGAAAGCTTGTTGCTGACAGCTTCTTTGTTTTTATAGAGATAAAAAGGAGTATAAGTATGCTGGCGCTTTTAAAGCGGATATTCGATAGCGGCGAGAAGGAATTGGCACGGGGAAAGGCGATAGTAGGGGTTATTAACGCTCTGGAACCTGAAATTAAAGCATTGCCTGATGAGGGGCTGAGGGCCAAGACGGTGGAATTGAAAGAACGTCTATCAAATGGTGCGGATCTTGATTCTATCTTGCCTGAAGCCTTTGCGTTAGTACGTGAGGCCTCGGTACGTACTATCGGTCTACGCCATTTTGATGTCCAGTTGTTGGGCGGTATAGTACTACACAAGCGTAAGATTGCTGAGATGAAGACCGGTGAGGGTAAAACATTGGTGGCAACGCTACCGGCATTTCTCAATGCTTTGACCGGACGTGGCGTGCATGTAGTTACCGTAAACGATTATCTGGCTCGGCGTGACTGTGAGTGGATGCGTCCTGTTTTTGAGATGCTGGGTATGTCTATGGGCGTTATCCAACATGATATGGATGGCGAACAGCGGCGTGCCGCTTACAACGCAGATATTACTTACGGTACTAATAATGAATTTGGATTTGATTATCTTAGGGATAATATGGTGGCCGATCCTGCTGAAATGGTGCAACGGGAATTGAATTATGCCATAGTTGATGAGGTGGATTCGATCCTTATCGATGAGGCCAGGACACCATTGATTATATCCGGTATCAGTGATAAGCCTACCGAGCTGTATTACAAAGTGGATAGGGTTATAGCCGGATTGCATGCTCAAAAGGATTACGAAATTCATGAGAAGGAAAGAACCGTAACTCTTACCGAAGATGGTATAGCCAGGGTTGAGAATCTACTGGGAATCGATAACCTGTCCGACTCTGAGAACATAGAGATCAATCATCACGTGGAACAAGCGTTGAAAGCCAGATATATCTTTAAGAAAGATGTCGATTATGTCATTAAAGACGGCCGGGTAATAATAGTTGACGAGTTCACCGGACGGCTGATGTTCGGACGGCGCTATAGTGATGGTTTGCATCAGGCTATAGAGGCTAAAGAGAATGTAAAAATAGAGCACGAGAGCCAGACGCTTGCGACTATAACTTTCCAGAATTATTTCCGGCTTTATGATAAGCTGGCAGGAATGACCGGAACCGCTAAAACGGAAGAGAACGAGTTTGTAAAGATATATGGGCTTGAAGTAGTTATAGTTCCCACTAACATGCCTATGGTCAGGGATGATCATGCCGATGTAATCTATAAAACGGAGAATTCTAAGTTCAGGGCTGTAGTGGAAGAGATTATAGCTGCCCATGATAGAGGGCAGCCGGTGTTGGTGGGTACACGTTCTATTGAGAAATCAGAACGTGTAAGCGATATGCTGAAGCGCCGTGGTGTGGAACATCAGGTGCTGAACGCCAAGCATCATGAGCGGGAGGCGGAAATCATTGCTCAGGCAGGCCGTCCCAATGCCGTTACTATTGCTACTAATATGGCCGGACGCGGTGTGGATATTTTGTTAGGCGGCAATCCGGTTAATGCCGAGACGGCTGACAGAGTAAGGGATGCAGGCGGCCTTTATGTAATCGGCACGGAACGTCATGAGAGCCGTCGTATAGACAACCAGTTGCGTGGCCGGTCAGGGCGCCAGGGAGATCCGGGCGCTTCAAAGTTCTTTGTCTCTCTCGAAGATGAATTGATGAGATTGTTTGGCGGAGAGAGGATATCCGGTATTATGGAAAGGCTGGGCCTTGAAGAGGATCAGCCGATTGAGCATCCTTGGATCAGCAAGGCTATGGAGAATGCACAGCGCAAGGTAGAGGAACATAACTTCAGCATTCGAAAGCATGTGCTGCAATATGACGATGTGATGAATGAGCAGCGTCGAATCATTTACGAAGAGCGCCGCAAGGCGCTTCAGGGGGCAGATCTTCACGCTAACATCATCGATTATATCGGAATGCTGATAGAGCGTGAGGTTGACCTGTATACGCCACAGTCCATTCCCATGGAAGAGTGGGATATCTCTGCTCTTTATGAAAGTCTTCGATCCATATTCCCTCTGGAGGGAGGCATAGGCGTCGGCAATCTCAAAGGAAAGTTACGCGATGAGATTGTGGAGGAGGTCACTGCTGTTGCTCTATTCGCTTATAACAGGCGTGAGGAAGAGCTGGGCCTGGAGTTGCTTCGTGAATTAGAACGAATGGTCATTCTGCGTGTCATAGACAGCAAATGGATAGATCATCTCTATAATATGGATGAGCTGCGCGAGGGTATCAGCCTGCGCGCTTACGGACAGATAGATCCCTTGATAGCCTATCAGAGGGAAGCCTTTGATATGTTCGACGGTATGAAGATAGGCATAATGGAAGATACGGTACGCTATGTCTACCGTGTTCAGGTAGTAACGGAACAGAAGAGTATGTATCGACCGGTAACTTACGGCGGAAGCGATGAGCCGTCAAGACCGTCTACGGTATATAATGAGGCCGGCAAGGTAGGCAGAAATGATCCTTGTCCTTGCGGCAGCGGTAAGAAATATAAGCGTTGTTGCGGCGCTTAGATATACGAGGAGGAAGTTAATATGCTGGCGGATATAAGGAGCACGCATCGCGAAGCGATAAAACGTATAAAAGACCTTAGGAGGCGTCTTTGACCCACATAAGCTGGAGATAGAAAAGCTGGAAGGGGAGATAGCGCAGTCCGATTTCTGGAATGATCCTGATGAAGCACAAAAAGTCATGCAACGCCTCACCGCCCTTAAAGCGGAAATTGAACCTGTGAACCATCTGATTGCCAGAGCGGAGGATATAGGCATCCTTTTAGAGTTGGCTGAGGAGGATGATACGGAAATCATAGCAGAGATGGAGGACGGCCTGAAAGAGCTTCAGCAATGTATAGATGAAAGTGAGTTAAGTTCATTCCTTAATGGAAAGCACGATCGGGCGGATACGATATTAACCGTTCATGCGGGTGCCGGCGGCACTGAATCGTGCGATTGGGCGGAAATGTTGCTGCGAATGTATCTTCGCTGGGCGGAGAAGCGCGGCTATGGTATGGAATTGACTGATATTACACCTGGAGACGGTGCCGGCATCAGAAGTGTGACTATTATGATAAATGGCTTCAATGCCTTTGGCCATTTGAAATGTGAAAGAGGCGTTCACAGGCTTGTACGGATTTCACCGTTCGATGCGGCCAAGCGCAGGCATACCTCTTTTGCATCGGTGGAGGTAATTCCGCAGATAGAAGAAGAGATTGAGGTGAGTATAAATTCCGATGATTTGCGAATTGATACTTACAGGGCTGCAGGTGCAGGCGGGCAGCATGTTAACAAGACCGATTCCGCTGTACGTATAACGCATTTGCCTACCGGAATAGTGGCTCAATGTCAATCCGAGAGATCGCAACATCAGAATAGAGAGACTGCGATAAAGATTCTTAAAGCCAGGCTCTATGAACGCCAAATGGAGGAGAAAGAACGGGAACTGGCGAAAGTGCGCGGGCAACAGAAAGAGATAGCCTGGGGCAGTCAGATCAGATCTTACGTCTTTCATCCATATAGCCTGGTAAAGGATCATCGCACCGGAGAAGAAGTAGGAAATGTGCAGGCCGTAATGGATGGAGAACTCGATAGATTTATATGGGCATATTTAAAGCAGCAAAGCGAAGCTTAAAGGATAAGGAGAAGCACAAAAAAGCGGGGAGGAGCTCCCCGCTTTTTTGCGCTTGGCTACTGAAGTTTATTCGCTCTTTGCCTGATAGCAATCCCGGCAATAAACCGGTTTGTCAGGATGAGGCTTGAAAGGTACTTCAGCTTCATTGCCGCATGTTGTGCATGTTGCTGTAAACATCTGTCGCGGTTGACCGTAAGCGTTGCGGCTCTGCTTGCGGGCTGCGCGGCACTCAGGGCAACGAGACGGTTCGTTCTCAAAGCCCTTGGAGGCATAGAATTCCTGCTCACCGGCGGTGAACACGAACTCATTGCTGCAGTCACGGCAAGTCATGGTTTTGTCCTGATACATGATCTTCCTCCTTCCTCAAGTCATGGTTTCGGCATACAGACATGGCTTGAGGCGGGCGATTGGTTCAAAAAAAGGCACGACAAACCTAACCCAGCCAGCTCTATGCTTACGATTAAATAATTATATCATCATAAATTTTGAGGTGCAAATTCCCCTGATGTTTAAGCAACGGCTCTTATGGGTAGAATTGCTTTAAATAATGTAAGTCGTGAAAGGAGAAAGTCGTTCATGAGTATCGGCAAGGTCAAATGGTTTGATGCCGCCAAAGGCTACGGTTTCATTGAGGCAGACAAGGCGGAGGACATTTTTGTTCACTTCTCCGCAATTCAAGGAAATGGTTTTAAAAGTCTTACAAAGGGAGATACCGTCGATTTTGATCTTATGCAAAGTGATAAAGGTTTGCAAGCCAAGAATGTTATCCGCCTTAGAGAGGCATTCTGAGGAAGCTCCTTTGAGATCGGGAAAGCTGTAAACTGCTTCTTCATTTAAGTGTCAAAAGGATTAACGAATAATACTGTCGAATAAACATAACGGTAAAGGCGCTTCATTTAGGTGTAATCGTATCTCTATCATTAAAGTTATCTTAGAAGCCGGTTGTAATATCAAAGCAACAGATCATCGTTGATTAATGCATTTGAGAGGTGCTGTTTCCTTTGCCTCAAGATGTACTGATTGCACGATTCTTATCAAGAATAGGAGTAGAAGTGGTTAACCTTGTTGAGGAGGCTATCCACTCTTTTGCCGCTTTGGATTTGCTTCTGTATTATATGCAGAATATAACTGCGCATTGTACCGTTATAGTGCTGGCCGGAGCGGTCGAGAGGTCGGAAGCAGAGATCTCTGATGCAATGCAGGAGATGGTTACGGTAGGTATATTTGATTGTGAAGCATGTAATAATAGGAGTTCGATATACTCTCTAGCAGCGGATTCAACATGGCTTCCTGCTATACGGTCGCTGGTTGAGATGTATGAAACGGATATAAACTTTAGATTATGGCTGGTAGGAAAGCTGCTGCAGACATCAAACACAGGGCGTAAAGCCATCTGATTATCACTCCTGAGAAGAATACAGAAGAACACAATGAAGGGTGCGATCAGTCATGGGGAGACAAATCAATGTGCATTGCGGCAATATAAGCGTTACGGCAATTCTTAATGATTCAACAACCGCTCGGAAACTTTGGGACGTTCTTCCGATTGAAACGAAGGCTACCACCTGGGGTGGAGAAATTTATTTCACCATACCAGTAAATATGGATGAAGAGAATAGCAAAACAACAGTGAGTGCAGGTGATATCGCTTACTGGCCTCCAGGTCGCGCTTTTTGTATTTTTTTTGGAATTACACCAGCTAGTATAGGGGATGAAATACGTCCGGCCAGCCCCGTCAATATTATCGGCAGGATTGAAGGCGATCTCAAAATATTCAAAAATGTGATTACAGGAATGAGGGTCAGGATAACAAGATGCGATTAAAATTACTGATAGCTCCGGATTCATTCAAAGGCAGCTTATCTGCTATAGATGCGGCTATATGCTTGGAGAAGGGCATTAAAGCAACCTGCCCAAATGTCGATGCTACTCTTTTGCCTCTGGCTGATGGTGGCGAGGGTACGGTAGATGCGATGATCAGGGCAGTGGGCGGCACATATGTAACGATAAAAGTCGATGATCCTTTGGGAAGACCTATTGAAGCCTCGTATGGTAAATTGAGAGATGGCCGAACGGCTGTCATAGAGATGGCAACTGCCTCCGGACTACCATTACTGTCCAGGGAAGAACGCGATCCGGTGAAAACCACCTCCTATGGCACCGGACAGCTTATCAGATCGGCTTTGGATGAAGGGTGCCGCCGTTTGATTATAGGTATAGGCGGCAGTGCCACCAACGATGGCGGTATGGGAATGGCCCAGGCATTAGGCATCCGATTTCTCGATAGCAATGGTCGCACTCTGGGAATGGGCGGCGGCGAGTTATGCCGCCTGGATAGATTGGATATCAGTAACCTCGATAACCGCCTGTCGGAGACAGAGATTCTGGTCGCCAGCGATGTCAGAAATCCGCTTTGCGGCTTGCAGGGAGCATCATATGTCTACAGTTATCAAAAAGGAGCTACACCCGAGATGGCTGCATATCTTGATGGATGTTTGGCAAATTTAGCTTCCGTAATCAAGCGCCAGTTAGGTCAGGATATAGCAGAAATGCCGGGCTCAGGTGCAGCCGGTGGCCTTGGAGCAGGACTCAAGGCCTTTCTTAATGCAGAGTTACGGTCGGGTATTGAGCTGATAATGGATGTTCTGGATTTTAGAGCTAAGGCCGAGACGGTAGACCTTATTCTTACAGGAGAGGGAAGAATTGATGCTCAATCCGCTTTCGGCAAAGTTTTATCGGGTGTAGTATCCATGGCGGAACAATTGAGCTTACCGGTAGTGGCTGTAGGAGGATCGGTTGCAAGTGATTTCTCTCCCTGGAGCGATCTTCTGGTAGCTGTTAGCTGCGTAACGGAGTGTATGGATCTGGAGACAGCGCTTGAAAATGCAGAGCAGGCTGTAGTTGTTGCTGCTGAGCGTATAGGAAGGCTTTTAGCAATTGGCGGGATGATCAGAAATACCGCTTGATAGGCACCGGAATACCGAGGGTTCAGATTGCGGTGTTGAAATAACGCTTGACAATAATCCGTCATAAAGATATAATCTGTCCGTCTGACCGACCGGTCAGTCAGATGGGCAGACGGCCTGATCTCTTCGGGAGAAGGATAATGGCAAAAGAAAACGCAACGGATTATACCAAAGATAGGATCATTAAGTGTGCTGCAGAGCTCTTTGCAGAGAGCGGATACAAGGGTGTATCCATGAGAGAAATATCCTCTGCCGCCGGTATTTCCAAAGCATCGATCTATTATTATTTTTCGAGCAAGGAGGATCTATATCTCTCTCTGATAATTCGTGATATGGAACAGCTGGTGAAGGACTTGGAAGTAATCGCTTCTGCGCAAGAAGAACCGCTTGTGCTTTTGCGCCGATTTATAAAATATTATGTCGATTTTTCTCATAAGAGAGGACCGATAATAAAATTGGCATTTCGTGAGTTGGTCGGTATGGGTGAACGTTTGGATGAATTACTGCCGGATATTATGACACGAATGCAGCGGTCTTTGCAAGATATTTTAGTCAGAGGTAATTGGGGAATCGGACAGCCGGAGATGGCTGCTTGTGCCATATTTGGAATGGCTCATATCCTTACGTTGCATGATGAGCAGAGAACGGCCTGGAACAGCAATGAGATAACATCTTTTGTTTATAATTTGATCATCGGCTGTGGTTCTGATCCAAGCAAACAATAATGGAAGGCCGTCTTTACGCAGAATTGCGCAAAAGTATTTTGAAATTGAATGTTTTAATATGGAGTATAGAAAAAAGGGGAGGCTCTTTTAAATGATAAGGATCAGAACAATGGCATCTATTGTTTTGGCCGGAGTATTCTTTGTTGCAGCAGTGACAGCAGCTTTTGTCGATGAGGCAGCGGCAAAAGCGGCAACTGTTTCGTTGACATTGCAGGAGAGTATAGATCTGGCACTGAAGAAAAATGTAATGTTAAGCGCCGAAATGCAGAAGGTAGATATTGCTGCCGACAGGTTGGCACAGGCCAGAGCACAACAAAAATTCACCATCGGCGCCGGGGCCAGTGCCAGCCATTTTCTACCCAATGAGTTCCCTGTAAATTCCACATCCTATGATCTGGGCTTACAATTGAATCAGCCCATATACAGCGGAGGAAGATTGGAGGCGCAGGAAGAACAGGCCGAAATAGCCCTTGAACAGGCCGGAGTGGATCTGGAGGCGAGAAAGGAGGACCTGATTCTATCCGTTAAGCGTGCCTTTTATGGCCTGGCCAAAGCACAGCGTATGGAAGTGGTGGCCAGGGAGGCTGTGGCACAGGCCAGGGCGCATCTGGAGGTAACTCAGAAGTTCTATAAAGCAGGTACGGTAGCTAAATATGATCTTTTAAGAGCAGAGACACAGTTGGCGCAGGTTCAACAGAATCTGGTCATGGCATCAAATGGGGTCGGCCTGGCAATGAATGCGCTGAATAACCTGTTAGGAGTGGATTTAAGCACTACCGTTCAACTAAAACTCTCGCCTGAAATAAAGCCGGTAAAGCGCAGCCTTGATGATCTTATATCGCTGGCCTGGGAACAAAGGCCGGAGCTGCGTTCTTTAGCTTTGTCGGATAGGCTTAATGCAGCCGGTAGAAAGATAATGATATCCGCCGTTCGTCCCAATATCGACGGCACTTTAAGTTATGCCATTTATCATCAGGATATGACAGCTGCAACCTCCGGAATATGGACAATAGGTGTATCTGCCAGAGTCTCCCTTTTTGATAACGGATTGACAAAATCGAGGTTGAGCGAGAATACCAATATCGCTGAACAGCTTAAGCTGATGACCGATGATGCCAAACGCAATATATCGCTCCAGGTAAGACAGAGTTATCTGCAGCTGCAGCAGGATAAGAAGTTGATAGATGCTTCACGTCAGGCACTGGCGCAGGCGGAGGAAGGTAACAGAATAGCTGTTGTTCGTTACCAGTCCGGGGTTTCTACCAGTGTGGAATTGATTGATGCGCAAACGGCACTTACTCAGGCAAAGATAAATTATAGCAATGCAGTAAGCGATTATGAGATCGCTCTATCCGAATTGGAGCGAGCAGTTTCTATGGAGTTGTAGGGGGGTAAGGAGATAATTATGAAGCGAGTATTTGCGCTGGTGGCAGCGGTAATTGTGTTAACAACTGCTTTTACGATAGCCGGAAAGCGGCATAAGAAAATTGAAAACGGTAATGGATCTGAGATTAAAAGCGTATACGTAGTAAAACCGCTGAGTGAGGATATGACCGAGAGCATAGAGCTTACCGGTTCAATAGTTCCTCAAAGCGAGGTTACCGTTGCGGCTGAAACAGCCGGTAAGGTAATCTACAGAGTTGGAAATGAGGGAACAAAGGTATCTGCCGGCCAGGTTCTGCTTAAGATCGATGACAGCGCATTGCAAGCGCAGCTATCCACTGCTGTGGCGGCGGTGTCTGTTGCTGAAGCCAGGTTGGCCGCTCTTAGGTCCGGCGCCAGATCTCAAGAACGCTTGCAGGCAGAGAATAGTGTCAGGCAGGCACAGGCTGCCTTTGACAATGCTCGTCAGAATTACGAGAGGATAAAAGCACTTTATTCGCAGGGCGCTATAGCTGAACAGCAATTGGATGCCGTCAAAGCGCAATATCTGGCCGCCGAAGCTCAATTAAGCTCTGCCAAGGCACAACTATCCATGGTTGGCGAAGGTGCCAGGAGAGAGGATGTCAGAGCAGCTGAAGCCGGTGTGTCGCAAGCAAGAGGTAATGTGGATATGACCCGTGTCCAACTCGGTCATACTGTTTTGCGTGCTCCTGTATCCGGCGTTGTATCCGATTGCAAAATTGATAAAGGTGAGATGGTTCTGCCGGGCACGCCTCTTATGAGGATAACGGAGCAGAATAATCTCTATTTTGAAGCTAGAGTGCCGGAGAGGTTGTTTGCAAAGCTTAATCGTGGTCAGGCTGCCGATATAACAGTGGATGCCTTGCCGGGAAAAGTAATCGCCGGTAAAGTAACTGAACTGGTGCCGGTGGCTGATGCCAGGACGCGCTCCTTTAAGGTTCGTATATCTCTTCAGAATGGTAATGTCAAATCCGGCATGTTTGCCAGGGCAAAGGTTGCCGTTTCCACGCATCGAGCTACTATTAATGTGCCTTGTGATGCTGTAAGAGAGTCTGACGGCAGGAAATACATTACCTGCGTTGAGAATGGCAAGGTCAAGAAGATGGAAGTACGTACCGGCATAGAGCAAGAGAATCGAATAGAGGTTATGGGGGTTTCAACGGAGACCTCTATTGTTGTTGTCGGCCAGGATGATCTTGTCGAGGGACAAAAGGTAAAGGTGATGGAAGGAGCGGCCTTCTAGATGTATATTGCGGATATCTCCATAAAACGTCCTTTGTTCGTAGGTGTGATTGTATTAGTTCTGACACTCTTTGGGTTGATATGTCTGACACGTTTGCCGATTGATCTCATGCCCAATGTCGATATACCGTATGTTACCATAGTGACGGCTTATCCCGGTGTAGGGCCGACGGAAATAGAGAGTCTTGTCAGCAAGCCTATAGAGGATGCTGTCAGTCCTATCGGCGGTATAAAGAAGGTATATTCGTTTTCCCGCGAAAGTGCAT